>Ga0206945_1036_pt3 | contig 15096 bp, 11 predicted proteins | sample Alteio_BWOrgHeat_5_FD_152982 | JGI IMG/M metagenome (GOLD analysis project Ga0206945, IMG submission 152982) | Enriched cells from forest soil in Barre Woods Harvard Forest LTER site, Petersham, Massachusetts, United States -... | ecosystem: Environmental > Terrestrial > Soil > Temperate forest > O... | reverse complement strand
GATGCTGCTTACCGGCGCGGGCTGGCGAGTGACGGACAAGCCGGAAGAAGCGAGCGAGTTCAACTTGCGGCTATGGCGATTGCCGAATCCGTAGTAATTAGGCCTGTCCGGAAATGTCCGGAATTGTCCGCGCCCGGGAAAATTTCAGATTCACCTTCCAATTTCGTGGCCGGGTTTGGCCGGGAATGGTACGGTATTGACATCCCATCGCCGTGATTTTTTATTTTTTTCGCGGCCAGCCCTCCTCGTTCCTCCACGATCGTTCCCGCGCGCGAAATCATCGCCGTGCTCCTTTCGGAGCAACCCTGACGGCCGGCGCGGACCGCGCCTGCCGGCTTCGTCGGTTATTGTAGCGCCTCGCAAAAATGCATTGCGCTAGAATACCCGTCGCAGGAACGAGACAGACGGGGTGCGCGCCAAGCTGAGGGTGGACGCTGGTGGACAAATTCTTCGCGGGGTTTGGTAGTGTCCAGACTTGAGTAGGTCCTGCCTGCCGGGCTGACTATTACCCACAGTTGGATTTGCCATTGCGTCCGGATGCAGCCGCGGAGCGGCGACCGATGGTAGCCTAGGGCGAGTCTTCGAGCCCTAGGAAACCGGCGCCGACCAATTTACGGTGGCCGACCCGCTGGGTCGGCCACCAAATCTCGATTTGCTTCGCATACCCAGGGCTCCGCAAAGCCTCCGCCCTGGGCTACCATCGGTCGCCGCTCCGCGGCTGCAACTGGCGATTGAGCCGATTTGTGGGTAAGAGTCAGCCCGGCAGGCAGGACCTACTCAATTCTGCACACGTTTTGAGATTAATCTTGTCCTACTGCGTCATCGAGCGGACACTATACCTGAGAGCGACCTCTCCAAGGGACTGGAAGGACCAGGGATGGCGACGCGACTGTTACTGCTGGCCCGCCATCTTTCCCATTCAGCCGATTCCATTTCGGATTCCGAACTTCTAGCGCGCTTTGCCGAGACGCGCGACAATGATGCTTTCGCGGAGATCGTGAGACGGCATGGTCCGGTCGTATATCGAATCTGTCGGCGGCTGGTCGGGCCGGCGACGGCGGAAGATGCGTTTCAGGCGACCTTTCTGGTTCTCGCAACACGGTTGAACGCAGCGCGTGCTGTGGAGTCGATCGGTGGCTGGCTCGTCGGCGTGGCCGGGCGAGTGGCGCGGCAGATGCGACGGTCGGCGCTGCGCCGGAACCGGTATGAAACGGCCGCGGCAACTTCCGAGCCAATGACATTTCCGAGCGAAAGGCCCGAACTGACCGATCAGTTCCGCGTTCTCGACGAAGAATTGGCTCGGCTTCCGGAGAAGCTGCGCGGGCCGGTCGTTTCCTGTCTACTGCAGGGAAGAAAGCAAGAGCAAATCGCGACGGAGCTCGGTCAAACCGCGCGAACGCTGCGGCGGCGATTGAGCGAGGCGCGGCGGATTCTTCGGCTTCGATTAATGCGGCGTGGCGTGGTGCCAGTGGTGGCGGCGGGCCTCGTCGCGGGTATGGATGCGGTATCAGCAGCGGTTCCCTCGAGGCTCGACGAGCGCACGGTCGCGATCGTGTTCGATTTTCTCAATGGCGGCGCGGCACTGGCATCCGCGCCCGTGATCCTCGCGAAAGGAGTGGCGACGGCCATGTTCACAAGGAAAGTAACGCAGTTCATCATGGTGGTGGTCCTTGGACTGACCGGCCTGGGCTTCGTTTTGGCCGACGGCGAATCCAAGAAACCGGGGCCGATTCCAGCCGCGAACGGCGAACCGCCGCCGACCTCAGCACTGGTGAAGCCGCCTGAATTGCCAAGTCCGCTTCCTGCCCCTGTTCCACCGATAGCTGGCCAGTCTATCCCGTATTCACCAGCTTCCCACACCGCGGAGGAGGTCGACCAACAGCTGGACTGGGAACGCAGCGAAGCGCAGATTCGCGATTACCAGAATCGCATTAAGCCGTCTCGGCTGAAGAGCAACGAGCCCAGCGTCGTGGATCGCCAAATCCTTGTGGACCTGGCGTGCGTGCGCGTGCCGGCGAATTTCTGCAAGCAAGCCGGTCTCGTTTCGGACGAGCCGAACACCGGCAAGGATCGTCCAGCCGAGCAATTCATCCTGTCGCGCCGTGAAAAACGCCTGCTGTTCGCGCTCCTTCGAGCAAGCCCGGCAAAGGAATTCGTGGCAAGACCAACGATCGTTACCCTGAATGATCAGGCAGCTCGGTTCGAAAACAACGGGCGAGAATTCGAACTCATGACAGCGCTCGAACAGTCCGCACGCGATGGCCAGACGGTGTACATCCCCAAGTTCGAAAGGTGCCGAATTTGGGAAGGTCTGACCGTAAGGCCGAAAGTCGCAGCCGACGGTGTGAGCATTACTCTCTCGATTGATGTCAGCGACCATATTATCCATCTCCCGGTCGCGCTTCCCGCCATTTCAGCCACCAGCCCGGCCGAGAGCGGCGCCGAATCTCATTTGCCGAAGGTCATTCCGGTCCGAGAACCGTCGTTGAGGCATTCGGGCTTCCAAACGACCGTCACCGTTCCTCGCGACGGGACTGCCGTCATCGTTGGCGCTCGCGAAACGAAGTCTGCCGACGGCAAGGGGACCGATTGGCTTTGGATTTTGACCCCGTACGTGGTTGAGAAGTAATCGGCTTACTTCGATGGCACGCGCTCAAGAACGAAGTGCCTCACGCCTCTGCCGTGGAATGTCGGGATTTGTCCGGTTCTCGGGATAGCTAAGCGGTGTCTCGCGCAAAGACGCCAAGGCGCAAAGCGGATCGCCCAATCCACTTTGCGCCTTGGCGTCTTTGCGCGAGACGGGGTTCTCTCATTTTCGGAGTTTATTGTAGCGCGATCGAAAAATGGATGTGTTCGGCGAGCGGTTCGATGTTTACAAATGTATAATTATGAGAGAAAAACATACATTTGTATACTTCCCACGTGCGAAGTATGCCAAATTTGGCATGTCAAGAAATGGCCACTAATTACTGACTTACGTTTCGCCATTATGACGCAAACAATTATTTGATATTGATTTGCGGCTGATTTTGTTGGCGGAAATATTTTGCGCACGCGTCCTTCAAACGGTCAGAGCTTGGCGGATTCGATAAGATCAATTCCGTACGATCGAATGCAGGGGGGAACGCCATGCGCAAACGGACGGTCGGACGAACCAAAGCCAAGGCTAGGACGAAATCTGCCCCGAGCCGGCGGCGGACCGTTGCCGACGTGGCGCTTTCGCCCGAACTCGGTCGGGCCAAGGTCGAGTTGGTCAAGCGCATTCGCCAGCTCATTGCTGGCCGGGAACTCAATCAGATTCAAGCCGCCCAGCTTCTCGGATTAGATCAGCCCAAGGTGTCCGCCCTGATCCACGGTCGCGTCGAGGGCTACTCCATCGACCGCCTCATCCGCTGCCTGAACGCCCTCGGCCAACAAGTCAAGATCACCATCGCGCCGACGGCGAAGAAGGTCAAAGGCCACAAGGTCATCGTGGCCTGAATTGAGCTGGCCTCCGTGATGGAGCTCCGGTACGATTCGGCGGATTCGCTCGTTCAAACGGAGTTTGCCTATGCGCAGGATGCGCCTCGTCATGCTCGCCGGTTTGTTGGCCGCCGTCGGTGCTCATCTCGTCAATCGCCCGGATGCGGCGCCGCCGGATTCGATTTCACTCGAATTGATCCGTTATGAGACCCTCGGCGATCGCGTCCAAGAGTTGAGCGGGCGCGTCGTGATCGTGGATTTCTGGGCAACCTATTGCTTGCCATGCAAGAAGGAATTTCCGCGACTGGTCGAGCTTCACCGGAAGTACGCCGCGAAGGGCTTGGCGGCGGTGTCAGTCAGCCTCGATGACCCGACGGACGAGCAGGCTCGCGCCAGCGCCAAGGATTTTCTGACCGAAAAGCAAGCGACGATTTCCAACTTTGTGCTCGACGAGAAGATAGAATTCTGGCAGGCCAAGCTGAAGATCGATGGGCCGCCGTGCGTTTTCGTCTTTGATCGTAAGGGCAGGCTCGTGAAGAAGTATCATGACGATGTTGACTATGGCGAGATCGATCGCATCGTCGCGGACCTGTTGAGGTAACCTGACCGTGACCGAGGACAACGCACCTGACGGCGACTTCAGTTCTGTTCTCGGCCGAATCCCGAGTGGGATTTTCGTTCTGACTTGCCACGGGCCGGCGAGCGAGATCGCGATGCTGGTGAGCTGGGTGCAGCAGTGTTCGTTCGATCCGCCGATGGTGAGCGTGGCGATTCGCAAAGGACGCGACATCGTTGATCTGTTAAAGGATGGAGTATCGTTTGCCATCAATGTTCTGGCGGAAGGTCAGAAAGAACTCCTCGCCCATTTCGGAAAGGGTTCGCCGCTGGAACATCTGCCGCGGGCGCATGAGCGAGTCGAGCGGCAGGAAGGAATGGCGGCGGTCTTGCGCGAGGCGCTGGGCGTCCTGCATTGCCAGGTCGCGGGCGGATGCGAGGCCGGCGATCATTATCTGATTCTCGGCCACGTCGTTGGAGGCTCGCTCCATAGCGAAGATCGGCCGATGATTCACGTGCGCAAGAGCGGCATGAACTATTGATCGCTCAGCTTTTCACCAACATTTGAATTTCCGTCAGATAGTTTTTGGGATTGCCGCGAAAGATCATGCCCGGCCCCTTGATATAAACCTCGCGCGTCGGCATGAGCACTTCATATTTCTTTTCCTTGATGTAGCTGGTGATCTTGGCGTAAGACCGGCCCAGCGAGTCATACGGGCCCTTGTGCGTGAGCGAGACGCAGCGGCCGCCGGGTATTTGGCGGACGGAGACGCCATCAACTTCCTTGGCTTTTCGGACCGGCATGCATGCCTCGAAATCGGCGTCGTTTTCCTTGAACTCGCAGTCGAAATGCAGCATCAAGGGTTTGCCGGCAATGTGGCGCCCGAACGAGCGGCCGATTTTTGCGAATCCTTTGCCACAATCGCTGTATTTGCCTTTCATGCGGACGCCCGCGATGAGAATCGGGTCCAGTGTTTTCTCTTCCACTTCAAAGGATGTTTGTCGCGCAGCCATACGTGCCTCCATTTCGGTGTGAATGATCCGGTCCAGTGAGTTGACGATGTCGCGATACTGCCGCGCCTTGGCGACGAGCGCGGTCTTTTGGCGTTCAAGCTGCTCGAGGATGTCCGATTCGTCGTCGCAATTCGCAAGGATCTCGCCGATTTGTTCAAGCGAGAATTCCAGCGCGCGGAGTTGGACGATGACGCGGGCGCGGTCGAGCTGGCGCTCGCCGTAATAGCGGTAGCCCGATTGCGGATCGGTGCAGGCCGGGACCAGGATGCCCTTCTCGTGGTAGAAGCGCAGCGTCTTGATCGTCAGACCGGTCGCCCGCGAGAATTCGCCGATCGTGAACACCGTTTCCCCTCGCACGCTTCGATCAGCAAAAGGATACGGCCTCCACCAAGGGGAGAGTCAAGAGATTTTTTGAAATTCGTTCGATTATGCGACGAGCTCGCCGCGCGCGACCGTCACAGCTTTACCACCCAAGAAGACGCGATCGCCGACGACGCGAATTCGCACGACGCCACCGCGAGCGGAGGCTTGGAAAGCAAGGAACTCGGTTTTGCCGAGTTGTTTGCGCCAATAGTCGGCGAGGCAGCAGTGGGCTGAGCCTGTGACGGGGTCCTCGTCCACGCCGACGGCGGGAGCGAAAAATCGGGAGACGAAATCGTAGGACGGATTGTCCGAGCGGCTGGTCACGATCACGCCGCGAACTGGCAGCGTTGAAAGGCGTTTGATATCCGGTCGCAGATTTCGCAGGGCAGTCTCCGACTTTACCGCGACCAGGTAATCGAATTGGTTGCGCCCGACATAGACGGCCGCTTCGCCAAGTGCCGCCAGCAAATCGGCTGGAGGCTCGGCGGCTTGCTCCGGTTTTACGGGAAAGTCCAGTTCGATCAGGTCGCCGCGACGAGCGGCTTTCAGAATGCCGCTCCGGGACGAGAAGCGAATCTCGACATTGGCGTCGGCCAAACCCTGCTCCCAAAGAGCATGGGCTGAGGCGAGAGTGGCGTGGCCGCAGAGATCGACCTCGGCGGCAGGCGTGAACCAGCGGAGATCGAAGCCATCGCTGTTGCGAACGAGGAACGCCGTTTCGGCTTGATTCATTTCGCGAGCAATATGCTGCATGCGCTCATTGGCGGGCCAGGACTGAAAGACGTAAACGGCGGCTGGATTGCCGGCGAAGGCGCGATCGGTGAAGGCATCGACGAGGTGGAACTTCTGTGAGTTGGAAGTCATTCGATCCCTCCGGGTGAAACGAATGGGTGAGCTTGAGCCATTGTGCACGGTCAATGCCGATGCAGACATGGTCTAGGATAGCCCTTCGCAACTTGAGGTTCGCTCGAATGACCGCGTGTTCGCGCAGAAAGACCAGAAAGTGCGAACGGGGCTGTCATGTCGGATCAAACATGACAGCCCCGCTCGCGCCGTTCGCTTAGTCCGGCTTACTGCTTCTCTTCTTTCGCCGTTGATGGCGATTTTCGAGATGCCACTTGGTGGTTTAGCGCGTCGAGGTGCTGACGAAACTCATTGGTGCTGAGTTGAACGGAGAGGACTTGTTCCCAGGCCTTGCGCCGGTCCGACTGAGGCTTCATGAATCCGGTCAGGAAGAGTCGCTCGCTTTCGGTTGGGAAGCGCGCCAGCGTCGCCAGAGTCAGCGCTTCGAGGATTTGCTCGTCGGAACGCGAGCCGTTGAGAAGCTCGTCTAACAATCGTCCAAAGTGAGCTGGCGTCGATCCGACTTGCGAGCGCTTGGCGGCGTACTCGCGCAGCGTTTCTAACCTTTTCTGCCGCGTTTCCGCTCTTTGCTGCTCAGCCCATCGCTTGGCAGCCTCGGGCGAAGACTTGACCACCCAATCGACGATCTTCGTGCGTTTGTTGGCATCCTTGTCGGCGAGGAAATAGTTCATTTCGACCATGGTCGGCAGCTTGCCCGTCAGGTCGAGCATGATTCGTCGCAAATACTCCGGATCGGAACCCTTCGTGAGATTGCCGGCCAGGCGCAAGCGAGCCGTCTTAAGTTGTTCATCCATTTCTTGCTCGATCAGGAAATCGAGCCCTCGTCGGATTTGCTCCTGAATTAGCCGCAAATCCGGCGAATCGGCAGGCTTGGATCGCTTCTGATTCAGCGACTCGATTGCCCGCTGAAGTTCCTCGAGCAGTTTCTTTTGCCGATCGGGATCAGCCAAATTCCGAGTCTGTTTCTGCTTGGAATCGAGCAAGCGCTGAAGTTCCTCGACAACTTGCTTCGCCTGCTTCTCGTCAAGCGGTTTCGTATCCTGCACTTTCTTGAAGAGATCCCTGAGATAGGGAATATCCGCGAATGGGTCGGCCGCGTTCTTGTCAGCCTTTTCAAATAGCTTTTCGTATTCGGCCAATCGGTCAGCGGTTCGTTTGGCGTCCTCTGCATTCTCCGATGAGTCTTTCTCGTGCTTCTGAAGCCGCCTGTAATACTCTTCAAATGCCTTGCGGTAAGCGTCCGGCGCTTGATCGGGTGTTTTCGAATTTGGCGATGGTGCGGTTTGCTCGCCCGAGGACTTTTGCAATTCTTTCAATCTGCGGAGGTGTTCCGCTGCTCGCTTCAGCAGCTCTTCATCCTGCGCCGCGTCGTCCGCCCCGGCGGTGTGAGGCTGGTCCGCAGCCTTTAAGGCACGGAGATAGCCCTCGAGTGCCGTTTGCGCGTCGCTGACTTTGTTCTTTTGTTTTGATTCATCAGAATCGCTGCTCACCTTTCGAACCCACTCGTCGACCAATTTCTGGTAGACGTCGGTCGTTGACGAGCGCTTGGGGATGGGACCGATATATATTTGCCCAGATGATAAATCGACCTGAGATAGCATCCAAGTCGCGACTTTGGCGCGCTTGGCGGGATCGCGATCGTCGAGGAAGTAATTCATTTCAACGTCGGTCGGAAGCATGCCACGCAAGTCCATCGAGAGGCGGCGCAGAAAAGTTCGGTCGTCGGATTGTGTTTCGGACGATTTGGGGGGCGACGGCCGTGCTTGGGGCGAATCGTTTTCGCCGGCGGCCAGGGCTGGCAAATGCCGAGCGCCGAGACCTAATCCACCCAGCACGAACAGGAATACGAGAACCGCTGTCAGGCGGAATTTACTCGAAGTCATCAAGGTAACTCCTTCGGTCAAAGCAACAATTTGCGGTGGGACCAGGGAGGCGAGTTCTCTCCCAGCCGCGAGCGCCAAGCCCGCTCGGCGCGTAACAGCGGCCAACGATCGCGGCAGCGTGATTACCGACGCCGCTCCGACCGCCAGCGTTACGCCGCGCCGCGTCAAGCGCCGGGCAAGCACGCGCCGGGCGGATGCCAGCCGATGGCAAAGCGTGCCGACGGGAAGTTGAAGTTCCCGCGCCACGTCGCGCTGCGAGCGGCCTTCGAGGTCGCACAGCAACACCGGCATGCGAAACTTTTCCGGTAAACGGCTCAATTCCTCGTCAAGAATTGGATTGAGGTCGCCGTTCGGCAAAAGTGCTTCGACTGTCGGATGGGGAAACGTGGCCAATTGCTTTTCGTGCGATCGGCGCCGGTCGGCCAGTTGACGGGCTTTGTGAGCCGTGCGATAGGCGACGCCGTGCAACCAGGCGCCGATGCGATCGCGCGGCCAAATGCGCTCGGCGTTGCGAACCAGGATCAGGAAGACGGCCTGAAAGGCATCCTCAGCATCGGGAACCTGGCCAGCAATTCGATGACACACCCCCCAGACCATCGGGCCGTGCCGTCGCAGCAGAATGGCGAATGCCATTTCGTCCCGATGATTCAGGAACAATTCGAGCAACTGGCCATCGCCCGCGTCGTCGCCAGGCAAGACGGTTTCGCGAAGATGTTGCAAGACGTGTCGCGCCTGAGCCGAAGGCATGGCTGACCACTCCAACGAGAACTCGCTCCGTTATCTTATTGCCGATTAGGCAGCGAGCGCTCGGGTCAGTTTTTGGGGCAGCGAGCATCGATCACACTAACCCGAAGCGTCAGCGAGGCGCAACGCAAGACCTCGCTGACGCTTCGGGTTAGTGTGCTAGAGACCGATGGCAGCTGAGCGTTAAGCGAAATACTCGATCGCATTGCGGAAAAGCTTCAGACCGTCACCTTCCTTGGCGAGCCCCAGACGAGTCCAATGAGGGTGTTGGCGCGGCAGAACGTGCCGCTCCGGGTGCGGCATCAAGCCGAGAGCTCTGCCGCTCGCGTCGCACAAGCCGGCGACCCCCCCTTGTGAGCCGTTCGGATTGATCGGAAATGCGTTGCCAAACCGACCCGATTCATCGCAAAAGCGCAAGACGATTTGGCCGGCCTGCTCGAGCCCGCGAAGAATCCACTCAGCCCGCGGTACAAATCGCCCCTCGCCATGCGCGATTGGCACCATCATCTGATCGATATCTTTGAGAAACGGACACTTGCCCGGCGCGGCCTTCAGGTGAACCCAACGATCTTTGAATCCCGGGGGTTCATTGGCGGCGAGCGTTGCCGGCGGGCCTTCGTCCGGGTCCGGAGGGAAAAGGACGCCGGCTTTCAGCAGCGCCTGGAAGCCGTTGCACACACCCAATATGAGCTTTTCCGCATCGCGGAATTGGCGAATCGAGTCGCCCAGAAAATGCGCCAGCTGATTGGCGAGGATCTTGCCAGCTGCCACATCGTCGCCATAGGTGAACCCGCCTGGAACCGCCAGAACTTGGTATTCCTTAAGGAGTTTCGGGTTCTCGCGCAGGCGGTTTATGTGGACCAAGTCAGCCTGACCACCCGCTAGATTGAAGGCAAACTGCAGTTCGCCATCACAGTTGCTGCCCGGAGCACGCAGGACCAAAACTCTGGGAATGGCCATATCAGTGCATTCCGTAAAGAGTTGAGAAGTCGGCCTTGACAGACGAAGAGCGCCCGTCGATGATTAGAGTGTATTTGCCGCCCATCCCCATCGCCAGGGCACGGAGCCCTGAATGCGTCGATGACAGGGATTCGGGGATTGTTTCCCCCAATTTTTCCCATTCACCCGTTGACTCCTTCCCGCGGTCTTCTTACGATAGACCATGTACCCGTTTCTGACGGGTGCTCAAAATGCGATTGGTGCAGGCGAAATTCCCGCGATCCTTGCGGATGGCGGTTTTGTCTGAGCCAGTCGCTGATTGCGTTGATCTTTGACAACTCGGTAGCACCTTTTTTAAGAGCCATGCGAGGATGTGTTACGCCGGTCCGGCGATGACGCATTCTTGCAACGCAACAGTCACGGGATTGTTGCTAGTTCCAAGTGAGTCATAGCCGTATTGGCGATCTCAAACCTGGACTTTGGGCTGATGCTGGCGACAGCTTTCGGGTTGTCGATTGGCGTCTAGCTCGAAGTACGTTCGATTTTAAACAGGGGCTTTCGGGCTCCTGGCTATAGCGAACAATTTCGAAGGGTTTGATCCTGGCTCAGAACGAACGTTGGCGGCGTGGATTAGGCATGCAAGTCGAACGAGAACCGTAGCAATACGGGGAAAGTGGCGAAAGGGGCAGTAATGCATGGGTAATCTACCCCGAGGACGTGGATAGCTATCCTAACGGGTAGGTAATACACGACGACCCGGCGATTGGACATCCTTTTGCCGGCAAATGAATTTCGCCTCGGGAGGAGCTCATGTCGTATTAGCTTGTTGGCGGGGTAACGGCCCACCAAGGCAAAGATGCGTAGCGGGTGTGAGAGCACGACCCGCGCCACTGGCACTGAGACACTGGCCAGACACCTACGGGTGGCTGCAGTCGAGGATCTTCGGCAATGTGCGCAAGCATGACCGAGCGACGCCGCGTGTGCGACGAAGGCCTTCGGGTTGTAAAGCACTGTCGAGGGGGAGGAAAGCCGAAAGGTCTGACCTATCCCTGGAGGAAGCACGGGCTAAGTTCGTGCCAGCAGCCGCGGTAAGACGAACCGTGCAAACGTTGTTCGGAATCACTGGGCTTAAAGGGCGCGTAGGCGGACCGCAAAGTCAGGGGTGAAATCCTCCAGCTTAACTGGAGAACTGCCTCTGATACTGGCGGTCTCGAGTAAGGTAGGGGCGTGCGGAACTGATGGTGGAGCGGTGAAATGTGTTGATATCATCAGGAACTCCGGTGGCGAAAGCGGCACGCTGGACCTTCACTGACGCTGAGGCGCGAAAGCCAGGGGAGCAAACGGGATTAGATACCCCGGTAGTCCTGGCCCTAAACGATGGGTACTAGGTAGTAGGCTTGACATGGGTTTACTGCCGGAGCAAAAGTGCTAAGTACCCCGCCTGGGGAGTATGGTCGCAAGGCTGAAACTCAAAGGAATTGACGGGGGCTCACACAAGCGGTGGAGCATGTGGCTTAATTCGAGGCTACGCGAAGAACCTTATCCTGGATTTGACATGTGCGAAAGCGTTGGGAGGTAGGACTCGGAAACGAGAACGAACGGTATCCAATCCGGAACCCAATACAGGTGCTGCATGGCTGTCGTCAGCTCGTGTCGTGAGATGTCGGGTTAAGTCCCATAACGAGCGAAACCCCTGCCCTTAGTTGCTAGGCGTAAGCCGAGGACTCTAGGGGGACTGCCGGTGTCAAACCGGAGGAAGGTGGGGATGACGTCAAGTCCTCATGGCCTTTATATCCAGGGCTGCACACGTGCTACAATGGCGTGAACAAAGGGACGCAAACTCGCGAGAGGGAGCAAATCCCAAAAAACACGCCCCAGTTCAGATCGTAGGCTGCAACTCGCCTGCGTGAAGTTGGAATCGCTAGTAATCGCGGGTCAGCAACACCGCGGTGAATGTGTTCCTGAGCCTTGTACACACCGCCCGTCAAGCCACGAAAGGGAGGGACATCCGAAGTCGGTGTTAAAGCCGCCGAAGATGGACTTCCTGATTGGGACTAAGTCGTAACAAGGTAACCGTAGGGGAACCTGCGGTTGGATCACCTCCTTTCTAAGGATTTCTTAGAAAACTCTTCCGAGGTCTCACTTCGGTCGAGAAATGACATGTTACCGTCCTTGCATGGTGTGCTACCGAGTCAAAGATAGCCCCGCTGGTCGCCAGGCCAGCGGGGCTTTTTTATGCGCTTCGATTTCAGCGAATCGTCAGCTCGACTCAGCCAACTCGGCCGCGCGCTACAGTATCCGACAACTAGTCGGTGCAACAACCAGCCGCATCAACATCTTGCTCGTGCTTGGTGCGGCGATTCGCAAAACGAGGCGAGATCATGTCTGGAAATCAGCAAGTCAACGACTTTCGGTTCGACGGCGATGACGATCGATTACTGCACGACGACCAGCAACTGACGATCGCTTATCTACAGGCGCATCCAGTGTGGCAATTCATGTTGAAGCGCTTCGAGGCTCACCAGATCGCCGCCAACGGGCCGCCGCTTCATGAGATTGAAATCTGCCAAGGACTGGGGCCCGTCGAATACGCCAATTGGGTCAAATTCGACCAAAAGGGAAGACGAATTGGCTGGTCACAAGCCGTCAGACGTCCGAAGGGAGAAGGCTGGCAGCCCTACAGCAAACCGAAACGGCGATCCAAACACACTGGGACAGAACCGGTTGGTCTTGAGCCGCAAAAAGACCAGCGTCCCACTTCGGGCGGCGATAACAAAAGTGGCTCAACATTCATCAACCCCATTGGGGGAACGAGTGTGAACCTGACCAATCCCACAATCAAGGTCGGAAATGGCACTGCATCGATAAAGGTGCTAACGGACGCCGCCGCCAAGTCGTCGAAAACGGACAGACAAAAAGAGCATGTTATCTGGATTCAAGTTGACGCCGCGGAAGGTGTCACATTAGAAAACGTGCATTTCATCCAGTTCATTTACCGCTATCAGAGAGACAAAAACGGCGCTGAGAATACAGAAGAACACTCGTCCACGCCCCACCCGGATGGAAGTCGCGTTTTTAACAATCTCGGGGAGAAGTACAAGCAAATTGATGCGATGCCATCACACGGGGCGTATTACGATGGTTTGCCCGGCTCCGAACGAGCGCCGAATCGCTTGATCATGTTCGATGCTCCGGGACCTTACCATGACGCTTTCTGGCCAGACGAAGGCATAGTCGCCGTTACTTACGTCATCGTTGACGGTAAGCCGGTTTACCAGATTGACTGGAAACTTGCCTCGAAACCCGTTGACAGAGGTTGGCAAGACGAGTATACCGCGAAGGGAAAACCGCTTACTGCCACCCCAGACGACCTGAAAAAAGACAAGTTACTCGCGGGTTACAGATCCGACGAAGGGGGAATCTTGAGCGATCCTGCTTACGTGGAAAACCCGATTCCGAAAGCGAATAGGTAAGGCTTAGATGTCCTGCATATTCCCATTGATTGTGCATTTTGCGATGACTGGAGCAATGGATTCGTCCGTGTTCCACGTGGTCCGCTCGCTCACCAGCGGAGACACCCGTTGCAAACCCATATTGATTCAGATGGACAACTTGGGAGGTCTTTACAATGGCGATGGAATGGAGTTACCCCGGGTTGCTTGGGAGAAGGTATTGGACGACATGTATCGCGATCCCCGCCAAAACTCGATCAAGCTGACGATAGCGCCAGACCGGCTCTCGATTTCGGCCCTGGGCGGTTTTCTCATGAATCTCAGGCAAAGAGCAGAGAATTCTCGAAAGCAAACGTTCGTCCGAATAATAGTACGTGAATAACCTTCGCTGGCATTCGGCGAGAACACTTTAGTCGACGGATCATACGAATTCATCGCAGGACTTTGCTATTTTGCCGCTCGCCGCAGTTTTAGCAGATGAATATCAGAGCCTTTAGGGCTGGTGAAATCCTTGGGCCTTCCGTTGGTTATCTCATCCAAACAGATCACTAGGCGGTCTTTCGGCAAATCGTGAATGCCAATCATTGGTCGGAACATGAAATCGCTTACATCGATAGCCGGCAGTTTCGAAATCGGCTTTAAGAGACTTCGAAGAATCTCGGCCGGTCCCCGGACGAACCGTAGCCATCTGGCTTTGAAAAGTGGCTTCCGACTTCTTTGCAGTTTTCTCCGCCATCCGCGCGCGAATTGGCACCAGCAATACTTGCGAGCAAGCTGAACGCAGTTCTCCGATTCACTAAGCTGGCCTCGACACAATTCAGACAGCCAAATCGCTGGCGAGACCGAACCAAGTTCTCGACTCATCGACTCGGGCCAACAGGCGGCGCGGCGGCGGCGCTACAGTATCTATCGCCACGGCTGTATCCAGGCCTGGCGACTGGAGGGTGTAGCGCATGAACGACCAGCGACTTCAAGACCGCAATGGCCAAACGATCCAGGACGACGATGGCTTCCTGCTTCCACATTTCCGGACGTTCGCCGCGGTTTGGAACACCTTCACGCGGACCTATCGCTACTCCTGGGATGAGGCGGTCAAGCACTCGCCCACCAATGCGCTCTCGATGCGCCGCGATGCGTTTATCATGGGCTGCCTGCAGGAACGCTACCTGCAAGTCGCCCAACTTCCCTGGCACCTCGAGCCCGAAAACGCCCGCGATTCCAATCAATCTATCGTCGCCTCAGCCCTCACCGATATCCTCAAGGCCACTGATCGCTGGCACCACTTCACGATGCAACTCGCCGAAGCGATCTGGTACGGCCGCTTCGCCAATCAGGTGCGCTGGGATGCGGCCGCGGTGAACGGCCAAACCCGGCTGGCCGTCACCGACCACCGCCCGGTCAACGGCGACAAGATCCAGTTCGGCTTCGATGGTACGCCGCGCGTCATGGTCCATGCCGCCGACGCCACGAAACTGCCCGGCGCGGCCGATGCCATCATCGTTGGCGATCGCGGGCCGATGCTGGAGTTGAAAGACCCGCGCTGGCGACAGCGCTTCGTGATTCACAAGCACATCCCCAACGACGCCGATTATTTTGAGGGCGAGATGGCCGGAAGCGTGCATGGCGTCGGCTTGCGCAGCCTGATTTATTGGCTGTGGTGGCTACGCGAGGAAATGCTGAGCTGGGCGGTGAATCACTTGAAGAAGATCGGCGTGGGCGGCATCCTGATCTTCTATTACGAGGACGGCAACGACAAGAGCAAGACGACGGCCGAGTCGGCGGCGAAAGACGCGGGGGAGCGTTACGCGATCGCGATGCCG
>Ga0206945_1146_pt1 | contig 15110 bp, 14 predicted proteins | sample Alteio_BWOrgHeat_5_FD_152982 | JGI IMG/M metagenome (GOLD analysis project Ga0206945, IMG submission 152982) | Enriched cells from forest soil in Barre Woods Harvard Forest LTER site, Petersham, Massachusetts, United States -... | ecosystem: Environmental > Terrestrial > Soil > Temperate forest > O... | reverse complement strand
ATAACGATAAATATCGCAATCCGTTACCATGGCGTATTCGTCAAGCAATTTATCGTCATTTGTCAGATCGAGCGCGTTGAAACGCACCAGGGTGTGCAGAAGATTTAGCCAGGTAAGATCGGCATACTCTTCGGCATGCGCCGGGGCAGCGAAACAGAGGCAGAGACAAAAAAAGGCGACGCGCGTGAGCATGGGAGAAAACCCTCAAGCAGCCGAAAAACCGGCCCGACTATACCAGCTTCAAAGCGTGCCGCACAACCTTGCGCATGACACTTGGCAAGGCTTCCTTTTCGAGTTTCGAAAGACTTACCCATTGACCCGGCAGGGAGCGTTTTATGGAACCAGCCGCGACCGCCAGTTCCAGCTCGAAATGAGAAAAGACATGTTTAATCCGGCCGGGCAGCAAGACCCATTGCGTTTTCACTGGCGCTTCTTTTGAGGCATCTGCCAGCGCCGGCATTAAATCTTCGCGCCAGGACGTCGAGGGAATTTCCATCATGCCCCCCAAAAGCCCTTTTTCCGGCCTTTGGCGTAGAAGCACTTCCCCCCTCCCGTTCGTCAAAAAAAAGGCGATGGCCCGGCGTGTCGGCTTAGCTCCGGTCTTCGCCCGATGCGGTAGTTTATCGGCAAGGCCTAGGGCCAGGGCTTTGCAGGATTGGCTCCATGGACATAATCCACATTTCGGGTTGCGCGGCGTGCAGATCGTCGCGCCCAGATCCATGAGCGCCTGCGCGTAATCGCCAAAACGATCAGATGGTAAAAGACTGGCGGCCTTTTTACGAATGTCCGGCTTCGCTTTCAGCAACGGCGTGCGAAGCGCGAAAAGCCGCGCGATGACACGTTCTACGTTGCCGTCGACGACATTCGCGCGTTGATCGAAAGCGATCGCGCTTACGGCAGCGGCGGTATAGGGGCCAAATCCGGGGAGTTTCAAAAGCTCGGTTTCGCTTTCCGGAAAGTGCCCATCGTAATCGCGGCAAATTATTTTCGCGCATTCATGCAGGGATTGTGCGCGCCGGTAATAGCCGAGCCCCGCCCACATCCGGCGAATTTCATTCAGCGAAGCCTGAGCCAGTATTTGAATTGTCGGCCAGCGGCGAAGGAATTTTTGGTAGTAAGGTCCGACGGCGGCGACCGTCGTTTGCTGCAACATAACCTCTGACAACCAGACATGATAAGGATCGGGCGTTGACCCCGGCAAGGCACGCCAGGGCAGAATACGGCGGTTGTGGTCATACCAATCCAGAAGGGTTCGTGGGTTTATCGGGACCTTCCCTGAACCCTTTTTGACTTTTTGCCGTGCCGGTAACACACTTCGCTTCATGTTCATGCCCCGCGCCCTTGCCAATACCATCGACCAGATTGCTCGCCGCACCGCCGGCAAGGACTGGAATCTCTATGCCGGTCTGCTGGAGCACTGGCAGGAAATCGTTGGTATTGACTATGCCCGCGTTACCACCCCTGTCAAACTGACTTTTCCGCATCAGCCAAATGAGCGGCAGCGCCGTGACGGCAACCTTTGCGTCCGCTTGCCCAAGGGGTTGGCGATGGAATTCAGCTTCCAGACAGAAACCATCCGGCAAAGGATCAACAACTATTTCGGTTATGATGCGATCGGACGGATTACATTTGATCCCGTTTATGAGACTCCTGCCCCGCCCCGCGTCGAAAGCACGCCCGATCCCGAAGCGCTGGCGCATATTCATGAAACCGCCCAATCCGTCGAAGATGATGACTTGCGGCAAGCGTTGGAAAGTTTTGGGGGGGCTATTTTAAGAGGAAACGGAAAGTGATATGGCGACGTTAACTGGTCCTGAAAACCGAAAAAAAGGATTAAAGCTCCCCTTATCTACGCCGCGACTGATTTTAAGAGATTTCATTCTCACAGATATTCCAAGAATGATCGGGATTGCAAACCATCCAAAATTTCCTGGCTACCGAAAATTTCGCCCTTCATACATTGCGGACGATGTAACATCCTACATAAAAGAAGCTATTAGCTTGCAGCAACCCAACACCGAAACCGGCCAATGAGAAATATACAGATTGGCCATCTGTTTAAACAGTGATCAAAAACAAATCATAGGTCTTTGCGTTTTTCATGGCTGGAATCTTTTGTCCGACGATAACGACCAAATAGGTTATTTTATTGATCCTGAACATCAGGGCTATGGTTACACTGTCGAAGCTATAGGCTGTTTATTGAAGTTTTATTTTGCCCAATATCCTGAACGACATGTTTATGCAACGGCTCGCCCCGCAAATCATGCATCACAGAAAGTGCTGGAAAAACTGGGTTTTAAGAAATTCGGGACAAAAAACATCAATGTTCATGGGATCGATGAACCACGCGCGATCTATTCTGTTGACATCTCCAACTTAAAGACATCGGATTCTTGATATCAAAAAGAAATCCTTTCTCTCCCTGCCCCTTTCCTGATACTTCATTCCCGCTCCCCTGAGAGGAATTTATCTTGCTCACCGCCGTCATCACCCGCATCGTTGATCTGAGCCGCCGCTTTGCCGGTGTGGTTATCGTTCTGTCACTTTTTCTGGTGGCGGGTGCCGGCTGGTTCGCGGTGACACATTTCAAGATCAACACCGATATCAATGGCTTGCTTTCCGCCGATCTGCCCTGGCGTAAGCAGGAAGCCGAGCTTGAAAAGGCCTTTCCCCAGAATGTCGATCTAACGGTCGTGGTTATCGATGGCGTGACGCCCGACGACGCCGAAAACGCGGCAGCGATGCTGACGGACAAACTGCGCGGCTTGCCGAACCAATTTTCGATGGTCGAACGGCCGGACGCCATTCCGTTTTTCCGCACCAATGGGTTGCTCTATCTATCGAAGCAGGAACTCGGCGATACGCTGGATCAGCTGGTACAAGCACAGCCGATGTTTGGCGTAATCGCCGCGGATCCATCGCTGCGCGGTTTCTTTGGCATGATCGACCGGATGCTGCAGGGACTGCAATATGGTCAGACCGATTACGGCAAGCTTGCCCAGCCTTTCGTCAAAATCACCGATACCATCGAAACCGTATTGGCCGGGCAGGATAAGCCGCTGGCCTGGGAGAGCATGGTCGCGGGCGAAAAACCCCCGTCACTTCACGATTTGCGAAAATTCATTCTCGTAAAGCCGGTCTTGAACTATGGAGCCCTGGAACCTGGCGCAGAGAGCAGCAAAACCATTCGTGCATTGGTGAACGATCTGCATCTGACGCCGGATCACGGCGTGCATATACGGTTGACCGGTTCGGTTCCCCTGAATGACGAAGAATTCGCTAGCGTCGCCAACGGCACCCGGACGGCAACGATCGTTTCCGCTGTACTCGTTGTCCTGCTATTGCTTCTGGCATTACGTTCCTTGCGGATTGTGATCCCAATCCTGCTGACACTGGCCGTCGGGCTCGTCGCCACGACGGCTTTTGCGCTCATCGTCATCGGCGCGCTTAATCTTATTTCCGTAGCGTTTGCCGTGATGTTTATCGGCATCGCTGTCGATTTCGGCATTCAATTCGGCGTACGTTACCGCGACCAGCATCATCAAGAACCGGATCACGCCAAAGCAATGATCCGCACGGCGGCGATGATTGCCATACCGCTGGCGATGGCCGCTGCTTCAACCGCGCTTGGCTTTCTCGCTTTTATCCCGACCGACTACCGCGGCGTGTCCGAGCTGGGCCTGATCGCGGGCGGCGGGATGATCATTGCCTTCATTCTCAATATTACGCTTTTGCCAGCTCTGCTCAGCTTCACCAAGCCACCCGCGGAACGCGAAACCATCGGTTATCCGTGGATGGCTCCGGTCGATGATTTCCTTATCAAACATCGCCGCGGAATTCTTGCCGCCGCGGCCTTGGCGGCTGTGATCGGTATTGCCGTGATAAGCCATTTACGTTTTGACTTCGATCCTCTGGACTTGAAAGACCCGCATACGGAATCCGTTTCAACGCTTTTCGACATTATGAAGGATCCGGATTCCGGTTTTTATAAAATCGAAATCCTGCGGCCGTCTCTGGCTGAAGCGCAGGACCTCACGGCACAACTTGAAAAGGTGCCGGAAGTTGATCACGTGATGACTTTAGCCAGCTTTGTCCCCGAAGATCAGAACGCCAAACTGGCGATGCTTGCCGATACGCGCGGACTTCTGGGGCCAACCCTCGGCCTAACGACATCGCAACCGGCACCTTCGGATGAAGACATTCTCGCGAGCCTCAGCAAAACCGCTGCGGGACTAAAGGCCATCAAAGCCCAGCATCCCGACGCTGCACAACTGGCGAAAGCGCTTGATGACGTTGTCGCGCGCCATGATCACGCGCTTTTACAACACCTGCAGCAAGATATCGTCACCGTCATGCAAGCCGAATTGAACATGGTCAAGCAATTGCTGAACGCACAAAAAGTGACACCGGAGAACATCACCGATGATCTGCGGCGCGACTGGGTGACACCGGATGGTCGCTATCGAGTGGCTGTGTATCCAAAAGGTAACCCACCGAATCACAAGCAGCTGGTCGCTTTCACTGATGCCGTTCGCCAACGCGCGCCGGATGCCGGCGGCACACCGATTTCCATCCAGGAATCGGGGCATACCGTCACCCACGCCTTTATCCAGGCCGGCATTTACGGGTTGGCGGCGATTGCCCTTCTGGCCTTGATCGTCCTGCGCCGCCCTTTGGATGTCCTCCGGCTGCTCGCGCCTCTAATTCTTGCCGGAATCCTAACATTAGCGACAATTGTAGCTATCGGGGTGCCGCTGAATTTCGCCAATATCATCGCCCTGCCCCTGCTGCTGAGCCTGGGCGTTTCCTACGCCATATATTTCGTATCTTATTGGCGAACCGGAATGATCTATCCCCTGCAATCCAGCATGGCGCGCGCGGTGTTTTTTAGTGCCGCAACAGTGTTTGTTGCCTTTGGTTCATTAGCACTTTCTTCATATCCGGGCACCGCCGGAATGGGGGAATTATTAACCGTTGCGTTGTTATATTCCCTCACCTGTACATTTTTTATTTTGCCGGCCTTGCTTGGAAGCCCTGAAACCGATAGACATTGATTATAAGAGCTTTTTTATGTTCCTTTCTGCAGTGTCCCGCCTGAGGTTTCCCATGATTTTCATTCGCCGCTTTGCGCTCGCGTTCCTCATTCTGGGCGTTTCAGCAACGCTTCTGTCTGCCTGTGCGGATGTACCAAAATCGCCGGCTGAAAAAGCCGAGTATGAAAACACCAATGATCCGTTGGAACCGGTGAACCGCACCATCTTCGACGTCAATGATTTTCTAGATCGCCTGCTGTTCCGTCCTGTAGCTGAATTGTATCGCTGGACCATACCGCCAGGCCTGCGTGACCGTATTGCCGGGATTGTCACCAACATGAAAGAACCAGTGATATTGGCCAACAACCTGCTGCAGGGTGAAATAACCCGTGCCGGTTATACCGCCGAGCGCTTCGCCCTCAACACCACCATCGGTATCGGCGGTATGTGGGATGTCGCGGGTATGTGGCGCGGTGTCTATCAACAGACTGGCGACTTCGGGCAGACCCTGTACGCATGGGGTTTCGGTCCTGGCCCGTATATCGTTATCCCCTTCTATGGCCCGTCGAATATCCGCGACGGTATTGGCCTCGGCGTCGACGGGGTGATGTCGCCATGGCCATATGTTGTCGCCGCTTCCGGCGCCGGCCATGTCATCCAGAATGAATACTGGATCGCTTCCTATGCTGGCGACGGTATCGTGAGACGTGAGCAGAATATCGAGGCGCTTGATGCCCTGCGCTCCGGCTCACTCGACTTCTACGCCCAGATGCGCAGCGTCTATCGCCAATATCGCGACAAGCAGCTCGGCAATGAAAGCACCGAGGGCATGCCGAAGTTTGAGGATTATCAGTAAGGGGTGCGAGGTCACGGAGTGTAGCTGCGAGGATATCAGCCTAACTTTTATATGAAATCCCTCGAGCCCAGCATCCCTTACACGTTAAACCGGAAGTGAAACACGTCGCCGTCCTGCACGACATATTCCTTACCTTCCTGACGTAATTTACCGGCCTCTTTCGCGCCCTGCTCACCATTACAGGCAATGTAATCGGTGTAGGCAATGGTTTCGGCCTTGATGAAGCCCCGCTCAAAATCGGTATGGATGACCCCAGCGGCCGCGGGCGCATGAGCGCCACGATGCACCGTCCAGGCCCGGGCTTCTTTCGGCCCGACCGTAAAAAACGTCACGAGATCGAGCCGTCGGTAACCCGCACGAATGATGCGGTTGAGACCGGGTTCTTCCAGTCCCAGCGAGCTGAGGAATTCTTTTTTCTCTTCGGCACTTTCTAGCAAGGCCACTTCGGATTCAATCGCCGCGGTAATGATGATAGCCTCGGTACCTTCGGCCCCGGCCCGCGCCACAACCTTTGCAGATAAAGCATTGCCTTTGGCCGCATCCGCCTCACTGACATTCGCCACATAGAGAACCGGCTTCGCCGTCACAAGCTGCAACAGCTGCAGGATTTTCAGTTTCTCGGCATCGAAAGTTGGCAGCAATGTCCGCGCTGCTTGCCCAGCCCGGAGGGCCTCAATCACCGGCTCCATCACGACCAGTTGTTCCTTGGCTTCTTTTTCACCGGCCTTGGCTTTCTTCTGCGTGGCGACAATGCGTTTTTCGAGACTGTCGAGATCCGCCAGCATCAATTCTGTTTCGACGGTTTCGGCGTCGCGAATGGGATCAACCGAGCCTTCGACATGTGTCACCTCGCCTTCAAAGCAACGCAGCACATGGATGATTGCATCGACCTCACGGATATGGGCAAGAAACTGATTGCCGAGGCCCTCGCCCTTGGCTGCACCGCGCACCAGACCGGCAATATCGACGAATTCGAGTTGCGTCGGAATAATTTTCGCGGAAGGAATAATAGCCGCGAGCATGTCGAGACGCTCATCCGGTACCGCGACACGGCCGATATTCGGTTCGATCGTGCAGAACGGATAATTGGCCGCCTGTGCGGCTGCCGTCGCCGTAAGCGCATTAAACAAGGTCGATTTGCCGACATTGGGCAAACCGACAATTCCGCAATTGAAGCCCATTTATTTTTCCTGATTGACTAAACCGGCCTTGCTTAACCCTGTCATGGCAGGGCAAAGCGTGATGGTGCGGTCGAGAAGACTCGAACTTCCACGAGATTTCTCCCACAGCGACCTCAACGCTGCGCGTCTACCAGTTCCGCCACGACCGCACGATCACTGCCCGGTAAGGCGTAGAGCCTTAGCAGACAGAGGCGTTTATAATCAAGGGCTGTCAAATGGCCGGTTTTCGCCTAAGATCGGAGAAATGAAACACCCCTCCCCCCTGGATGCCGAAAAAGCCCATAAGCTCTTTGCCCAGCCTTGCGCGTTCGTCCAGGCCGCAGCGGCACCGAAGGATCTCCCATCCAGCGCCTTGCCAGAAGTAGCTTTTATTGGTCGTTCAAATGCAGGAAAATCCTCGTTAATTAATGCGCTGACGAACCGCAGCGATCTGGCCCGCACATCCAACACGCCCGGGCGCACACAGGAAATCATCTTCTTCAACCTGGCCGATCGGCTGATGCTGGTCGATCTGCCCGGCTATGGCCATGCCGACGCGCCACGTCACGAAAAGGACCGGTGGAAAAATCTTGTGCATTATTACCTGCAGACGCGCAATGTATTGCGCTGTGTCTGCCTATTGCTGGATGGGCGGCACGGCATTCTAGCGAACGATTTGGGGATGATGCAGTTTCTCGATCGCGCCGCTGTTAGTTACCAGCTGGTGCTGACCAAAATCGATCAGGTGCATGCGACCGAGCGCGATGCGCGCAAGAACCAAGTCAGTGCAACCCTGAATGCCCATCCAGCAGCGCGACCTGCCCTGTTCGTAACCAGCGCACGCAAGGCAATCGGGATTGGAGAATTGCGAACCTTCCTCGCCGATTTTTCAATCCCGGCTTAGGCTGCCTTCAGCTTCGACCGACGTGACGAGGAGGTGCCGAGGCCAATCTGCTTCGCCAGCCTGCTGCGCTGCTTGGCATAATTGGGGGCAACCATTGGATAATCAGCCGGCAAGCCCCAGCGCTCGCGGTACTGTTCCGGCGTCAGATTGTAGGATGTTTTGAGATGGCGCTTCAGCATTTTGAGTTTCTTGCCATCTTCGAGACAAACAATGTAATCGGGGAAAACCGATTTTTTCGGCGACACGGCCGGTTCAGGACGATTGTCACTGAGATTGTTCTGACCAAGGCGTATTAAGCCCTGATACACAGTTGCCATCAAAGCCGGCACATCGCTTACGGCAACGGTGTTGTTGCCGACATAGGAAGCGGTGATTTGGGCGACCAGCGCGGTTAGGCGCTCATTTGTGGAAAGGCTTTCGGCCATTGTTAAACTCCGGAATATTCTGGTTGAGGTGTTTTTCTGCGAAAAACCAAAGCCGTTATGCACCTTTATTTGCCGTTAATCAAGCCATCTCAATGATTATTGTCAATTCGGTAATGTAAAATAAAGAAACACTTTAATCACGTCCCAGCTTGTCTTCCAGTTTGTAAGCAGCCTCGAAGAAAGCCTTTTTGGCCCCACCGGAAAACGGGTTTTCTTTTGCAATCGCGAGAAACAATTCGTCCGAGTCATGCCGCACCATATCAACCATTTTCTGCATGTGGTCGTAGGCCTTTGTGGTGAAGCGAAATTCCGGAAGGTCGAGCGAGACAATCACCCTTGCCAGCAAATGCGTTAACCCTTGAATATAGGCAAGTTCACGATCATGTTCTTCGGGTGTAGCGCGAAGAACGTTCAACTTTAGCGTGTCGGCCAAAAAACGGCCGACACCGTCGCCGCGCTGTCCACGTATGTTGCAGACGGCAACATTCAATCCCTCAATGCCGTTCTTGCCGCTTTGCGGGCCAAACAGAGGATGGACACCGACAATATCGGCATGAGCCGGCAAAATGTCCTGCATCAGCTGCGCCGGCTTCACTTTGACTGAGGCGACATCCATCACCAGAGTGCCGGGCCTTATAATCGGCGCAATCTCACGCAACACCGTTTCGAGTTTTTGGACCGGGACAGCCAGAATGACAATATCGCACGACGCCGCTTGACGTAGGTCACCGACTTTCACCGGACATTTTTTTTCCAGAAGATCGACACACTCTTTCTTTGTATCGTAAACGACGACATCGAAATGCAGCGCCAGATACGGAACCGCAAAACCGCCGAAGGCACCAACCCCAATGAGGCCGAGAGATTCTTTTACCGTGGTCATAGGCGATTGATGTTATCGCCGACCGCTCTTGAGCGGCACGGCGTAACCGCCGAGCGGCGCGAGATACTGCAAACGGCTGCCAAGCATAGCACGCAGGCGCGCGAGGCGCGTATCGTTGCGCCCAACATAGCCTTCGGTCTCGACAAAATAGGCCGTCGGAGACGAACCGCCGCGACCCATGGAATGCGACAACATCTGACGAACTTTGTAACCAGCCTTGCCAAGCAAGCGGCGCATTTCACTTTCCGGGACATGCACACATTGCAAAGCGAGGAAGCTGCGATCGTCACCGGTGAGTTCGGGATAAAGCTTGCCGATAATCAGACCCATCGGCAGGCTGTTGCGCGCGTTGTTGCGGCCTGGCTTGACGATTTCAAAAGGCAGCGAAGCGAAGACCGTCAGCACATTCTTTTTATCACCAGCGAGTAAAGGCCACCAAGCATCTTTGTCATTCGCTTCTGGCGGCGGTACAACGGCAACCTGCGCCTTATTCGCCTGCACAGCCTTGATCGCGGCAACAGCTGAGGGCACTTCCATCAACGGCGTAAAGGAGCCATAAAAATCCCGGGCATGATCCCATAAATCATATCCCTTCTCCGGTGCGTAAACCGCAACCTTGAGTGCACCTTCGATAAGCGTGAATCCTGAAATCAATTCCCGCCACAGGCGTACGACCAGGCCTTCCGGCAATTTGCCTTGTGGGCGCCCCATGAGCGTGCGCACCATCTGCGCCTCACGTCCCGGACGGATATAAATATGCTGTTTGCCTTTGAGCTTGCGTACGTGATCGATAAGCTCAACGCGATCACGAAGCATGTCGTGAAGGACGGCGTCGATACGATCTATTTGAGCGCGGAAATCCGCCAGAGCCTGTTTGTCAGGATTTACGGCAACAGTCTTGAGAACCATGGATGACAACTTTCTAACTTTATTAGAGACCTGAAGGAGTGAGACTAGGCCAGAATAAAGGAAAAGTCCAATTAGCCTGCGGCTCACCTGCGTTTTTGCATTGACAAAAACGCGAAAAATTGCATGATAAAGGTAGGTTTAGTTCACCTTCTAAAGGACTCGCGGGATTTGACAGGAGCAGCTTGCTGCCGCGTTAACACTAGCTAAAGCGCCACGGAGCAACTCGCTTTTGTGAGCCTCGCACTGTGGTCCCTGATGGATGACCACGCCCCTAAGGGGCAATGTGCCGAGGCTTTTTTTATATCCTCTCTACATCTCTGCGTCGTCCATGCCGGAAGATTTTCTGGCTCAAGGGCCTTTGCCACCTGCGCCTTAAGAAGCGGGTGGCCTGAATGACGAGAGCAAAAAATGGCGTATAATATCGAAGTTGCAGATTTTTTTAGACTAAGCCGCAAACAAAATTATCCCATCCTCTATCCGACCGGGACTGGATCCGAAGTCGGAGAACGCATTGTATTGGCGGCACCCTTGGGAACGACAGGAGCCCTTGTCACGCCGGAAGGTCGAGCCGCCATTCGTGTAGCGCATCAAAATCAAGCCCAATGCCGACCCGACATACTCACAACGGCCACCTGGACCCGGCGTATCGCTTTTCGGGAAGCTGCTATTTTTGACGACTGGGAAAGAGCTTCGCGCGAGCATTTTGCGCTGGGTATTCAATTGGCGCGTGAAGCTGCAGAAAACGAAACAATAAGCGACGGTCACAGGATTTATGTAGGACTTTCGATCGGTCCCCTTGAATGCAGCGAAAATCCACAAGCTCTTTATCCCGCCGCTTATCTGTATGAAACGCATTATCAGACGGCACTCATTGGCGCGGGTGTCAGCGATGCAGTGAACCAAAATGGATCAGCCGATTTTAATGCGTTTGAAACTTTTTCTACCGAACTTGAAGCCGTAAAAGCCGCAGAGGCAGGGTCTGCCGTTTACGAAAAAACCGGTGTGCCGTTTTCGATGAGCCTGAAACCGAACAAAATGGGCAAATTTCCTGATGGCACGATCGCTGAAACCATCGAGCAAATTCGTGGGTTGCCGGGACTACTTGCTCTTGGAGGAAATTGTATAACGCCTGACGAAGTCAGTGGCGTGGTTGATGAGATACGCGCCAACTATGACGGCGTTATCATCATTTCTGCAAACGGGGACAATAATCATATCGAAGAAAGTTGGTATAGAAATCATTCCGTTGAAGCCGCAATTGCCTACGCCAAGAATGCAGAAGCATGGTTGGCGACAGGCGCTCTGGGTATTGGGGGGTGCTGTGGAACCGTGGCCGATCCCTATGGCCTCGAGCTGGCAAAGATGATTGGGGCTGTTCGATGTGAGCGCAGAGGCAGCAAGCGGCTTTTCTTAAGTTATGTCGCAGTTTAAAGCCGGAAGAAGGCCATAAGAATCTTGCCTATGGCCCTAATATCAAAATCTTCCACCCGCATGACCTGGCTGTTGTGGCAGAGTTGACGCACCGACCGGAAACCCTTATCGCCATGCGGCGGCATATCCCGGCCGTCCTAATCAGTGGCCTCCCCCACCCTTAACCTTCAGGAGAATACAGATGAGCCGAGTTATTGAATGGACCGAAGAACGCAATTCGTACAACACGATTTTGGCGAAATACGCCAATCCGAGCATGAAGAAATTTTATGGCCTTGACAGCGCAACCTATGATAAGGGCGCGCTTGATAAAAAAACCAAGGAACTTATTGGTCTGGCCACATCCTTTGTTTTGCGTTGTGATGATTGCATCCTTTATCACCTGATCCAGGCACACAAAGCCGGAGTCACGAGCGATGAATTAGGTGAAACGCTCATGATCGGTATGCTGGTAGGCGGCAGCATCACGATCCCACATCTGCGACGTGCCATGAAGGTTTGGGATGAAGAACTTGGAGGAACCGAATTCCCGGTTACAGACAAGGTCGACATGCAAGGTGTCAAAAGTTAATCCTCACACCCGAATTGCCATTTTCCCGCCATGATTGGTCGATATTGACCTCATCTAGGACATGAGCGTAAGTCTTTGGTACAGTTTAATTTTCCCTAAGGCATTTCGGGCTGCGTGCATAAATGGCCGATAAAGACGACGACACGACCACAAAGCGAGGCGGCATCTTGGGTCGCCTCATCTGGATCATCATCATCGTCGCGGTGATTGGCGCTCTTGTATGGATCCTACAGCCCTACAGCGTTCAGAAAAACGGACGCAACAATAACGGGCCTATGCCGGTCAGTACCACCGTGGCGCATAAAGGCAATATCGACGTGACGGAAAATGCCCTTGGCACCGTCACACCCCTCGCCAACATCACCGTGCGGACCCAGATCAACGGGCAGCTTCAAGAAATCGCCTTTCAGGAAGGGCAGGATGTGAAACAGGGCGATTTCCTTGCGCAAATCGACCCGCGGCCCTATCAGATGGCGCTTGAGCAAGCCGAGGGCGCCTTAACACGCGATCAAGCACTGCTGAAAGAAGCCCAGGTCGATCTTGAGCGCTATCAGAAATTATGGAAGCAGGATTCCATCGCCAAACAGCAAGTTGATTTGCAAGAATCGCTGGTTCATCAATACGAAGGCGCCGTACAGGCCGACCAGGGTCAGGTCGATACTCAAAAACTCAATCTTGTCTATTGCCATATCACGGCACCGGTATCGGGGCGCGTTGGCATCCGGCAGGTCGATCAAGGCAATTATGTACAGACCAGCGATGCCAACGGATTGGTGACGATCACGGAACTGCAACCCATCACGGTGATTTTCACGTTGCCCGAGGATGATATTCCGCAGATCATGAAACGTCTGAACGCTGGTGCGGCATTGCAGACCACCGCCTATGACCGCACGCAGAGAACGAAACTGGCCGTGGGCAAAATGATTTCGGTCGACAACCAGATCGACACGACGACCGGCACGATCAAATTCCGCGCGCAATTTGAAAATCAAGACAACACTTTGTTTCCGAACCAGTTCGTCAATATAGAATTGCTGGTGGATACGCTAAAGGACGTGATTATCGTGCCCAGTGCCGCGATCCAGCGCGGCGCACCGGGAACTTTCGTTTATCTCGTCAAGGACGATAATACGGTAACGGTCAAGCCGGTGAAGCTTGGACCGTCACAGAGCGATAATGTCGCGGTCACGGATGGTCTTGCCGAGAGTGATAAAATCGTGATCGACGGCGCTGATAAATTGCGTGAGGGATCAAAGATTACTCTGCCGACGGAAAATTCCGCTCCGGCAGGATCAGATAGCGACGGGCAAACGAAAAAAGGGCACAAAAAGAGCGGCCCATAAATTGCCATGAGATGCTTTGTCTATTTAGGCCCTTCCGGCGTTGCAGGTTTGGCCGCACAAAGTTGGTCTGATTTAATCCATGCTTTAGTATCTTGACCGTTATTGTCGAATGCTATTTGAGCATAGTTTCCTTGTTTTCCTATGACTCGGATAGGAAAACCTTTTAGAAGACTGCCAAAGATACGCGGCTTTTCTTCAGCAGAGGGCAGATTTTCAGAGACCGCAGTGTCCGTACACGTCGCAGCAGCATAGGGAGTAAATTGTGTCGTGGAGCCGTATATTGTGCCCGTGCCGCTGTTATTTGGTGCAGCCTTAAACAACTCCGCTTGACCAGCTTTCGAGGTTGATGCCGACTGCGGGTCTGGCTTCTTTTCAGCGAATTTTATGATACCAAAAGCAGCTACGAGCGCCAGCGCAACCCCAATCTTCATTTTTCTTGATCTTTTCAACATGGCCTTGGCCCGACCAAAGGCACCATCCTGCCCGGCATTATCAAATGCGGCTATTCCGGCATAAGTCATAATGAAAAGCGCCAAAGGATGAGGTGCCAAAACTTGAGTCAGGTTAACGAGCGGCCCAGAAATGAAATCTGTGGGCATGAAAGAACTAGCAACAAATGCCGTTGCCCCTCCGACGACACAGCCTGCGAGCCCGACACTCATTATGGCCAGGTTCGCGGCCACTTCTGATCCGGTACGATTCATAACCAATTGATACGCTCTCGGAGCACCATAATGGTTCACGACCGCAGCCGCCGCAATTCCAGGAAAAACACCATCGCCATATCGCAAAGCCCCGAAAGCGGCGACGACCGCGCCCACCCGGCTGAACCTCCTATCGGGTTCCTTGAATAACGAGGGTGCCGGCGTAAACTCGGGTGAAATAAGCTCCCTGGGCTCAATAGGCCAAGAACTTTCATAAAGGTCACGAAGGTGATCGAAATCCGTCCTGTCAAAAATTCGTTCGAGGCGCTCCCTTTCCTCTATCCCAACCGGGGGGACCAAATTTATAATATTCGATCCATCTTCGGAATGTATCTGCCCATAGAGGCGCCCATGAAGAACAGCCCAAGCTCTAACATCAGGATCATCACTGGCCACATTGATTTTTTGACCCGGCGGTAATTCGGACGCGATGGTACGAATGGCATAAGCAAAAGCCATTGGATCATCGATATCGCTGCGACGGAAGTGAAAGCAACCATCCGCCGGTGAAGGCGAGGGCTGTCCAAGATCAGCACCGACTTTATGGCCTACAATACCGGCAACGACGATACTGACCAGCGCAGCAGCTATTGAGTTGCTGGTACGAAAAAACCCGGAAATAAGATCAGAAAAAATGGCGGCGTGACCGAAAGCTTCCACAAGCGCGCTGACATAAAACGCTCTCTTTGCTCTTTTCCAGCTACGCCTCAAAAAATCATCAAGATCCATTTATATCGCCCCGTTTTATGAATATCGGTGTGTTGTGGCAGGTAATGACCGCATAACCTCTTACCTGCCACATCTATACTTAACCATAAAAAAGCCCCAAAAATCATGAGTTACAAGGGCTTCGGATCATGGCACAAAGAGACAAATGAGTCCCTC
>Ga0206945_1108_pt2 | contig 15180 bp, 17 predicted proteins | sample Alteio_BWOrgHeat_5_FD_152982 | JGI IMG/M metagenome (GOLD analysis project Ga0206945, IMG submission 152982) | Enriched cells from forest soil in Barre Woods Harvard Forest LTER site, Petersham, Massachusetts, United States -... | ecosystem: Environmental > Terrestrial > Soil > Temperate forest > O... | reverse complement strand
GGAAGAGAAGCGAAGGATCTTGTCCGGAAACCTGAAGCGTTTCGACGATCTGCGGACTTCCTATCAACAAGGTTCGCTGGGGTTCGGCGCCTACGTTCGGAAACTGGCGGGATTTTCCGAGGCCGGCGATTTGACCGTGCAGCAATTTCTGGAAGCCAGCCGCATGGAATCCACGATCGATTTCAACCAGGTCGATCGGGAACGCCGCCGCGTGCTCGAGAAATTAACGAAATCTTTGACGGGACCTGAAACCCAAGCGCTGGTGTCGGACAGCTTGGCGTACCGGATGGACCGCCTCGGTTTCGGCGATTATTACGGCCGGCTCAGAGATCTTTGCTCCCAAAAACACGTGGTTCTCGCCGCGACACCCGCATTCGACAATTACATCCGCTATGTGCTGCTCAGCGACGGCATCAAAGCGCCCGCTTTGTTCGCCGCAGTGCAAGAAATGGAGGATGCGATCGCCAACCATTTGGCCCAATCCGATGAACAACGACGGGTTATTCGTTCCAGCGAATATTTGAATTTGATGGAGAAATTGCTCGATTTTTCGATGACCGCCAAACAATGGGAAAAATATAAAGAAATGACGGTTCCGTTGATATCGTGATCATCGGCGGGGGACTTTCCGGGATGGCGGCCGCGAAAGAAGCCAAGAAACTGGGGCTCTCTTACACGCTGCTCGAAGCGAGCGAACCGTTTTCCACGATCATCAATTTCCCCAAGGGCAAACCCATATTCACCTACCCGAAAGAGATGACGCCGGCCGGCGACATCAAGGTCACGGCCCAAGTCAAAGAACCATTGATCGACGAAATCCGCGCGCAAACAGCGGACATCAAACCGCGCAAATCCTTTGCCGAAGCCATCAACCGCAAAGGAAAACTGCTCGAAGTGGCGCTGCGCGGTGAAGAGGCTCTCTTGGCGCGGCGCGTGATTGTGGCCATTGGACGGAGCGGCAACTTCCGGAAATTGGGCGTTCCCGGAGAAGAACTCGACAAAGTCTATAACCGCCTGCACGACCCAAAAGATTACGCGGGGAAAAAATGTTTGGTCGTGGGCGGCGGAGACAGCGCCATGGAGACCGCCATCGCGCTCACGCAGGCCGGCGCCGATGTGACGATCAGCTATCGGAACAAAGAATTCTCAAGGGCCAAACCGGAAAATATCGAGATGGTCCTACAACTCACCCAAAACCCGCAAGCCGACGTTTCGGTGCAAAACCCCGTTTCGGAACGCATCACGACCGCCACCGGTGATTTCATGGGCGCGCCGCCCAAGGCCGGGAGGCTTCGCCTCTTGCTTCCTTCAAAACTTAAGAAGATCGAACCCGCTCGCGTCATCATCACCACCGGTGAAAAAGAGGAAGAAGTCCTCGACAATGACATCGTCTTCGCGATGATCGGCCGCGAAGCGCCGCTCGCTTTCTTTCGGCGCTCGGGCATTCACATCAGCGGCGAGTGGAATTGGGGCCGAAAAATCTCATTGGCCGCCATGCTGTCCGTTTGCACCTTTATTTATCACTGGAAGAAAACGGGGATCGGCGGCTTCGAACATATCCCGCTTTTGCGGAATATTGTCTCTATCGGAGAAGTTTTTTCGCGAAATCAGTGGTTTCCGTACAACATCACCGCGCACTGGCAAGACGCCTCGACGCCGCTCGCGCAAACGCTCAAGATCACGCTCGGCGAACCCGGTTTCTATTACTCGCTGGCCTATTGCGTCATCATTGTCCTGTTCGGAATAAAACGCATCAAGCGGCGCGAAACGCCCTATGTAAAACTGCAGACATGGACGCTCGCCGCGATCCAAATCGTTCCGCTCTTCTTGCTGCCCTATATCATTCTGCCCTGGCTGGGCCATGCCGGCGTCTTTGAAAGCGGCTGGCTCAAGAAAGCCGCCGACGCTCTGTTCCCGCTGGCCGGTTATGGCCAGGGCCGGGAATATTGGCGGTCGTTTGGCTTCATCCTCGCTTGGCCGCTGTTTTTCTGGAACGTGTTCACGGGCCAGCCGATGTGGACATGGCTCGCCATCAGCGCCGTCCAAACCTTCGTGATCATTCCCGGCATCATTTATTTTTGGGGCAAGGGCGCCTATTGCGGATGGATTTGTTCTTGCGGCGCGCTGGCCGAAACGCTGGGCGACGACCATCGGACAAAAATGCCGCACGGCCCCAAATGGAACAAGCTCAACATGGCCGGCCAAATCATCTTGGCGGCGGCGTTCGCGCTGTTGATTTTCCGGATCTTGGGCTGGATGCACGTCGGCTGGGCGGAGAAGGCGTTCGCCTTCCTCTTTCACGATTTGCCGGTTTTCAACTATGTGTGGTTCGTTGACCTGCTGCTCGCAGGAATCATCGGGGTCGGGCTTTATTTTCATTTCTCGGGGCGCATGTGGTGCCGCTTCTTTTGCCCATTGGCGGCGCTGATGCACATCTATGCGCGGTTCAGCCGGTTTGGGATCGTCGCGAACAAGAAGAAATGCATTTCCTGCAACGTCTGCACGTCCGTCTGCCATATGGGAATCGACATCATGAATTTCGCCAACAAAGGCCTCACGATGAAAGATCCCGAATGCGTGCGCTGTTCGGCATGCGTTCAGAGCTGCCCCACCGGCGTTCTCTCGTTCGGGCAAACCGACAAGGCGGGCCGCGTGATCAAGATCGATGAAATCCCGGCCAGCCCGGTCCAGATGGCGGAGAAATCATGACGTCGAAAAATTCCAATCCCTACCTGCTGGTCCCACCGGGAAGCGACATCCCGCGCGTGGTGAACGCGATCATCGAGATCCCGAAGGGCGCTCGCAACAAATACGAGCTGGACAAGAAAACCGGACTGATCCGCCTCGACCGTTATTTGTTCGCTTCCAGCCATTATCCCGGAGATTACGGATTTATTCCCCAGACCTTGGCCGAGGACGGAGACCCGCTGGACGTTCTGGTCATGGTCAACGAGCCCACCTTCAGCGGGTGCTTGATTGAGGCCCGCGTGATCGGCCTGTTCAAAATGAAAGACGATGGGAAAAACGATTTCAAAGTGCTCGGCGTTCCGCACACGGACCCGCTGTTCGCGGAATTCCACGAGCTCAAAGACGCCCCGAAACATTACTTGCGCGAAGTGGAGCACTTTTTCGCCACGTACAAACAGCTGGAAGGAGTCCCGATTGAAGTCCAAGGATGGGCCAAGGCCGTCGACGCGATCGCCGAAGTGAAAAAATCCGTCGAGCGCTACAAAAAGAGTTAAATTCCCAGCAGCTCTCCCACCGGAACGATCGCATAGCCTTTCTCTTTGGCGGCTTTGATCACCGCTTCGGTGATCTCAAATGATTTCTGGCTTTTCGACCAACCGTCATGCAGGAGGATCACCGCTCCCGGCTCGATCGCCTTGATGTAGCCGGGGATTTGTTTTTCGGCCGGCGTTGAATCCCAATCGGTCCCATAGGTCCAATTCACGAGAACAAACCCCGCCTCTTTCGCGGCGGCTTTAATCCAAGGCTTATCGATCCCGTAGGGCATCCGCAGAATTTCTATTTTCCGGTTAATTTGTTTCTCAATGATCTCGCGGGTCTGACGCATGTCTTTGACCAAATCCTCTTTGGCCAGCTCGGAAGCCTTGTCTTTGTCGCCAACCTGGGAAAGCCGGTATTTGTATCGTTTTTTATAATTCATATGGGTCATCGTATGGCTCCCCACTTCATGGCCCCGCTCGGACACCTTCTTCAATATCCCCGGGCGGATGCGCGCTTGCTCTCCCAAAACGAAGAAAGTGGCTTTCACCTGGTAGCGGTCGAGCAGGTCCAGAAATTTTTCGGTGTTGGGGCCGGGGCCGTCGTCGAATGTGAGCGCAATTTTTTTTGACGCGACGGGGCCCTGCGAATAAAAATCGCCCGGTTTGGGCCCCGCCGACACCCCCCCCGCCGACAACGCCGCGATGAACAACCATGCCTTAACTCTTCTTTTCATTGGGACTCCAAAAACCAAACATGCGCTTTTCTCCGCCGATGGCCCCGGCGGAAGAAATCTCCACCGACCAGAGACTGCGAACCATGCCGCGCGACGAGAACAGCATCTTCCCCCAATCGACGCGCCACCCCCCCTCTGGCAGAGGCACGGCGCGGGCCACCGGCCAGCGAATGGAAGCGACAACGCGCCGGGTGACCGGCGACTTTAAACTCGCTTGGATCGGAAATGAATCCATCGGCGTGCTGACCGCGGGACCGGTTTTTCGCTGTCTCTTTAATACATTAATCCAAAAGGCTTGGTACGCGCAGCAGGGATCTCGCTCCACCACCGCCGTCCAAGTAACCGGGCTGACAAGACCAGAGACGAGCGTGATTTTTCCCGGTTCATCTTTGACAAATTGCGCCGCGTACGAACGCGACGCCAATGCCAGCGACAAATAAACGGCCCAGGCCATCCAGAGGGGCCGCGTGGCCCTCCATCCTTCGGTTTTCTTCGCATGGATATACAGCAGGCCGGCCAACATGAAAGCGAGCGGAATCACCGTGACCGCCGGCACCAAATTCCCCACATACTCCTTGAATGAAAAAGGAGAAAACAGCGGCGTTCCATAGCTCGTCAAATAATCGCAGCAGGTATGAAGGAAAAGCGGGAGGAAATATTGGCCCAACCGCACTTTAAGCGGCCCCGGATCGATCCGTGAAAAAGCCCACGCGTACAAAAGCGTTTGGACCGCCGCTCCAAAAAATGAATGGGTGATGCCGCGATGCTGGAGCCAGAAAGCCCAGGGGCCGAACGATGAGAAGAAAACATCCAAGTCCGGCGCCTCGCCGAGAAATATCAGGATCCAAAATCGCCGGCGCGGCGCTTTGACGGTCTTGGCGACCAGGCCGCCCACCAGGCAATGGGTTATCGGGTCCATGGTTGTCGCCTCAGATATTCATATCCCCGCATTATCCCCCGCTGCAGCACGCCGGCGGATTTGACCCATCCATCCCAAGTTTCGTTTCCAACGGATTTCGCGTAGGTCGAAAACGTCGGCGTCTTCGCGAAAAGACCGATGCCGAGGAACGCGAGGACCAATGTGTTGCCCATGAGAATTAAAACGCCGGAAAGGAAAAAACCGAGGACTTTCAAGTCGGGTTGGTGCCGGTGAACGGCCGAGATCGTGAGTGAAATATGGAACGCCAGCGCGAGTCCCAGCATAAATTGGAAAACAGGCAAAAGCTGAGGCGGGTTCCACCAATGGCGCGTCATCGCATAAATCAATGCCACGCCGACCAAATAAATGGGGATGACGTAGGGAGACAAAGCGATGAATGCATTTGACTTCGACAACCGGACCTCGCCCCCGGAGGATTTGGCTTTGAACGAATGGACCTTGGCGCCCGACAATAGTCCGGTCAGCGCATGGGTCATTTCATGCCCGAACACATAGAGCCACATCGGCCGGCTCAAGACGCGTTCAACGGCGAGATAGGTCAGGATGCCGGCGAGGTACAACCACCAAGCGCGCAGGCCCTCTTCCATCAAATCCGGCGCCAGCAGGCCCGTTTGATGGACGAGGGCCCAGAGGCAAGGGAGGAGCAATATCGCCAACAACCATCGGCTTGGGCGCGAAAGCTTAGTCGAACGTCGTGTCTTCGAACGGGATCTTTTGCTCACGCAGCTCTTGTTTCCATAACTCCAGCGTTTCGGGCGCTTTCACGCGGGCCATTTTGACCCATTTGGATTCGGGCGGGCTGAACAATTCATAGGTGTCTTTGTACCACTGATAGGCGTACTTCAGCGAAGACTCGCTCAACGCGTAGTCGCGGTCAAAAGCCAGCGCGTCTAATTTTTCCTTGAGGTCCGGCTCGGTGAGCTTCGCCTTGTCCGCCTCGAATCTTTGGTCGAAAAATTCTTTTTTCTTTTCCGGATGGCGATACCAATCCATGTATTTCTCGCCTTCCTCGTAGGACGCCCTGGCGCGGCTCACCACGTCCAGATAGACGAGCCCGTAAACGCCGAGCGCGCCGGCCAGGACCACGAGACCCATTTTTGCCCAACGGGACTTCCACCAATCCATGTTAAAAAACGTCGTTGAAATTGATCGGCACGTCTTTGGACGACTGCGCCCGGAGTTCAGCGAGCGAAATCGTATTGAGCAGCTTGTGCACGTGACGCGTCAATGTTTCAGGGCGGACGGGTTTTTCAAAATAGCCGGCCAGATTGGATTCCTGTTTCAGCAGGTCCTTCGTCGATGAATTCATGTGCGATCCGGTCACCAGAACAACCGGCACTTTGCTGGTCAACGGATCGCCTTGCAGTGAACGCAGCACGTCGTAGCCGCCCGAGCCGGGCATCATCAAGTCCGTGATGATCAGGTGGGGCTTGAATTCGGCGGCGATCTTGATGATCTCGCGGCCGTCCTTCGCGGTCCGCACTTGAAAACCTTCGATATCAAAAGTGGTCTTCATCAGCAAAAGGATGCTCTCGTCATCGTCGATGATGAGGATTCTTTTGTCCTCCGGTTTGGCCTTCGGACCGAGGGCCGGATCAACCACGCTTGACTCCGGCCCGCACGGCGAGCACGCGGTTGAGATTGTCGACCTGCACGAATTGGGGCTTGAGTTTTTTGGCCTTGGCTTCGCTCATCCAGGCCACGGACATGATGATGACTTTATCGCCGGGATCGCCCAGGCGGGCCGCGGCGCCGTTCAACCCGATAACGCCGGAGTTCCGCCGGCCTTTGATAAGGTAGGTTTCAAAGCGGTTGCCATTGGCCAAGTTGGCGACGAGGACCATTTCGTGTTCGAACATCCCGGCCGCCTCGATAAGCGCCTGGTCGACTTCAATGCTTCCTTCGTAATCAAGCCGGCTGGCGGTGATCGTGGCGCGGTGTATTTTCGCCCTGCACATGCGTCGTAACATTAGAGGCCCATCGTAGCATGAAACCAATGGAGGAAAAAGAGCGGCCGAGGGACGGGTCTTCTCAGGAAATCGTCATCCCCCCCTCGTAGGCGAGGGCGGCGATGACGTCGCGGAGCGTTTCTTGGTCAACCACATCGTCAAAGGCGATGCCGGCGAGGTGGTAGCCTTCTTCATAGGCGGAGCGAATGATCCGCGCGCGCAAATTCTCGAAACGCGCGCCGTCTTTCAGCGCGAAGGTCACGTAAACCACTCCCGCCACTTTCATTTGAAACGACGTTTGAATCAACAACCCTTCCGGGCTCAAATTAAGGATCCGCCCCCAACCCTCTTTGGACGGACCGTTCGGAAACCGCAGTCCCACGGGAATGCTGGTCGAGAACCGCGCCACTTGCCTTCGTTCGATTTCCATTATTTCCATCCGTCCAACTGGCCCGTGATTTCCTTGAGCGGCCGTGAAACCATATGGGGCGTTCCTCCGCTCACGACCCAGATGCGGTCAAAACCCACCGCCATTCCTGAAGCCGGGACATCGGGCGGCATGAAATTGGTCATTCGATAAGGGCCGCGCCAGACCATGGCGGCCCCCCGACGCTCGAGCTTGGCCAATCGAAGAGGGGTCCCGCCCATCACCCATAGGGCGCCGCCGTCCCAGGCGATTCCAGTGGGAGAACCGATGAGCGACTTGATCGAATCAATCACGCGCAAGTCGGGCCCGTGTTTATAGAGCATTCCGGTTTGGCCGTCGCTGGACCAAAGATGAGCGCCGTCCCAAGCCAAACCGGTCGGATTGGTGCCGGGAGCGGCGGAAGTTTCAAGCGTCGGAAGTCCCAAGGCGCGCTGGTGGCTGCGGAATTTCAAGTCAAAACCGACCGTCACCAAACTCTCCGGCGTGTCGCAGACGAGAATCGGCTGGCTGTCCTGCATCCGGAAAATTTCATCGGAAGACAAAACCCGCCTTTTTTCGGTGAGGCCGTTTTTGAGAACGTAATGCGTGACCGTCGCGTCGTACCAATTGCCGACCCAAAGCGAACGCCCCTCCCATTGGATCCCCGACAGCGTGGCGGAGGCCAGGTTCAGCGTCGCGGCGGGCCCCCCGTTCCACCGGGCATTGATGCCTTTCGCAACCACGAGAAAAAGCAATGCCGCGAACGCGACCGTGCCCCAAGGAATTTTTTCTTCCACCAGTTTCTTCCCGAAAAGCGTCCGCCCATTCGCCGACGTCGCCCGTTTGGCGGCGGTCAGCAATTTAAATTTGGTCAGGGAGCCCGCCAGGCATTCATAAGCGCCGGCGTTCATGGCTTCCAGCGCGGCGGCGGCTTTCGTCTCCGGCAGCAGCACAAGGAAAGGAGTGGCGGGCGCCGATTTTTTCAGCGTGTGATGCAAATGATACAGGGCTTCCAGCGGGTCCGGTCTCGGGGTGATGATCAGCGTCGGCGGATCGGCGGGCAGTTTCTCAACGGCGTTTTCGAGCGTCGGCAGCGCCTCGCAGGTGACGCCGACGGTCTTGAAATAGCCCTCCACTTGCAGTCTTTGCTTTTTCGGCAAGCCGACCAGCATCACGCGCGGCATGCCAAACTCCTCTCGAGCGGAAGTTCGATCTGAAATGTCGTTCCGCCGTTCCCCGTTTGGATCATTTCCAATTGCCCGCCGTGAAATTCCACGTAGCGTTTCGCGCGGCTTAAACTCAACCCCTGCCGGTGTTCCTTCGTTGAGAAGAACGGTTGGAACAGCCGCGGAGCGAGATGTTCAGGGATCCCCGGCCCGGTATCCCGAACAAGAAGTTGGATCACGCGGCGGTCGCTGCGGTTCTTCAGCGAAATCGTAATTTGACCGGACTCGTCCGGCAGCGCCTCGCGCGCGTTCTTGAGCAGTTCATGGACCACGAAGCGCAAAAGGGCGGGATCGCCCGAAATATCCGGCAACGGATCGTCCGAAAGAAACTCGACGGCCAGCGTGGGCCGGCGCTCGACGAAAATATCCGCCATCTCGCGGTCGACCAAATCTTTCAGCGATACCGGGGCCGTTGAAATTTGGCGGCGGTGGGTCAGGTGCAAATAATCGTCCAAGGCTCCGGTGACGTCCTGAAGCTGGCTTTGGATCGCGCGGAAATTTTCGCCGAGCTCCTGCGCCCCCTCGACCAACAGACGCAGCCGCGCTTTCCAAAAAGACTCCGTTTTGTTCTGCGGGTCCAAGAGGCCGAGCCGCTCCAACGTCAGTAAAAGCTGTCCCTGCGCCGACACCAGCGTGGTGCGCACGCGCTGGGCGACGCCTTTCGCGAACATTTCCTCCTCGGTCCACGAAAGTTCCTGCTTCCGGCGGATGGTCGCCTCCATTTCCTCAAGCAGCTTTCTTTGGAGAAGCCCGATCTCTTCTTGCTTCGTCGAAACATAGCTGTCGCTGGCTTCCGCGAAAAGGTGCCGCAAATTGTTGATCCGCGTTTCCAAATCTTTCACCTGATTTTTAAGGACCTCATGGTTCTCGGAGTAGAACCGGATGTCGTTGTCGCGCAAGCGAAGCTGCTGGGCGCGGAATTGATCGGATTGCCGCTCGAACTCATGCAGGCGTTTGCGCAGGCCTTCGTTCTCTCCTTCGAGCTCGCTCACGCGGCGGCGCAGTTCCAGCGCCTCCTCCGCCAAGGTCGCTTTCTCGTCCGTCAACGCTTTCGCGTCTTGCGCCAGCGTCAGTGTCTTCGTTTTCAGGTCGTCTTCAGAGAGTCCCAGCAGCGAACGGAGCAATTCGTTCTCGTCGATGGAAACTTTCTCCTGGGATTTCAAGGCGTGAGTCAACCCGTTCATGGATTTTTCAAAATCGTCCAAATCGGAAAGATATTCTTTGAAGACCATTTCTTTTTCCGATTCCGTGACGGTCGGCAAAGCCCACAGGCGCTTCGCCAATTTTTCCTTGAATGCGCGAAGCTCTTTTTGCCAGTCGACGCCCGTCATGGGATCACCAGCGTCGAGCCCGCTTTGGGAAGACCGCGCTCGATTTTATCGGGGTTGGCGTTGTAAATCCGCTTCCATTGGTTCGGATCGCCGTAATAGTCCCGGGCGATGCCCTGAAGCGTTTCTCCGGCCACCACTTGGTGCGTCCGCACGGTGGCCTGCTTTTCCCGGATGGCGCGGAGCGTTCCGCGTTCGTTGGACAAATTCCCTTGGAGCTCCTGTATCCGATTTTTCAGGTCCCGGATCACCGCGTCGCGCTCGCCGAGCAAATCTTTGTTCTTCAGCTGCTCGATGCGCCCTTTCGCGTTGTCAAGCTCGTCTTTGGCCAGGCGTTTTTTCTGTTCGAGTTCGGCCAAAGAAGCCTTGAGTTCGGCTTCCTTCGAAGTCAAGATGACGACGTTTTGGTCCAATTGGCTGGCCTGCTCCAAGGCGCGGTCATAATAAATTTCCGAAAATTGCGGCCGGCCAAAGCGATAACTGAACGAAGCGCGAAACTCTCCGGCGTTGTCGGTGGCCGATTTGATCGGTATCAAATACGCGATGTCGATTTGCATCGGCGAGACATAAAATCCGACTCCGGTCGCGATGGAATCGATCCCGCCTTTGTCGTGGTATCCCCATCCCAGCCGAGGCCGCAGCACGCCGCGCGCCAACAACCACTCCATCCCCGGATGGAACGACCATATGCCGCCGCTCGAATACTCCAAATCTCCCAGCATTTGCAGGTAATCGGCATATTTGTAGAGTACCCCCGTGATGATCGAGGGCCCGTCCTTGTTCGCGCCCGGATTAAAAAGTTGGCGAAGCGCCAATCCCGATTGAAGCTTTTGATTGATCGGAAAAATAAAGCCGCCCGTCAACCCCAAGCCCAAAGACGATTTTCCCACGCGGCCGCTGACGTTGTCGCCGTGTTCTTGACGGAGCGTCGCGGCCAAACCCACCTTGGCCGGAAATTTGAGAACGCCTTTGGTCCATTCCTCCAACGGCGCATCGCCCGCGGTCCCGGCTGAGATGTCGACGATGTGGGCTCCCGGCGCCGGCGTCTCCACGTAGGCGCCGACGGCAACCGGATAATTTTTATCGCGGAACCGATAGGGCTTCGCGTAAATTCCATTAAAATCGGAGCGGGCCGATTCCTGCTCACTGTAGGCGCGGCCATAATCAAAAGAAAGTTCTTCTTGGTTAATTTCAAAAAGACCGGCGGGGTTGTAGAAAAGGGAGTAGACGTCTCCCGAGACCGCGGAGTAGCCGTTCCCAAGCGCGATGGGGCGGGCGCCCCGGCTTTGAGGGGACTCTGCGTGACTGAGCGCTACCAGCGCCGCCAAGAACACGAACGCGAACACCAAGACGGGCAGCCAGCGGATGTAAAAAGGGTCTTTTCGCCAAATGGGCCGGGGAGGGCCCAATTTGAAGAGAACCGGCCGGGCGCCCAAGGGGCGGCCTGTTGGAGTGATTTTGTTAGTTCGTTCCGAGCGACGCATAGAATCGAAATCGGAAGCGCATGATAAAAACCTGCACTACACTACCGATTTGATTCTAAGCGTAAGGGGTTTGAGGCGGAAAATCAATCCGTCTTTTAAGAATTGACAGAGGAAGAAACGGGGGCAATACCCTTCTTAATCTTGCCTTCCGCGATCAACTTGGCCTTCTGGCGCTTGAGGCGGCGCTTCCAGCGCTGATCGTTTTCGTGACGTGTTCGTTTTTGACCGCTTTTGGTGCGATGACTCATGTCGGATAGACTCCAGGTATGATTTTGACAATGATGTGGAATACAATTTTTGTATGACCAAGCCAATGGAAGAACACGAATGATCGGCCCCATCGACCGGGCGATCCTTTTTCTGAACCTGGGAGGGCCTGAGACGCAGGCGGACGTGCGCCCGTTCCTTTACCGTCTTTTCTCGGACCCTGAAATCATCCGGATCCGGTTCACTCCGCTTCGCAAATTCGTTGCCTGGGCCATCTCGACCGCGCGAGAAAAAGAATCCAAGATGATGTACCAAAAGATCGGCGGGGGCTCGCCGATCCGGCGTCTCACCGATCAACAGGCGGAAGCCGCCCGAAGCGCCTTGGAGAAACGGGGATTTCATACGGAAATTCGCGCCGCCTTTACCTGTTCCCGGCCGCTCGTCGAAGACGTGGTGAAAAGCCTCGCCCAATCGGGCGTCAAAAAAATTTTGGCCTTTCCGCTCTATCCTCAATATTCGTTGAGCACGACCAAGAGCGCGCTGGACCGCACCCGCGCGGCAGTTCGACGCTTCGCGCCCAGCGCACAGCTCATTGAGTTGGCCGAATGGCACCTGCATCCGCTTTTTCTCCAAGCGCATGCGGAACTGATCCGGAAAATTTTGCCGACATTCCCGGACCCCTCCGACGAGAAAATTCATCTGGTCTTCTCGGCCCATTCCATTCCCGAAAAACTGGTGACGGAAAGGGGCGATCCTTACCGCGATCAAATGCGGCAAACGGTCCAAGGGGTGCTGGAGAAATCCGGCTGGCGAGGGCCCTCGACATTGGCGTGGCAATCCAAGCTGGGTCCGATCAAGTGGCTGGGGCCTTCAACCGAAGAAACCATTATAAAATTGGGGCAAGAGGGCGTGAAACAAGCGCTCGTTGTTCCCATCGCCTTTGTGACCGACCACATCGAGACGCTTTTTGAATTGGACCAAGAATTGGCCCAGGAAGCCGGCGAAGCCGGAATCCGGGAATTCCGCCGCGCTCCGGCGCTCAACGACCACCCGACGTTTATTGGGTCGCTGGTTGATTTGGCGCTGCGTCAGACTGATTTTTGGTCGTAGGGCCCAACTCGGCCATGGCGCCGGAAAGTTTCCGGTTCAAATCAAAAAGGACCTGCGCCATCGCGGCCTCAACCCAGCTCTCCACGGAGCGATCCATGAGCCCGTCCAGCAATTTCCCTTCTTTCTCGGTGATCTTTTTTTCGTCGGGGAACCCATTTTCCCATTCATAATTTCCAAGGAAAGTTTTTTGGTAGCCATGCCGGCGGCGCCATTCCGCCATGTTGTATTTCCACCGATAGCCATGCGAAAGGGAGATGAAATTCCCCGATGAGCGGGGCTCGGTGGAACGAACAATTTCAAAATCGATCTTGACCGGAACGTGCCACAAATTAATTTGAAACAAGACCGGGGCGGCCCGCTCCAGTCCCCGCGCCGAATATTTTAAGCGGATGGGTTTTTCCATGATGGACGGCGCGGTCGAAGACGGGGCGACAGAGGACCAGTCGGCGCCTTTGCCGGTGTTTCCAGTCGCCAAGTAATCGTTCAATCTTTTCCTGACCCAATAACCCCAAACATTTCTCAGCACGTGATCGTAAAAAGCGCCGCCGGCGGGGTCCATCGACGGACGCACATCGGCGAGCGAATTGAAAAAATATCCTTTGCCGTAAAAGAACTGGTAGCCATGGCGATGGCGCCACAAATTCCAAGGGCTTTCATCCTTGTTCCGGGTGACCGGATCAATTCGAATGGCATTTGTTTTTTTACGGGACCCGTCGGTTTCAAACGTCACATCGGCAAACACGTCCCACATCTCCGCCCGCACCAACCCCGTGGTCGGCGAAACCCAAGAAACCGGTCCGAAACGGATCTCATCTCCGCGCCGCTCGGTGGATTTCTGCCAACCCGGCTCCAAAAAACCGGCGATCAATTCCAAATCGAATGTTTTTTCGCGGGCCGGAGAGGCCGGAACGGGAGCCTTGCCGAGGGTCGATGAAAATCCATACAAGGCGGCCAGCAGAAAAGCGCAAAAGAATGCCCGGGACCGGGTCAACGGGATGGATGGAGCAGCCGCATCAACTGGGGAATTTCTTCCCGCGCCCGGCCGTAATATTCGCGGCCGCTCTCGGATGACAGCACGTCTTCCCAAATGGCCAGCGCCTCCGCGTATCTTTTTTTTGCCTTGTAGGAATTGGCCAGGACCGACTTGACCATTGTCGGACAGTCCGGATCGCGAATCGCGTCTTCCAGCATCCGGATCATGCTGTCCATCTGATTGCTTTTCAAGTAGCCGATCCCGGCGGCGTAGGTGCGAAAAGGCCAGTAGGCCGGGTTGTAGCGGGCCCCCTCGGCGAGAATTTCCATGGCTTCGTCCGGCCGGTTCGTGCTGGTGAGCCATGCGAGGGTCGCGGCGCCAAAGAGATAGGCCCTGACGAAAAACGGGTCGATCCGAGTGACCCGCAGTGTATCGTTTTTTAAGAAAGGGTATTTCTTGCCGTTCTCTTCGGCATGGCCGTAATCGCCCATGTTCTGCAGCAGTTCGACCCAGGCCACGTCGGCGGCCAGCGCGCGGAAACCCAGTGAAATGAAAGCCGCGTCTTGAATGCCGCTGGTTTTGGTCATAAGAGAATCCAAGTGCGGAAAGGGAAGTTGATAACGGCGCTCCAATTGCACGCGAGAGAGCCCGAGAAGCGCCACAAGGCCCAAAAGCAACGACCCTTTTTTGATGGCCGCGCCGCCCACTAGAATTCCTTTTTTTCGAAAAGCCAGCTCGTGAGGCACAGCGCGATCCCGACGTAAGCCGCCGAATAAAATCCGAGCCAAGCAAACCACGCGCCGGGCGGAACCGTGGTGGCCCGCCAAAAATCCCGGTAGTTGAAATAACTGAAGTTGGGAGCGACGTAACCCAAGAATTCGGAGAATGCCTTTACCAGCGGATTGGCCGACCGGTCCGACATATATTGGAGCTCGGTGGTGAAATGCCCCAACACCCACAAAAACCCGGTGAGAGTCATCGAAGAAGCGGTCGACGTCGTGATCAAAGAAATCATCAGCGAGAGCGCGCCCACGATGGAAATTTTAGCGATGGAACACAGGATCGCGACCGGATAAAAAAATTCCATTTTCCATCCGATCAGTTTGAGGCTTGCGACATGAAGGGCCGCCATCAGCAAGATCCCGATGACCAACGCCGCCATCGTTCCAAGAAAGCGCCCCACGATGTATTGCCAACGGTCGATCGGATGGCTCAAAATCAGATAAACGCTCCGCGTTTCCATTTCCTCCAAGATCAAATTGACCGTCACGAACAGCACCGTGATCAAAGCCAAGAATTCGATCCCGCTCAACCCCAAGTCCACCATCATGCGGGTATGCTCCTCGACGGCCAGCGCGGAAATTATCACGCCGCCGCCAAGCAGGATGACGCCGAAAAGGACCACGGTGAGATAAATCCGGTTGCGAATGTGTTCTTTCAGCGTGTATTGCGCGACGGCCAATAGGCTTTCCATGTTTACTCCTTCTCCCGAGCGGCGCCCAGGGGTTCGAAAAATTTGAGCGGGCCGATGCTCTCGGTGCGCCGGACCGACGAAGCAAAAATTTTCTCAAGCTTCCCCTCTTGTCCCTTCCATTC
>Ga0206945_1129_pt1 | contig 15229 bp, 8 predicted proteins | sample Alteio_BWOrgHeat_5_FD_152982 | JGI IMG/M metagenome (GOLD analysis project Ga0206945, IMG submission 152982) | Enriched cells from forest soil in Barre Woods Harvard Forest LTER site, Petersham, Massachusetts, United States -... | ecosystem: Environmental > Terrestrial > Soil > Temperate forest > O... | reverse complement strand
ACGCTTAATTATGTTCACCACAATCCAGTGCATCACGGTTATGTCAAACAATGGCAGGACTGGCCCTTCTCCAGCGGCGCAGCTTTCTTGGAAAAAACCGGTCATGAACAGGCCACAAAACTTTGGAAAGAATATCCAATTCTCGAATATGGAAAAAATTGGGACGCGCCAGACTTGTAAGTTGAACTCCAACCTCTAGCTTGCTCCAATACGAAATGACAAAAAACAAACAAGCTAAAGCTTGAACTCCAACTTGAAACCATTCAAAGCCATCGCGGCGATGTCGCAGAACCGGGTGATCGGCGCGGGCAATAAAATCCCGTGGCACCTGCCGGAGGATTTCAAATGGTTCAAGGCCACCACCACCGGCCACGTCATCGTCATGGGCCGCAAAACTTTCGAATCCATCGGCAAACCGCTCCCCAACCGGCAGACCATCGTCCTGAGCCGCTCGGCGTGGACGCATCCCGGCGTACAGACCGTCCGCCGCCTCGATGAATTGCCCGCCTTGGCAGATAATCACGAAATTTTTATCTGCGGCGGCGCGCAGATTTACGCGCAAGCGCTGCCGTTGTGCTCGGATCTGTTCCTCACCCTCGTCAAGCGCGAGGTCGAGGGCGACGCCTTCTTCCCGCCGTTCGAGGACCGCTTTAAACTGGTTGAAGAGATCCGCGACACGCCGGAATTCAAGATCCTGCACTACCGCCACAACAATTTGGCCTGACGAACTTTGAACTTTGCCTTCGAAAGCCGGTCTCTAGACTGACGCGCGATGTCCAAGATGCTCAAATCGTCCGGGGGCCATGGCCGTGGCCACGCTCACCAGCCGCCTGCTCGGCATGGTGCGCGAGCAGGCGTATATGTATTTCCTGGGCGTCGGCTGGGTGAACGACGCGTTCCAGTTCGCGTTCACCATCCCGAACCTCTTCCGCCGGCTGCTGGGCGAGGGCGCGTTGACGGCGGCGTTCATCCCCGTATTCAAGGAAAAGGAAAAGCTCCACGGTGAAGCCGAGATGTGGCGCGCGTCCAACGCCGTCATCTCCGGCCTGGTGGTCGCGACGAGCGTGGTCATCGCGCTGGCGCTCATCGGGATCTCCCTCGCGCTGGCCGCGCACGAATTCGCGCCCAAGACCGAGTTGATGCTGCGGCTGCTGCGCGTGATGTTCCCCTACATGCTGTTGGTGTGCCTGGCGGCAGCGTTCATGGGCATGCTCAATGCGCGCGGGAAATTTTTCATCCCCGCGATGGGCGCGACCATGCTCAATGTGGTGATGATCGCGTCCGTTTTCTGGCTCGCGCCGCACATGGGCGCACACTTGTACGATCAGGTTTTCGCGCTGGCCATCGGCGTGCTGGTGGCGGGCGTGGCCCAGGCGGCGTTCCAGGTACCCTCGCTCTGGCATGACGGTTTCCGCTATCGCTGGGTGACGCCGTGGGGCGACCCGACGGTGCAGCGCGTGGTGCGCCAGATGATCCCCGGCACCATCGGCATCGCCGCCTTCCAGATCAACGTGGCCGTCGTCTATGTGCTGGGGTTCTGGGCCGGCAACGGCGTGATCTCCTCCTTCAACGGCGCGGTGCGCCTCATGGAATTTCCGCAGGGCATGTTTGGCATCTCGCTGGCGACTTACCTGCTGCCGACGCTCGCCGGGCTGGCGGCGGAAAAAAACTACGCCGAATTCCGCACCACGTTGCGGCAGGGCCTGGGAACGCTGGTTTTTCTGAACCTCATCGCGTCCGTGCTGCTCGTCGTGCTGGCGGAACCGATTGTACGCCTGCTTTTTCAATACGGCCGGTTCACTGAAGATTCAACCATCCGCGTGTCCTTCGCCCTGCTGTGCCTCGCCCCGGGCCTGGTGATGTTTTCGACCGTAAACATCCTCGCCCGCGCCTTTTACGCGCTCGGCGATACCCGGACGCCGATGAAGATCAGCATCGCCTGCCTCATCTTAAATCTTTTTCTTGCCGCCCTGCTCGTCCGACCGATGGAACAGGGTGGTTTGGGCATCGCCAACACGATCAGCGCGGTGCTGAACGTCTGCCTGCTGGCCTTTGCGCTGCGGAAAAAATTGAAGACGTTGGAATGGACAACCCTGCGCGCCACGCTGCCGCCGCTGGGGGTCGCCGGCATCGCGGCGGGATTGCTCGCGTGGTTCGGCTGGCAATGGTGGGAAAAATATCTCGGGCACGCCACGCTGACGCTGAAGATCGGGGCGGTGTTCGCGCCGGCGGTCGCGGCGGGTTTGCTCTACTGGCTGGTGGCCCTGCTCTTCAAAATCCCGGCGGCCCGGGAAATCCTGGCCTTCGTTCTCCCCAAGTCAAAAGCTGCCTAGGGCGACTGCGCTTTGAGCCGGTAGAAGCGTTCGCCGGCCGGTGGACTACTGTCGCTGAGGGACAGTTCCCCGCCCGTGCCCGCCACTGAACCCGCCAGCGGCGTCCAACCTGTGTTGAGCGTATTCTCGTATTCCAGCGAATAATTTGCCCCGACCACGCTTTCAAAGCTCACCGTCACCACATTATTGCTGAACGTCACGCCGGCGATCACCGGCTGCAACAGCGAGACATAGCTGCCCACGGTGTTCGTGGCCGACACGTTGCCCGCCTCGTCCACGCTGTACGCGCTGAACACGTTCGTCCCCGCCGTGAGGTTGACGTTCGCTGACCACGAGTTGGTCCCGGCCGCGGTCGTCCAAGCCCCGCCGTTCATCTGGTAGCGTACCGTCACCACCTGGAAATTATCCGCCGCCGTGCCGCCCACGGTCGCGCTCAGGTTGGCCAGTGAACCGCCCGGCAGCGGATTGGTGATGGCGATAGTGGGAGCCTGCACATCTGTAAAATTAGCCTGCAACACCAGGTTGCTCTGCATCACAAACGTCACCGTCGCCCCGTTGGTCTTCAACGTCAGCGGCAGGGCCGTGCCGCCCGTCCAATTGGTGAACGCAAACCCGTTCGTTCCCGCCGCCGTCATGGAGAAGGTCTGGCCGACGCCGAGTGACTGGCCGTTGTAATTGGGAGTTATCGTCCCCTCGCCGCTGCTCTGCACCACTACCGGCGTGACTATGGCGCTATAGATGATGTTCAGCGTGTTGGTCGGCGAGAGGTTGCCGGCTGCGTCCGCCGCATAGGCGCTGAATACGTTCGTCCCGGCCGCCGGGTTGACCAGCGCCGTCCACCGGTTCGTGCCCGCCGCCAAATTCCACGTTCCGCTGCCCAACCGCCAGTACACGGAAGCCACCGCCACGTTATCGGTGGCCGTGCCCTGGATATTGACCGAGGTGTTGGTGAAATGCGCGTTGGCCGCCGGGTTGGTGATGACCAGCGCCGGCTTGGTGTTGTCAAAAAAGTTCGCCTGCAACACCAAGTTGCTCTGCATTGTAAACATCACCGTCGGCCCGTTGGTCAGCAAGGTCAGCGGCTGGCTTGTCCCCCCGGTCCAGTTGGTGAATGTGAAACCCTTTCCGAAGATGGCCGACGCCGTCATGCTGTAGCTGTGGCCAATGATCAGGGTCTGGCCGTTATCGTTCGGGCTGATCGAACCCACCCCGTTGGTCAGCACAGTCATCGGCGCAGTGAGGATGTAAGTTATTGTCACGCTGTTCGTCGTCGAACGGTTGCCGGTGGCATCCACGCTGTAGGCGCGGAAGATATTGACTCCGGGGGCGAGCGTGACGCCTGCCGACCAACTCGTGGTACCGTTGGCGGCGGTCCACACACCGGGGCTGACGCTGTTGGTCAGCTCGTAAAACACTTGCGTCACCTGGGCGTTGTCGCTGGCCGTTCCGCGGACGGTGATGCTGGGGCTGTTGCTGAAGGTGGAAGTGATCGCCGGGTTGGTGATGGCGAGGGTGGGAGGCACGCCGTCGACGAAATTGGCCTGGATGACCAAGTTGGACTGCATGACGAAGGTCAGGGTAGCGTTGGTCGAGGTCACGCCGTCCGTCCAGCCGATGAATTTGTAGCCGGTCGCCGCGGTGGCGGTCATGGTATAGCTCTTGTCCAGGTCCAGGTCCGGGCCGACCCAGTTGGAGCTGATGGTCCCCTTGCCGGATACCAGCAGGGTGAACGGCAGCGGCACCACGTAGAAAATACTGCGGGTCGCATTGGTGGACTGGATGCCGTCGTAATTCACCGCGTAGGCGGTGATGGTGTTTGAACCGATGATGGGCGTGAAAGTGGCCGTCCAATTGTTCGTGCCGGTGGCGGTGAACACGTCGTTGGAGTCGCCGTTGACCATGTATTGGACGGATACCACCTGGCCGACGTCCGTGGCCGTGCCGCCAATGGTGACGACGGAATTGCTCCACAACGCCCCGGCGGCGGGATTGGTGATGGTGATGGAAGGCTTGTTCGTTTCGGTCGGGACATTGAGGGTATCGTCGCTTTCGCCCAAGTCCGAAGGATAGATGCCGGCGAAGGCGCAGGCGCTGTTGCTCACCAGCACGGAATAGGTCCCGCCCATCGAATCATTGGCGACGTGCAGCGTGAACTTGTTCGAGGTCGCGCCCGGGATCGGGGTGCCATTATATTGCCATTGATAGCTCAAGGGCGCCGTTCCGACCGCGGAAGCGGTGAAGGTGACGTTCGACCCGACCTGCGCGGTGATGGTGCCGTTCAGCCCGCCGGGGGTTTCATTGGTGATGTCCGGGTAGATGAGCAGCATGGCGGGAGGGCTCGTGATCGAACCGCCGAAATTTTTGGCCACCATCGTGTAAGTCCCCGCATCGGACATCTGGATCCCCGTCGCTGTGTTGTTGTCGAAATTATAAGTGGAAGTGCCCGGTCCCAAGCCAAGCCCCGGGCTGAAATTGGTCGCGGTATTGTTGCTGGCCGGGGTGATGCTGACGCCGTTCTTCTGCCACTGACAGGTCAAGGGATAGGCCAGATCGGTTGGACCGCCATTGTTGCCGGTGGTGGAGCCGTCAATGAACGTTTGCATTGATACGTTCGGGTCGCCGATGTCCTGGGCCAGCGTGGCGGGCGGCGGATCGTCAAATGTCGGCGGCACCACCACCAGCAGCAGCGATTCTATGCTGTTCGTCTGGTTGGCGGAGCCATCATTGAAAACCTGCACTGAAAAAGTGTACTGGTCATCCGACCCCGGCACATTGCTTATTATCAGCGTGGAGTTGGTGGCGTTGGCATCAAAAAAACTGTCATTCTGCAGCCATTGGTAGGTGAACGGCGCCGTGCCGCCGGCAGTCACCGAAAATGTCGCCGTGCCGCCCTGGATGACCGTTTGCTGGGCCACCGGCTGCTTGGTGATGGTTGCCGGGAGGATGATCGTCAGCGCCGCCCCTGCGCTCGTGATCGATCCGGTTGGATCCGTGGCCGTGCAGGTATAGGTGCCCCCGCTGGTGCTGTTCGGGTCCGGATTGTCATATTGGAAGTTGGTGGAGGGCGCGGCGGCGGTGGACGGAAGGACTACGTTATTTTTTTTCCACTGGTAGGTTATGTTGTCGCCGTTGGTGGATATCACGTCGAACTCGAAAAAGATGTCTTGTGGATCGCCCAAGTCGATTGTTTCCGGATCGGGCTGGTTCTGGATGACGAGGTCCGAGGCAAACCCCTTGGAAAGCAGAACAAAAAAAAGCACTCCCGTAAAAACTGCGCGCGGCATCATATTTTCGATAACTCTCGAGTGAATAGCTAAACTACAATATAATCCTCCCTGCCCCTTTCCGGCAAGCCCCCTTTGGTGACTTTTTGGTCACACATAAAGCCGTTGACGGCGGGCGATTTGTTCGCACAATTACTGGGTTGGCCGGAGGAATCCCCCCAAACGGACTCGCCGTACAACAACTTTAACTTATTTTGAACTATGAACCTTGACGCATTATACTCCGAACTCACCCTGAAAACCTCCGCCAAGCTAGCACTCGTCGTCCTCGACGGCTTGGGCGACATCGCCACCCCGGAACAGGGCTATCTCACTCCGCTGGAGGCAGCTTACACGCCCAATCTCGACGCTCTGGCCAGAAATTCCGCCCAAGGACGCATGATTCCCGTCGCCCCGGGCATCACCCCCGGCAGCGGTCCCGGCCACCTCGCCCTCTTCGGCTACGACCCCGTGGAATACCAGGTCGGCCGCGGCGTCATTGAGGCGCTCGGCCTCGGCGTGGAATTGAAGCCCGGCGACGTCTGCGCCCGCGCCAATTTCGCCACCCTTGACCCCAAGGGCATCGTCACCGACCGCCGCGCCGGCCGCATCCCCACCGAGACCTGCGAAAAACTCTGCGCCATGCTCGCCGCCAAGGTCAAAAAGATTGGCGACACCCAGGTCATCATCAAGGCCGGCAAGGAACACCGCTTCGTCGTCATCTTCCGCGGCAAGGGCCTCGAAGGCCCTCTGACCGATGCCGACCCGAACCGTGAAGGCTCGGCCATCCCCACCGTCAAGCCGCGCGACCCGAAAAACTTGAAGCAGAAAAAAATGGCGAAGCTCATCGCGGACTTTTACAAGGCCGCCCTGCCCGTGATCGCCAAGGAAAAACCCGCCAACGGCTTCCTCATGCGCGGCATCGCCCACCGGCCGCACATCGCATCCTTCGAGGAGCGCTACAAGCTCAAGCCCGCCGCCATCGCCGTCTATCCCATGTACAAGGGCCTCTCGCAGCTCGTCGGCATGGTCAAGATCGAGGGCCCGCAGACCATCAAGGAGCAGTTCGAACGTTACCTCGCCGAGTACGACAACTACGACTTCTTCTTCATCCATTACAAATACACGGACAAAGCCGGCGAGGACGGCAATTTCGCCGCCAAGCGGAAGGCCATCGAGGATTTTGATGCCGCGCTGCCCATCCTGCTCCGGAAGATGCCGGATGTCCTCGCCATCACCGGCGACCATTCCACGCCCTGCGCCATGAAAGGTCATTCATGGCATCCGCAGCCCGTCTTGCTGCACTCGGCCATCAGCGGCTCGGACAAGCTTGACCGATTCACCGATACCGGCGCCAACAGCGGCTCGCTCAGCGTGTTCGAGGCCAAATACCTCATCCGCCTCATGCAGGCCAACGCGAAGGCATTTGACAAGTACGGCGCCTGAAGTTGGATACTGTATTTTCAAGGCCGCGTTTCCCCTGAAACGCGGCCTTTTTTACAAACTATTCCCTCCGCCGCCCATTGACATTCTGGCTTGTTGTTTCATCTTAGGGGGATAATGGGGCGGCCTCATCCGGAAAAGGCCGTTCCCGCATTGTCAGCATATGAAGTATTTATTGAGATCGGGGAAAGCGGCTGCCGCAGCGATTGTGGCCGGCCTGTGGCTGTTGCCCGCGGCAACCGCCCAGACCACGTACGAAAATTACACCTTCGTCACCCTCGCCGGACCCGCCGAAAGCGCCGCCAGCTATGACGGCACCAACAGCGCGGCCCGGTTCGGCTACCCTTATCAGATAGCCGAGGACAGCGCCGGCAACTTTTACGTGGCGGACAATGGCGATGACACCATCCGGAAGATCAGTCCGACCGGGACGGTCACTACGTTGGCGGGATTGTCCCGAACCCCCGGCACGAATGATGGCACCGGCGCCCTGGCGCGCTTCAACCAGCCCGACGGCATCGCCGTGGACAAGAACGGGACCGTCTACGTGGCCGACACCGGAAACCACGCCATCCGCAAAATCACCCCTGCCGGGATGGTGACGACGCTGGCCGGCCTGCCCGGCACTTCCGGCAGTCTCAATGCCACCGGCACGGCGGCGCGCTTCAATACCCCCGGCGGCGTGGCCGTGGACAGCAACACCAACGTCTATGTGGCGGACAGCGGGAACTCCATGATCCGCAAAATCACCCCGGCGGGCGTGGTATCCACCCTGGCCGGGCTGGCGGACATCGCGGGCACCAACAATGGCACCGGCACCGGTGCGCGCTTCAATGCGCCCTTCGGGGTCGCCGTGGACAAGGGCGGGAATGTCTATGTGGCGGATACGTACAATGACACCATCCGTAAAATCACTTCAGCCGGCGTGGTCACCACCCTGGCCGGTTCCCCCGGCTTGGCGGGCACCAATAACGGCACTGGTTCGGCGGCGCGGTTTAACACGCCCGACGCGCTCGGCGTGGGGCCCAATACCAATCTCTATGTGGGAGACACCTACAATCACACCATCCGCATGATCACTCCCGCCGGCGTGGTCACCACCCTGGCCGGCTCGCCGGGCGTTTCCGGCAACATCGATGGCACCGGCGGCACAGCGCGGTTTTTCTATCCCATCGGCGTGGCCGTGGACCCCGCCACCACCAATCTCTGCGTGGCGGATTACGGTAATTGCATCATCCGCCAAGTCAGCCCCTCCGGCGTGGTGACCACGCTCGCCGGCTATGCCAGCGGCCTGGGCACCAATGACGGCGCCGCCAGCACCGCCCGCTTCAATTATCCGGCTGGTATTGTCGCGGACCGCGCCAGTTCCACCCTCTACGTGGTGGATACCTATAACTATACCATTCGTACGATCAGCCCTGCGGGCGTTGTCTCCACCCTGGCCGGTTCCCCCGGCCTACCGGGGACCAATGACGGCACCGGCAACGCCGCCCGCTTTAATGTGCCCATCGGCATTTGCAGGGATGCCGGCAGCAACCTCTATGTGGCGGATTATTTCAACGACACCATCCGCACGATCACCCCGGCAGGCGTGGTCTCCACTCTCGCCGGCTCTCCGGGCCTCTCGGGCACCAATGATGGCACCGGCAGCACCGCCCGTTTCTTCCAGCCCGGCGGGGTGGCCGTGGATGCCAATACCAACCTCTATGTGGCGGATACTTTTAACGACACCATCCGCATGATCACCCCGGCGGGCGTGGTCAGCACCTTCGCCGGTTCCCCGGGCGTCCGGGGCACTAATGACGGCACCGGCGGCGCCGCCCGCTTCGATGAACCCTTGTCCGTGACCTTGAACACCGATGGCAGCCTGATCGTCGCGGACTCCGGCAATCAATCCATCCGCCACGTCACCACCAATGGAGTGGTCACCACGCTGGCCGGCTCACCGGGCGTTTCCGGCAGCACCGATGGCAGCGGTAGCGCCGCCAAGTTCTATAACCCGTTCGGAGTGGTGGTCGATGCCTACGGCGACATCTGCGAGGCGGACACGTACAACAATGCCATTCGCAAGATCACCCTTGCCGGGGCAGTCACCACATTTGGCGGTTCGCCGGGCGTCTCTGGCAGCACGGACGGCAGCAGCGCCGACGCCCGGTTTGACGAACCCGAGGGCATAACGGCGGATGACAGCGGCAACATTTACGTGACCGATGCCTTGAATCAATCCATCCGCAAGGGCTATCCCACCCTGCCCGACGTGCCCTATGCGACCCGGTCATACATCCCGCAGACAGGCATCGAGACACTGCTGGTCTCCAATATCACCACCACCTCGTGGTCCTGGAGCATCATCCGCCAGCCGGCCAACTCCACCGCCCAGTTGGACTCGCCCAACAGCTTTACCACTTCCTTCACCCCCGATGTCGCAGATCTCTACGTCATCCGGTTTGAAGGCGTCAACGCCGCCGGGCGGAAAGCCGTCGGCACCGTCTCCGTCGTGGCCGATTTCACGCCGCCCACCCTCGGCATCACCAGCCCCACCAACGGCCAGCGCTGGAGCAATTCTGTCTTCACCGTCACTGGCACGGCAGCCGACGACTGGGGCGTCGGGAGCGTCTCCTGCCAGCTCAACAACGGCTCGTGGACCAACGCCGCCGGCACGACCAGCTGGAACATCAGTTTCAACCTCACGCCGGGCACCAACCTCATCCAAGCTTTTGCCACGGATCTGGCCGGCAACTTATCCGGCAGCAGCAGCGTGAGCCTGGACTATGTCGTCACCGCGCCGCTGGTCGTGCAGACCAACGGCCACGGCACCTTGAACACGAATTACAACGGCAAGTCGCTGGAGATCGGGCGCGCCTACAGCATCACTGCCGCGGCCTCCGCCGGTTTTGCCTTCAGCAACTGGACGGGCGGCACGTCGCTTCCGCTGGCGGTGTTGACCAACGGCCCCACGCTCCAGTTTCTCATGCAGCCGAATCTCATTTTGCAGGCCAATTTCACGGATGTCATCGCGCCCACCAACACCATCACCTCGCCCACCGCCAGCCAGCGCCTGACCAACGCCGTCTTCACGGCCGCCGGGACCGCGCGGGATAACGTGGGGGTGAACGACGTGTGGTGGCAGGTCAATGGCGGCGCGTGGGCGCAGGCCCAAACCACCAATAGCTGGACCAATTGGACCGCAATCCTCGGCTTGCCCGCGGGCACCAATGTGTTCCGCGCCTATGCCGTCGATTCCACCGGCAACCCCTCGCTCACCAACAGCGTGACCTTCACCGAAACCAACGCCTTCGTGCTGTCCCTTGGGCTGGGCACGCCATCCCTGACCGCCAGCGGCCTGAACCTTGTTTTGGATGCCTCACCCGGCATGACCGGCCGGGTGCAGGTCTCCACCAACCTTGCCGCTTGGACGACGCTGGCTGATTTCAACAGCACCAATCCGCCGGTCCACCTGCTCGATGCCACGGCCACCAACCACGCCCAGCAATTCTACCGGGCGGTCTCGCCATAACCGGCGAAAATCGCCGGCGGATTTTGTCGAATAATTGCCTTGGCGTCCTTCGCCTTTTATCGGTTAATTCCCCGCGTGGCCAAGCTCGTCTTTGACATTGAAACCTCCGCGCTGCCCGTCGACAACTTCGACGAGGTGCAGCAGGAATACCTCTTCCGCGAAGCCGAAAAACTTCCAGATGAGGCCGCCCGCGCCGCCAAACGCACCGAGCTGGCGCAGTTCATGAGCCTGTGGCCCTTCACCTCGCAGGTCGTATGCATCGCCATGCTTAACGCCGAGTCTTCCCGCGGCCAGGTGCTCTTCATCGCCGAGGATTTCGAGGACGCCGCCGAGAACGACCAGGTGGAATTCATCCCCTGCGCCGATGAGACCGAGCTGCTCACCGCCTTTTGGGATGTGGCCAAGCACTACGATGAAGTCGTCACCTTCAATGGACGCGGCTTTGACGTGCCGTTCCTCTACCTCCGCTCCGCACAACTCAATGTGCCCATCTCCCGGAAGAACTGGCTCGGCTACCGTTACGCCACCGAGCCGCACTGCGACCTGGCGGAGCAGTTCACCTTCTACAACGTGAGCGGACGCGATGGCGCGGCGCGGAAGTTCAACCTGGATTTTTACTGCAAGGCCTTCGGCATCGAATCGCCCAAGAGCCACGGCGTGACCGGCATGGACGTGAAAGATTTGATGGCCGCGGGAAAGTTTCGCGAAATCGCAGAATACTGCCTGCGCGACGTGAAAGCCACCGTGCTCCTCTACCAAGTCTGGAAAGAACGGCTCGCAGGGATCAAGTGACCACGGCGTTTGCCAGGCGGTTCACAGCACCGTTTTCAGATACTGCCCCGTGAAGCTCGCCGGGTTTAGCGCCACCTGTTCCGGCGTGCCCTGGGCCACGATACGCCCGCCCGCCGCGCCGCCCTCCGGCCCGAGGTCCACGATCCAGTCCGCCGTCTTGATGACGTCCAGGTTGTGCTCGATGATCACCAGCGTGTTGCCCGTGTCGCGCAGTTTGAAGAGCACCTCCAGCAGCTTGGCCACGTCGTGGAAATGCAGCCCGGTCGTCGGCTCGTCCAGGATGTAGAGCGTGCGGCCCGTGGCCCGGCGGCAGAGTTCCGCCGCCAGCTTCACCCGTTGCGCCTCGCCGCCGCTCAAGGTCGTCGCCGCCTGCCCGAGCCCGATGTAACCCAGCCCCACTTCCGCCAGCGTGCGGCAGACGGTCTCGATCTTCGGCACCGCCCGGAAAAAATCCACCGCCTCATCCACCGTCATCGCCAGCACGTCGGCGATGTTCCGCCCCTTGTAGGCGATCTCCAGCGTCTCGCGGTTGTAACGCTTCCCGTCGCAGGCCTCGCACGTCACGTATACCGCCGGCAGGAAGTGCATCTCGATCTCCAGCAGGCCGTCGCCCTGGCATTTCTCGCAGCGCCCGCCCTTGACGTTGAAGCTGAACCGCCCCGGCCCGTAGCCGCGCACCTTCGCCGCCGGCAGGCGCGAGAACAGGTCGCGGATTTCGTTGAATACCCCCGTATAAGTGGCCGAGTTGCTGCGCGGCGTGCGGCCGATGGGCGTCTGGTCAATGACGATGACCTTGTCCAGGCTCTCGTAACCGCGCATCTCGCGATGTTCGCCAGGGCGCTCCTTGGAACCGTAGAACCGCCGGAACAACGCGCGGCGCAGGATGTCGTCCACCAGCGTGCTCTTGCCCGAGCCGCTCACGCCCGTCACGCACGTCAGCGTGCCGATGGGGATGCGAAAATCCACGTCGTGCAAATTATTTTCCTTCGCACCGAGGACTTCCACCCAGCCGCGGGATGGATTCGGCGGCACGCGTTTCTTGGGAACGGCAATGCTCAATTCGCCCGTCAGATATTGCGCGGTCAGCGAACGTTTGCAGGCCAGCACCTGCGCCAGCGTGCCCTGCGCGACCAGTTCGCCGCCGTGGACGCCCGCGCCCGGCCCGAGGTCGATGACGTGGTCCGCCGCGCGGATGGTCTCAGCATCGTGCTCCACCACCAGCACCGTGTTGCCGATGTCCCGCAGTCCCTTGAGCGTGTGCAGCAGCCGGTCGTTGTCCCGCTGGTGCAGGCCGATGCTCGGCTCATCCAGTACATAGAGCACACCCACCAGCGCCGCGCCGATCTGCGTGGCCAGCCGGATGCGCTGCGCCTCGCCGCCCGAGAGCGAACCGCTCTCGCGGTCCAGCGTCAGGTAACCCAGTCCCACGTTCTTCAAAAAGCCCAGCCGCGCGCGGACTTCCTTGATGACCTCCGCCGCGATCTGCTGCTGAAAATTTGTGAGCTTGAGCGAGGCGAAAAATTCGTCGGCCTGTTCGATGGATAGCGCGCAGACATCCATTATGGACAGCCCGGGGATTTTTGGCTTTGAGCTCTTTAGCTTGAACCGGGCCTTCGCCTCCGCGTCGCCGAGTGTCACCGCCAGGATTTCCGGCTTGAGCCGGCGGCCCTTGCAGGCGTCGCAGAACTGCGGGCTCATGTAGGCCCGGAGCCGGTTGCGGATGAACTCGCTCTCGCTGTCGGTCGCGAGGCGCTCGAGGTTCGGCAGCACGCCCTCGAACGGCCGGTCGATGGTGCTGATCTTCCCGCCGCGCCAGAATTTGAACGCCACGTCGTCCTCGCCCGAGCCTTCCATCAAGGCCTTTTTGAAATCCGCCGGCAAATCCTTGTAGGGCGTGTCCATGCTCACTTTGAAATGCGCGGCGATGGACCGCAGCATGGCCTTGTAATAGATGTTCAGCCGCTTGCCCGCGCGCTTCCACGGCTCGATCGCGCCGTCATCCAGCGATTTTTTGGGGTCGGGTATCACCAGCGCCTCGTCGAAAATCATCTTCTGCCCGAGACCGTGGCACACGGGGCACGCCCCCGCCGGCGAGTTGAACGAAAAATGCTTCGGCGTCGGCGGGTCGTAGCTCTTGCCCGTCGCCGGCGAACACATCTTGGTGGAATAAAGCGTCTCGATCCATTCGTCGCCGTTTGGACCCACCACGGTTTGCGTACCACCGGCAGCCTTGGCACTTCTCCCCTCGCCCTTCTCACTTTTTACTTCGCTTTGGTGCAACGTGAACAGCACGCCGTCACCCCAGCGCAGCGCCGTCTCCACCGAATCGCTCAAGCGGACGCGGATCTTATCGTCGATCACCAGCCGGTCCACGATCGCCTCGATGTGGTGGAACTTTTTCTTGTCCAGCTTCACCCGCGCCGTGGTGTCGCCCAGTTCCACGAATTCGCCGTCCACGCGGGCGCGCACGAAACCCTCGCGCGAAATCTTTTCCAGCACGTCGCGAAACTCGCCCTTTTGCCGGCGCACGACCGGGGCCAACAGCATCACCTTGGTCTTGGGCGGCAGCGCGAGGATTTTGTCCACGATGTCCGTGACCGTCTGCGTGACGATGGGTACGCCCGTGTCCGGACAGTGCGCCAGGCCGATGTGCGCGTATAACAAGCGCAGGTGGTCGTAGATCTCCGTGGTGGTGGCGATGGTCGAGCGCGGGTTCGAGCCGGAGGTCCGCTGCTCGATGGCGATGGCCGGCGAGAGTCCCTCGATGTAATCCACCTCCGGTTTCTGCATCTGGTCCAGGAACTGCCGCGCGTAGGCCGAGAGCGACTCCACATATTTGCGCTGGCCCTCGGCATAAATGGTGTCGAACGCCAGCGACGATTTGCCGCTGCCGCTCAGGCCGGTGACGACCACCAGCTTGTCCCGCGGGATCTGCAGCGTCAGGTTCTTGAGGTTGTGCTGCCGCGCCCCCCCGATCTTGATGAACTCTATGGCCATGGTTGCGAATTTTTCAATCCACCGAACCTAGGAGTATAAGGCACGCCGGCGAAAAAGGAAAGTGGCTAACGAAAAAACGCAGCAGCCGGGCGAAGAAGTGTAGGAGACAGACGGCTTGCCACCGTCCGAATCAAGCCGCTTTCAAGAAGTTGCGTCCGATTGCCGGGTGACCAGCAGCCGGGTGGCATAGTAAGAACCAATGACCAGCACCGCCGCCGCCACTTGGGCGGCAATTGTTTGCACTGTCGGGAAGACCGAGAACCACAACCCCATCCACGGAGGGATCACGTTGACCAGCCCGGAAATGGGCGTCGTGGGAATCCAATGGGCCTGCTGCATCTCCTGCGCCTGTTCGCCGACCATGACGAGCAACACCATTCCCAGCATGATGCCTGTCAAAACCAGCATCTTCCGGTAAGGCAGACGCCGGTGGGCCACAAAGGTGAGCACCGCCACGATGCCGGAAAAAAACAGACCCAGCAGCGCGCCGAACAGCACGATCTTCCCGCCCAGTTGCAGGTAATAACTCTGGAGGAACACCACCACCTCAAAACCTTCGCGGTACAGCGAGGCAAACCCCAGCAAACCCAGCCCCCACAGGAGCTTTGCCCGGACATCCGCCGTTTCGCAGGCGTCTTTGAGCAGGGCCTTCTTCCGCTCATTGTGCATGGACATCCACCCGCCCCAATAAACCTTGTGGAAAAACCAGTTCATCACCACCAGCAGGACGATGACCGCCAAAAGCCCCGTCGCCGCCTGCAAATTCAGGGCCGAAATGCTTTGCGAGAGGTCCTTGATGATTCCCACCGCGATGAACCATGTGATGATGGTCGCGAAAAATGCGATACCCGCGCCGAACATCACCGGCCGCCGTTGGGACTCAC
>Ga0206945_1143_pt1 | contig 15239 bp, 14 predicted proteins | sample Alteio_BWOrgHeat_5_FD_152982 | JGI IMG/M metagenome (GOLD analysis project Ga0206945, IMG submission 152982) | Enriched cells from forest soil in Barre Woods Harvard Forest LTER site, Petersham, Massachusetts, United States -... | ecosystem: Environmental > Terrestrial > Soil > Temperate forest > O... | reverse complement strand
CGCCCATACCACCCGCCGCGCCACACCCCACCGCACCGCGGATAATCGGTGTACGGCGCCAACACCGATAATCGCGCCCGTGATGGTATGTGTGGTACTAACCGGAACGCCCATCGCGGTCGATGCGAACAATGATGTCGCGGCGGCAAGTTCCGCGCATGCGCCATCGTACGGCCGCAGCTTCGTGATTTTCATTCCCATTGTTTTGACGATCCGCCAACCGCCACACATCGTGCCCAGCGCAATCGCGAGATTACAAACGAAAATGATCCAGTACGGAAAGTGCACCTTGCCGGCTGCGAACGCCGCCTGTTGTTCCCTCCAGATGCTGGCATACAACAGCGCGGCGATGATGCCCATGGTCTTCTGGGCGTCATTCATGCCGTGACCCAGGCTGTAGGCCGCGGCTGTCCAGAGTTGAACCCGTCGGAACCAGCGGTCCATTTTGATCGGCGAAGCCTTGCGGAAAACCCACATCACGACGAACACAAAGAAAAGACCCAGCACCAAACCGACCAACGGCGCAATGACGATAAATTCGACCGTCAACATCACTTTGCCCGTTTGCAGGACACCCTCCCATTGTCCGGCGTGGACGATGGCCGCGCCGCCGAAACCGCCGAGGAGTGCGTGTGAAGAACTGGACGGCAATCCGCCGTACCAGGTAATGAGATTCCAGACAATCGCGCCGATCAGCCCGGCGAAGATGACCTCGACGGTGACGTAATCCGCGTGCACCCATGTCGCAACCGCATTGGCGACGTGCACACCACCGATCCACGCCGCCGCAAGGTTCCACCACGCCGCCCAGCACACGGCTTGAAATGGCCGCAGGACGCGGGTGCCGACCACCGTGGCGATGGAGTTGGCGGCATCGTGAAACCCGTTGATGAAGTCAAACACCAGCGCTGTGAAAAAAATCAGGGCAACATATGGATTCTGGAGGATATGCAGCAGGTCTGTGAAAAACGCTGACATTCAGGTCTCCAGTCGCAACCAGTGCTCAGCTCATTTTGACAATGACACCCTGGAGAACATTTGCCACATCTTCCAGGCGGTCGGTGACCTTCTCCATTGTCTCGTAAATGTCTTTCCACTTGATGACCTCGATGGCGTCTTTTTCCTTCGCGAACAACTCGGCCAGCGCCAGATGCAAAATGTCATCCGCCGCATTCTCGACCTCGTGGACCGTGATGCAATCGCGCATCACCTGCTCATACTGGTTGGCCGAACGCATCCCGTGGACCGCTTCCGCGAGCTTCTCGCAACCGCGGACAATCTGCTTGGCGAGGTTGATCGCGTGTTGGGTGGGTTTCTGGATGCCGAAGAAAGCCATGCGGTTGGCGGCGGCGTTGGTCAGATCGACGATGTCATCAATCCGCAGAATCATCACATGGATGTCTTCCCGGTCAAGAGGGGTGATAAACGACTTGTTCAATTGTTCAATTGTTCGATGAGCGACATCGTCGCAAGCGTGCTCGACTTCGTTCAGCTCGCGGGCAATGGGATCGGCGTCGGCAAAGTTCTCGGTCAACTTCAGCAAAAGACGGGCGGCGTTGACCGCTTGTTCCGCTGCCCGGTCGAACGATTCGAAGAAATCATATTCCTGCGGAATTAGTCGCCTCAACATGGGGTATTCTCCTAATGACCGATGACAATTGTGTAACGAAATCCATACGGAATAGCAACAAGTTGCTGGACTGGCTCGGTTTTCCAGCCGATTTCGTTGAACTGGCACCCGCTGTCCGTTATCGTGTTGGGACAGAAGCTTGAAACTTTCATTGCCATCAAAGTGTTTCCTCGGTCTGGCGATTTTATTGATCGATCTGCTGGTCGTCGTTTACCTTGCCATTCGACTCACGCTGCCTCCCTATCTGGTGCGCCAAATCGAGGCGGACTTGCGGCGGGACGCCGTCGTGATGCGTGAGGTTTTTGAATCCCGCCTCAAAACCGGGCATCCGGATGCGGCGGAGATGAACCGTCTCAGCCATGATCTCGCCAAGAAAACCGGCCTGCGCATCACCGTGATTGGCCCCGGCGGCACGGTTATCGGCGAATCGGACAAACCCGAAAGCGAACTGAAGGATATTGAGAATCATTTGCAACGCCCTGAGGTACAGCAAGCGTTGCGGGAAGACATTGGCAGCGCGATGCGGCACAGCGACACGATCGGTGTCGACCTCTTGTACGTGGCGGTACCAGTTCGGAATGACAACCTGGTGGGAATCGTTCGGGTGGCCATACCGCTTGTGGAGATCCAGCGCACGACGGCACGGGTACTCCATACCGTGGCCCTGGCCAGCGTGTTGGTTGGTCTCGCCACCGCGCCCATTCTCTACTGGTTGTCGAGGCGGGTGACTCGCCCCATCCTGCAAATGCGCGAGGTCGCAGGACGCGTGGCGCGGGGGGATTTCACCGAAAGGGCCCCCGCGAAAGTCAGCGGTGAACTCGGTGAACTGGCCACCGCGCTCAACGACATGTCGTCACAGCTGGCGGCGCGCATCCGCGAACTCAGCGAGGAGAAGGCCGACCTTGGCGCCATCCTCGCTGGCATGACCGAAGGCGTGCTGGTCGTGCGTCCCGATGGCCGGATTCGCCTGACGAACGAGGCGCTGCGAAGTCCGTTTGCCATCAGCGAGGAAGCGGTCGGGAAAACCGTGCTGGAGGCCTTTCGTAATGTTCCGCTGCATGAACTGGTGAGCGAAGTCATTCAGAAAGGCGATGTGGCCGCCCGCGAATTGACCTTCCTGACCCCGAACGAACGCGCCTACGAACTGAGCGCCACGCGCCTGCAAGACCATCAGGGTACGCTCTCGGGCGTGATCGTGGTCTTCCACGACATTACCCGGATGCGGCAGTTCGAGAACACGCGCAAGGAATTTGTGGCCAATGTCAGCCATGAGCTGCGCACTCCGTTATCGATCATCAAGGGCTACGTCGAGACCCTGCTCGACGAACAACCGCCGGACGAAGAGACGTCCCGTCAGTTTCTCCAAACCATCCAGCGCCACTCGCGCCGCCTCGAAGCGCTCATCGCTGATTTGTTGAGCATTTCCGCGCTCGAATCCCAGCAAGCCCGCCTCAATTTCGAGCCCGTCCGCCTGCAGGAAGCCGCCCAATCCGTTGTCGACGAACTGGCGCGGCAGGCCTTTGAGAAATTTGTGGCTGTCCTCCTGGAGATCCCCGAACAGCTTTCTCCTGTTCGGGCGGATGCGCAACGGCTGCATCAGGTGCTTTTCAACCTACTTGATAATGCGATCAAATACACACCGTCCGGCGGCCACGTGACCATCCGTGCGGAAGAGAAAAACGGGTCTATTGAGACCACGGTGGCGGATGATGGCCCGGGTATCTCGCCGGAACACCTGCCCCATGTCTTCGAACGCTTCTATCGCGTCGATAAGGCCCGGAGCCGTGAACTCGGCGGTACGGGGCTCGGACTCTCCATTGTCAAACACATCGTCCAATCCCACGCCGGCCGTGTTTGGGCCGAGAGCGAGCTTGAGAAGGGAAGCACGTTCTATTTCACGTTGCCCCGCGCAGGGTCATCCTCTCCGGGTGGTTGATTTAACCTGTCCGTAACCGGATGGTCGCGCCGTTGTCACGCGCTGACGGCATGGTGGGTTTTGTGTGACCCAGTGCCAAAGCTCAAATCGATACTCATTGCTGAAGATGAGCCGGATACAGCGAATCTGTTGCAATTCCACTTACAACGTCGCGGCTATCACACCACCGTGGCCGCGGACGGCGCGGGCGCGCTGAACCTCAGCTTTGAACGTCATCCTGACCTGGTGATCCTCGACTTGATGCTACCGAAAGTGCATGGGTTCGAAGTCTGCCGGATGTTGAAGGCCAGTCCATCGACCCGTCACATCCCCGTGTTCATGCTGACTGCTGCAGCTTCAACCGAAAACAAGGTGCAGGGCTTCAAGCTCGGCGCGAACGACTATATGACCAAACCGTTCGCAATGCCCGAATTGCTGGCGCGCGTTGAATCGTTGTTGCGAGACCCGCGTGTCCGCGAACCTTCGACTCCCTAGTCAGTTCCCGGCTGCGTCTGAATAAACAAACGGAAGATATTACCGGAAGGTTCGGCTATTTTATGGACCGCCACTTCGATCAACAACTCGCGGACTTGAAGGAAAACCTGCTGCGTATGGCGGGTTTCACCGAGCAAAGCGTTGCCCAAGCGCTGAAGGCGCTAGTCCAACGCGACGATGCCCTGGCAAAAAAAGTTGATGCTGACGATGCCATACTCGATAAACTGGAGATTGATATCGATGGCCGCTCCGTCAAACTCCTCGGGCTCCGCCAGCCCACGGCGACCGAGCTTCGCTTTATCACAATGGCGATGAGACTTTCCGGGGAGTTGGAGCGCATCGGTGACCAGGCGGTGAACATCGCCCACCGTGCCGAGGAGTTGAACAAGGAGCCGCTTTTGAAACCGCTGGCGGACATCCCGCGTATGGCCGACCATGCCCAGGGCATGATCCACGATTCGCTCGACGCGTTTGTCTACGCGAAACCCGATTTGGCCCGCGCGATCATCAAGCGCGATGAGAAGGTCGATCTCCTCAACCGCCAGCTCCATCGCGAACTGACCAGTTTCATGATCGAAGACCCGCATACCATTACCCGCTGCCTGAATTTGATGAGCGTCGCGCACAACCTGGAGCGCATCGCCGACCACGCCACAAATATTGCGGAAGATATTGTCTATCTCTACGAAGGGCGCGATATTCGTCACCAGAACGGATTAGCGGCGTAGTCACCCGTGCCGGCCACCGGGTCGTACGGCAGGGGTCACGTTCGCGACAAAAGGAGAACGGATGAAATCGTCTTCCAAGAACCGCTACTGGCTCGGCTTCGACCTGGGCGGGACCAAAATGATGGCCACGGTGTTTGACAAGGACTTCAACATCGTCGCCTACCGACGCAAGAAGACCAAGGATGGCAAGGGCTCAAGGGGCGTGCTCGGGCGCATCGTTGAAACCGTCGAAGAAGCGTTGCAGGCCGCGCACCTCGACCACCGGCAGCTTAGCGCCATCGGCATCGGCTGCCCGGGCTGGCTCGACCTTGACCGCGGCGTCGTTCTCAACGCGCCGAATCTGGGTTTGCACAATCTGCCTCTCAAGAAAGAACTTACCAAGGATTTCGGCTGTCCGGTCATTGTCGCCAACGATGTGGATGCGGGTACCTACGGCGAATATCGCTTCGGCGCGGGCCAGGGTGTGCGTTGCCTGCTCGGCGTGTTTCCCGGGACCGGCATCGGCGGCGGACTCGTGTACGAGGGTAAACTTTTTCGTGGTCGCATCGGCTCGGCCATGGAAATCGGCCATATTCACATGCAGCCGAAGGGCCGGCTGTGCGGATGCGGCCGGCGCGGCTGTCTCGAGACCGTCGCCAGTCGGCTGGCCATTGCCGCGGAAGCCGGCGCGGCAGCGTATCGCGGCGAGGCGCCGCACCTGCTGGAGCTCGCCGGTACGGACGTGGGGGGAATTCGTAGCGGAGCGCTGGCGTCTGCCATCAAGGCGGGCGACCACGCTGTTGAGGAAATCGTAGTTCATTCCGCGAAAGACCTCGGGATCGCCATTGGCAGTGTTGTCAATCTGCTCGCACCTGATATGGTTGTCCTCGGAGGCGGTTTGGTCGAAGCCATGCCGGGCCTGTATGTCCAAGAGGTCCGCGCCTCGATCAAAAAACAGGCCATGCGACCGTTCACGAAATCATTGAGAGTCGTTGTCGCAAAACTTGGCGATGACGCGGTGGTCATGGGCGCCGCGGCGCTCGCCGCCGAGTACAAAGGCGACACACGGGCCCGACGCGAATCATGACCGATCCAAAAGACAAAACGACGGAATCCAAAGCAACGCCGCGCATCACTCCCGGCGCGCGGCCCGTGGCGGTCATCGATATCGGGGCCAGCGCCATCCGCATGCGGATTGCCGAGATCGGGCCCAATGGCGAGGTCCGCAACCTTGATTCCCTGCAGCAGGCGTTGCGGCTCGGCAAGGACACCTTCAGCACCGGCCGCATCCAGGCCTCGACCATTGAGGATTGCATCAAGGTGCTCCTCGGCTTCCGACGCGTGATGGCCGAATACGGCGTCACGCGCGATGACCAGATTCGTGCGGTCGCCACCAGCGCCGTGCGCGAGGCTGAGAATCGTTACGCCTTTGTCGATCGCCTCTACATGTCCACCCAGATCAACGTGGAAGTCATCGAGGGTACCGAAGAGAACCGCCTTACCTACATCGCCGTGCAGGACGTGCTGCAGCAGGACGGTTCCCTGAAAAATGCGGATGGCATTATCGTCGATGTCGGCGGCGGCAGCACGGAACTCGTGTTGACGCAAAAAGGCAGCGTCACATTCGCCAATAGTTACCGCCTTGGCTCGCTCCGCATGCGCGAGGCGCTGGAGACATTTCGGGCGCCGGCCGAACGCGTGCGCACGATTCTCGACCAGCACATCAACCGCATGGTCGACCAGTTGTACCGCAATGTGCCCGTCGATAAGGTCCGCTACATGGTTGCGATTTCGGGCGATGCGCAATTTGCCGCCTCGCTCCTTTCCCCGAATTGGGCCAATGTGCGGATCAGTTCCGTAAACGTGAAGACGTTTTCCGCGCTCACCGAGCAGCTTGTCCCCACCACTGTTGATGAACTTGTGCGCAAGTACCGCATCCCGTACCAAGAGGCCGAAACGGTCGGCCCCGCGCTCCTGGCATACATGCATTTGGCGCATGCGTTCCACGTGAAACAAATCCTCGTTCCCAAATCGAGCCTGCGCGAGGGTTTGCTCAAGGAAATCGCCGCCGGCGGCACGTGGACGGAGGGTTTTTCCGAACAGGCGGTCCAATCCGCGCTCGCATTGGGCGCAAAATATGCCTTCGACGAAAAACACTCGCAACAGGTCGCCGACCTGAGCATCCGCCTGTTCCATGAACTGCAGCCGGAACATCGCCTCGAAAAACGTTTTGAATTGCTCTTGAAGATCGCGGCGCTGTTGCATGAGGTGGGGATGTTTATCGGCGACCGCAGCCATCACAAGCACTCAATGTACATTATCATGAATAGCGAGTTGTTCGGGCTGACCCGAAAAGACATTGCGCTCATCGCCCTGGTGGCCCGTTACCATCGGCGCGCCACGCCGCGTCCCTACCACGAGGAATATACGACTCTCGACCGCGACAGCCGCATCGCGGTAGCGAAGATGGCGGCCATCCTCCGTGTGGCCGACGCGTTGGACCGCGACCACATGCAACAAAAGCGCGCGCTGACATTCTCCCGCGAGCCGGGCCAGTTCGTCATCTCCATCAATGACGCCGTCGACTTGACACTGGAGCGTCTCGCGCTGAAGGAAAAAGGCAATTTGTTCGAGGAGGTTTTTGGAATGAAGGCCGTCGTCCGCAACGCGGATACGACCAAGGGGCTGGTGGCCGATGGCTAATGGCAGCGATCGCTTTCTCAATCGGGAGTTAAGCTGGCTCGAGTTCAATCGACGGGTTCTCGAAGAAGCCATCGACCAATCAGTCCCCCTGCTCGAACGGCTGAAGTTCCTCTCGATCACCAGCACGAACCTGGACGAGTTTTTCATGGTGCGCGTGGGCGGCCTGCAACAGTTGCTCAACGAAGGCAAGCGGTTGTTCGATCCCGCCGGCCTGACCACGCGCGAGCAACTCCTCGAAATCAGCCGGCGCACCCACCAACTCGTGTCCGAACAGTGCGCCTGTTTTACACAGGACATCGAACCCCGATTGGCGGAGGCGGGCATTCGCCGCCTGGTACCCGAGCAGATTGGGCCGGAATACGCCGAATACCTGGAACGCCTTTTTGAGCGCGAGATTTACCCGATCCTCACCCCACGGGCGGTCGAAGTAACCGATTTCCCGCTGTTGACCGGTCTCGGTCTGGATTTGCTGGTGCAACTCAATCCCCCAACAGCCCGCTCGCGCAAGTCCCGCTTCGCCGTCGTCACGCTGCCGAAACGCCTTAGCCGTTTCATCACGGTACCGGTGAACCAGGAGGGGTACGACTACACGTTGCTGGAGGATGTGGTTTCAATGTTCCGGGAGAAATTGTTCCCCGGCGAATTCATCAGTGAATGTGTCCCCTTCCGCATTACCCGGAACGCAGACCTCCTCATTCGCGAAGACCTCGCCGGTGATCTCCTCTCGCAAATGCGCGAGGTGTTGGATGCGCGCAAACGAAGCGGGTGTGTGCGTTTGGAAGTTGGCCGGAATATTTCGCCAACATCGTTGTCGTTCCTCAAACAAGCGTTGCAGGTCAATGACGACCAGATCTACGAAATCCACGGCCCGCTGGACCTCGCCGCGTACCGCGAACTGGCGGGAAGGGCCGGCTTCGAGAAGTTGAAATACGAACCGTGGCCGCCGCAACCGTCTCCGTTGGTCGCGCCGGGCGAATCGATGTTCGAGGCCATCGCGCGCCGCGACATCCTGTTGTTCCACCCCTACCAAAGTTTTGAGCCGGTCGTACGCCTGTTGGAGCAGGCGGCGGACGATCCCGACGTGCTGGCGATCAAGCAAATCCTCTACCGCACCAGTGGCAACAGCCCGATCGTTGCCGCGCTGGGGCGCGCGGCGGCGAAAGGCAAGCACGTCACTGTCGTTGTGGAATTGAAGGCCCGTTTCGACGAGGCCCGCAATATCGATTGGGCGCAGGCGCTGGAACAATCCGGGGTGCAGATCATCTACGGGTTGCGCGGACTGAAGGTGCACGCCAAAATCTGCGTCGTCGTCCGCCGCGAGCCATCGGGCATCCGTCGCTACATGCATTTCGGCACCGGGAACTACAACGAAGTCACGGCGCGCCTCTACTGCGATGTGAGCCTAATGACGTGCAACGAGGATTTCGGGGCGGACGCCACACAGTTCTTCAACACGATCACGGCCTACTCGCAGCCGATCAAGTATCAGCGCATCGAGGCGGCGCCTCTGGGACTGCGCGCACGGCTGCTCGCTTTGATCGAGAGCGAAGCGCAACGCTGCAAGGAGGGTCAACAGGGCCACATCATGGCCAAGCTCAACTCGTTGGTGGACGCGGACATCATCGAGGCGCTGTATCGCGCCTCGCACCAGGGCGTGCGGATCCAACTCAATGTTCGCGGCATCTGTTGCCTGCGGCCCGGCGTGCCTAAACTGAGCGAGAACATCGAGGTGGTCAGCATCGTGGACCGCTTTCTCGAACACAGCCGCATCCTGTATTTCCACCACGGCGGCGAACCGCTGGTTTTCATTTCCAGCGCCGACTGGATGCCGCGCAATCTTGATCGCCGCGTCGAGTTGTTGGTGCCTGTCGAAGACCCGACATCCCAGAACCGGTTGATTTCCATCCTGCGAACCACCTTCCATGACAACGTCAAAGCGCGCCAACTCCTGCCCGACGGCCGCCATGAAAGATTGCGCCCCTCCACCCCGGCGAAAGCCGCCCGTTCCCAACAAATCTTCTTCGACGAAGCCCGTGAAGTAGCCAAGCAAGCCCAGAAAGACCGCTATCAAACCTTCGTCCCGCAACGCCCCGCCGCCCCGCCTTCGGTGAGTTAACACTCAGCAGGGAGGCGAATGAGTCTGTATAAGAACGTCACGAATACAGGTCCGACCCCATCGGCACAAGCTCCCCGTCAGATTCGGTCAATGGCAGTGAGTCCGTGGTGATGGACCTGAAGCATCGGGTGTGACACCGTGAGCATTGTTCATGTTTCGTTTCGGCGTGTGGGCACACATTCCTAAACGACCCACGGTGTCACCCCCAAATTTCACAATATTCTTTGCGCCTTCGTTCCAAGGCAATGGCGATCTCAACTATCAGAACCCTTTCTGAAATTCCTGATTCCTTCCAGAACTGACTATGGCGACTCTTTTCACATCCCGTCTCTGTCTAGCCGCTTTCTGCTCCCAATCGGTGGCTTCTGTTTCGGCGATTTTTTGCACTTGTTGGAGTTCCTGTTCAGCCTCCAACCAGTTTCCGGCGTCTCGTCCGGGTTCTCCGTGCTTGACGTAAATTTCATAAGCCCGTTCTCTGATTTCTTCTTCGGTAGGTGTTTTCATTAAAGCGCCTCTTCTTTCCAATTGAACTTTTTAAACTAACGGTAATGATAAGAAGCTCGTCACTCTCGTACAATGGGGCATTCACCCCAGATTTGCCGGTGAAAATCCCGCCGCCCAGGACCGCCACGAAACTATCGGTTGCTAATCCAGCGATCGGGCTTATGTTGCGGAGGAGGGTCGAGACGCTCTCTCTGGGTAGGATTATTCAGCCGCATTGGGTGCGGCTGGGTTTGCTAAGATTCGAGCCTCGACTCTCCTTTTCTTTTTCGTCGCCCAAATCCATCTCGCCTCCCTGCCTTCCGTGAGTTGAGATCCGGTTGTGACGCGGGCTTGTGATCGACAGGGCCAATACTAAGGACTGACCCCTTCTCCAATAGAGAAAGGGTTAATGGTGGATCGCACCTACCGACGTTGGATGACGGCTTTATGATCGACTCTAGGACTGGAAAGGGGTATCGAGGATAGCGAGAAGCGTGTGCGGCTTTGATGTTTCCACGGTCGCGGGTCGGGTCAGGGCTGTGCAGCCTACAAATCGAAATCAGACTATGAAGCTGCTGAAACGACTGACGGTTGTCGCCATGGTTTGCGTTGTTCACGGTGGGAAAGTCAGCGGGCAGACACTGACGATCATACATCAGTTTGGCGACTCAGTAAGCAATGGACCCAACTCATCCTCAGGTCTAGTGCAAGGCAGCGACGGTTATTTCTACGGTACGGCCGCAGGGAGTTACCCATTTCCCACAACTAGCACAGTGTTTCGCATCAGCCAAACCGGAAGTTTTACGAATCTTTATTATTTCTCCAAGCTTAGGAATAGTAATGGAACTGGGCCCGACGGTCTGATGCTGGGTAACGACGGAAATTTCTATGGTACAACTGTCACAGGCGGCAATACAAATGTTGATCAGGGAAATGGTTTTGGCACTGTATTTCGGATCAGTTCCAATGGCGTTTTTACCAGCCTGTACTCTTTTAGCGGTGTCCCAGATGGGGCATTCCCGGAGGCTGTGCTTGTTCAGGGCAAGGACGGGAATTTCTACGGCACTACTTCCGCAGGAGGAGTTACAACGAACGGTGAATTTGGCTTTGGGACGATATTCCGAATCAGCCCCAGCGGTACATACACGAGTCTTTACTCGTTCCTCGACTACCCAAAGGATGGTCGCAGTCCGAACGGGCTGGTACAGGGCAGTGACGGGAATTTCTATGGGACAGCCATGACTGGCGGGATGAACAGTTGTGATTGCGGCACTATCTTTCGGATCAGTCCCAGTGGAACCTACACGACTCTTTACTCGTTTCTTGGCTTTACTGTTTCTGGCTTTGGTAATGGAGATGGATCCACCCCAGGCGCCGGGTTAGTGTTGGGCAGTGACGGCAACTTCTATGGTACGACTTTGTTCGGTGGCGTCTTCAGCTTCCAACGCAACGTAGGCTACGGCACGATATTTCGTATTAGCCCCAGTGGCAATTATACCAGCCTGTACTCGTTTACAGGTTCTCCCAGCGACGGAATTTTCCCAGACGCCGGGCTGATGCAGAGCAGTGACGGAAATCTCTACGGAACTACCGAATATGGCGGGTCGAACGTTTTAAATGGTAATTGTAGCTGCTACGGCTCCGGGACGGTGTTTCGGATCAGTCCCGCAGGAAGCTACACGAATCTTTACTTATTCGGCAGCTTTGCCGGCGATGGTGCTGAACCGAACGCCGGACTAGTGCAGGGTGGTGACGGCAATTTCTACGGGACGACCACGTTGGGGGGAATTAATAACAGCGGTACCGTATACCGCCTTTCTGTTCCTCTCAATCCTCCTGCGAACCAGATTTCATCTGTTCAGGCCAATGGCAATAACCTGTACTTTTCCATCCCATCCATAGCCTCCGAAACCTATCAGTTGCAATTCACCCCCGACCTGACCTCCGGCATCTGGTCAAACGTCCCCAACGTCTCTGTGACCAACAGTATTGGAGCCATGCTGACCCTGACCAACTTCGGCGGAGCTGCTGGGCCGCAGGGGTTCTACCGGTTCGACATCACGCCGTGAGAGGATCGGGAGAAGCAGCTCGAGCTAAAAAGTCATGGCGGGAGTAACAGGGCTCAAACCCGCAACCTCTGCCGTGACAGGACAAGACTTTAGACCAATCAACCTACATATTCCCAAGCTGCTCCATTCGGCATGTGGTAGACGAGTCTGCCCGTATATCGTTAGTCGATATTTTACTGGACAGGGGTGACGGCGTGGGGTAAGTTCGGGGAATATGGCGGCATTTTGGATTGCCGATTTCGGATTTGGGATTGGGGAAAGGCAAGTAAGGCGGCGGGCGTACGGGCGCGGACGGCTGGGCCAGCCGTCCCTACCAACGACTGGCCATGGCGAAAAGGCGGGGTGTCCGCCTTCGCATGGATGCTTCGGAGGACTCGCTGCTGTGCGCAGCTCGGAGGACCTCGAAAACATGCGTTTCTGCGAAACGAACCCGAATTGGACGAACGGAAATTCGGTTGCATGTGATTGGGGGAGAAATTGTAAGGAGTTATGTATCGCAATTTCAATTCGGGTTCGTTTTTCTGAAATCAGCACTTCCGTGGTACACCGCTACCAAGGATTTGCACGCGTGGACGGCCGATTCGAAGCACTTCCCTAGCCGCACAAAGACGTGGAAAACTTGACAGACATTTGCCATAATTGCGACATCGCGGATAGGCGACGCGATTGCGGCCCTTGGGTGTTCAAAGATATATGGAAAACGCGGCCAAAATTCCCGTGAATATTTCGGTGGCGGGGGCGTCCAATCCGGCGCATGAACTCTCGCAGCCTGAAATCAACGACCGTGAGCTGGTCGAGCGTTGCCAGCGGGGCGAGCTGGAGGCCTACGAGGCGCTCGTGGGCCGCTACCGGAACAAGGTGTATGGACTCGCGTTCAGCATGCTCCGAAACGAACAGGATGCGACCGATCTTTGCCAGGATGCGTTCGTCCGCGGGTGGCAGGCGATCCGTAAATTCCAGAAAACCGCGTCCTTTTATACGTGGATTTACCGGATCACGACCAATCTGGCCATCGACTTTGTGCGCCGCCGCGAACGGCGTCCCACTACCCCGTTCGAGGAGGGAATCAGTCCCGACATGGAGGCGAGCGTCCAGCAGGCGCCGTCCACCAACTCCTCGCCGGTGGACGAGGCCGAGCGGCGGGAATTGCGGGAACAGATTGATGCCGCGCTCGGCGAGTTGTCGCCCGAGCACCGCGCGGTCGTTCAACTCCGGGAGTTTGACGGCTTGGATTACGCGTCCATCGCCAAGGTCACTGGCTGCACCATCGGCACGGTCATGTCACGACTGCACTATGCCAGGCAACATTTGCAAAAGCTGTTGAAGGAAGTGATATGAGTTCCCACAACACAAAATTTGTTACCGGATTGCTGGACGGCGAACTGAAGGGTCGGCGTCTTCGGTTGGCGAAACGCCATATCAACTCGTGCCCGGTATGCGGACTGGAGTATCGCCACCAACAGCACGTGCGGCGTTTGTTGCAGGCGAATCCGCCAACGGCAGCGATGAGCGATTCCGCCGATTTCTTCTGGTCGAAGGTGAAGAAGGAGATCCAACAGCGCGGCGAGAAATCCGTCGAAGTTCCGCGGCCCCGGCTGGCGCGGGCGGACTGGTTTCGCCAATATCAATTTGCCATGGCGACGGCGGCCGCCCTGGTCATCGCCGCTTGCGGTGTAGTTTGGTTCCTGCAGACGGTTCGTCGTGCGCCTGAGATGACGGCTTCTATACCTGCCGTGACAGCTTCTTTGCCTGCGGTGACGACCTCTGCGCCTGTTGTGACGGCGTCTGTGCCCACGGTGACGCCCTCCGTCGCCACGACGGCGGGTTTTGCCGAGGTTGAGCAGTTGAAGACTCCCGTCCCCCATTCCGTCGCGACGGCATTCGATTCCGGCGATGCCGGCGTGACCGTGATCTGGGTCACAGGCCTGCCCTGGACACCTGACATGGATGAAATGAAGACGCAATTTGCAAACCTGGACTCATAACACGCGCTGGCTGGTGGCTGCCTTACTGGGCGTCGTCTTGACGGCCAGCGTCCAAGCTGCCTCGATTGAGGTGCGGCTGATTCGCGCATCCAACGAGACGGACAAACCAGACGAGCAACTGGTTGTGTTGGAACCCAAACTGAAAAAGGTCTTTGGCTACCGTCACTACCGGCAACTCGGCCTTCAGCGGGGTATGTTCAAGGAGAATGGCAAGCTCCGTCTGGATTTGGGCGAGGGCATCGTCGTCTTCATCACGCCCCGAGCGTCCGAGAAGAAGGGGCAGATGATGGATTTTGAAATGTATTCCGGCCGGGCGGCGCTTGTGAAATCAACCGTCCGCGTTGGCCATGGTGAATTGCTTGTCAAAGGCCCCGATGTCGGCGACACGGTGCTCGTCGTCTCGCTTGCCATGGTCGAATGAGTTGACAAGCCGCGCGTCGCCCCCTAGCCTTCCGACATGTTGATGGACAAAATCGCAGCCGATATGAAGGACGCGATGCGCGCCAAGGATGCCGTCCGCCTGTCCACCTTGCGTCTGCTCAAGTCAGCGGTCGAATACCACAAGATCGAGAAGAAGCAGGAGCAACTCACGGACGTCGAAGTCACTGCCGTCATCAAGAAGCAAATCAAACAGCGGCAGGATTCCATCGAGGGATTCGAGAAAGGCGGGCGCGCGGATTTGGTTGAGAAGGAGAAGGCGGAGTTGGCGGTGCTGAAAACCTATCTACCGGAAGAACTTTCCCAGGCGCAGGTGGAAGAGGTAGTCAAGGCCACGATTGCTGAAGTGGGAGCCGCGACCAAGACGGATATGGGCAAGGTAATGAAAGCTGTCCAGGCCAAATTGGCGGGCCGCGCCGACAACCGTCTGGTGAGCCAGATCGTTTCCGCCAACCTCGCCTGACGCCGCCGCCCGACGGGCATGAACGAGCGTTCCGAGTCCAATAAAATACTCCGGCTGGGCGCAATGCTGGTTCTCGCGCTCACGTTCGCCGCGCACTTTCACGCATTGCGGAGCCAATTCGTCGAGTGGGACGACACCAACCACATCACCCGCAACGTCGCGATCCGCGCACTGACCCTGGACAACCTGGGCCTGATGTTCGCGCACCCGATTGCCAAGTTGTATTGCCCACTCA
>Ga0206945_1142_pt1 | contig 15254 bp, 13 predicted proteins | sample Alteio_BWOrgHeat_5_FD_152982 | JGI IMG/M metagenome (GOLD analysis project Ga0206945, IMG submission 152982) | Enriched cells from forest soil in Barre Woods Harvard Forest LTER site, Petersham, Massachusetts, United States -... | ecosystem: Environmental > Terrestrial > Soil > Temperate forest > O... | reverse complement strand
TGAAAGCGGGCCTGCGATTCATTTGGTCCAAACCAGAAATCCTCGCGGCGATGTCGCTCGACATGGTGGCGGTCTTCTTCGGCGACGTGGTGGCGCTCTATCCTTTTTTTGCGGACCGCTTGGGCGCGGGCGCCCTCGGTTTTGGATTTCTCAAGGCGGCTCCGGCCGTCGGGTCCGGGCTTGTGTCCGCGATCCAGGCCGCGCGGCAATTCGTCCGGCCGACGTGGACCGCCTTGCGGTCCGTGGTCTTTGTATTCGGCATCTGTATTCTGCTGTTTACGTTTTCACCCAATATTTATTGGGCCGTGCTGTTCTTGGCGCTCGGGGGAGCGGCGGACGGCATGAGCGTCATCATCCGACAAACCATTTATCAAGCGTTGACGCCGGACCACCTGCGCGGTCGCGTGGTCTCGGTGAGCAGCGTGTTCATTATGACGTCCAATGAAGTGGGGGCTTTTGAATCGGGCCTCTTGGCGCGCTTGGTCGGCGTCGTGCCTTCCGCGTTCATCGGCGGAATTATCTGCGTCGGGAGCGTTTTCGCGATGACGCGCGTTTTTCGGGGAAAAATAAAAGAAGCCTGAGGGCGAATTTAAGGCTGGGCGGATTTGCACTCGTCGAGTATTTTGTTCGCGAACACATCGGTCAGCGTGGCGGACCATGTGCGGTCCTCGAACTTGACCTTCGGCGCGATCACGTAGACTTTCCCATTTTCAATATTAAAGCGCAGCGGACAATTCGTGCCCGAATGAAAGGCGGAGATGCCGTCTCCGTATTGAAATGAGATTTCGAGCGTGTGATGTCCCGGCGGCAGTTCCAGCCGGGTCGTCCACCCTTTGACCGGCTCCTCGTCCACCTTTTCAAATTTGGCCCGGCCCAGTTTTCCCGCTTTGAGCAGGCGCACGATTCCCAGCGGAGCCGATGGGTTGGGGCGGTCCGAAGCGCAGCCGGTCAACAGGAGGCCCAGAAAAACAATGATCGCATTCATCATCCAATCTGTTATAGGAAATTCATACAATCGGCGTCCTCATGAAAAAATTCCTTAGGTTCTGCGGGTTCGCGCTGGTTGGTTTCGGCGTTCTGGTCGGCCTTCTGGCGGTCGCGATCAAAATCACGGTTACCCCCGAGCGCGTGCGGGCGTTTGTCGAGCAAAAGGCGGCGAGCGAACTGCACCGCGAAGTGAAGCTGGGCGGGATTTCGGTCGGCCTATTCTCCGGTTTGACCGTCACTGACTTTTCACTTTCGGAATCGCCCGCTTTCTCCAAAGGGACTTTTATCTCGAGTGAAAAGTTTCAAGTCGTTCCGCAGCTGCTGCCGCTGCTCTCCAAGAAAATCTTCATCGATCAACTCATTTTAATCAAACCCGAGGTCAAGGTGGTCCGGGAAGCGGATGGAAAAACCTTTAACTTCTCAAGCCTGACGTCTTCATCCCCGTCGAATTCTCCTTCCTCTTCCGCTTCCGCGCCGTCTCCGATCGCGTTTCTCGTTTCCAAAGTGGTCATCGAAGCGGGCCATCTTTCCTTCCAGGACCGGTCTCCGGCGGCGCAGTCGGCGGACATCGCGAAATTGAACGTCAAAGTCCGCAACGTGAGTCTGGTCGCGCCCGTCGACTTGCAAACGTCCTTTGACGTGAAAGCGAAGGGAATGACCGCGGGCATCGATTTTGAAGGCACGGTCTCGGCGCTGAAAGGATCCGCAAAAATCAAAAAGCTCGATCTCACGAGCGGCGGCTCCAAAATCCACGCGGCCGGAGACGCCGATGAATTGACCGGAAAACAGCCGGCCTTCGATGTGAAGGTTCAGATTGTAAAACTGGAACCGGCTTTCCTGGCGGGCCTGGGGGCCGTCCCCTCGTCGATCCGCTTGAAAAATCCGGTCACGGGCGAAGTGGACTTAAAGGGCGATCTGAAATCGCTCGAATCCCATTTTAAATTTGGGCTGGGCGCGCTGGAATTATCGGGACAAGGCACGGTCAAGGACGCCGCCGAAGCCAAACGCAAGATGAAATTCACTTTGGACAGCAATTCCTGCCCCATCGAAACGTTGCTGGCGTTTCTGCCGCCGGACACATTGCCGAAGGATGTCCGGCTCGGCGGTTCCACTCAAATCTCCGCCAGTGTCGACGGGACCGCTGACAGGGGCGACATGGCCCTAAAAATCGACGGCCAGCCGCTGGACATCGCTTATTCGACCTATTTCATGAAAACCGCTGGGACGCCGCTGACGGTGAACGTGTCGGGAAAATATGCGCTGCCGCTCGCGATCGCAATGAATGACATCCGGGTCACGCTCGGCAAAGTCCAGCTGTCCGGCGCCGGGACCTACAAATCCGCCGGCGCGGCGTCCAATTACGTTTTCGACATAAAGACCAACGCGTTCCCGTTGGAAGACCTCTCTCCGCTGGTTCCACCGCTGAAAGCCTACGGACTGGCCGGAAACGCCTCCGCGACGGTCAAGGCCGTCAGCGCGCCGCAGGGCCCGAACATCAAAGGGACCGCCAAGCTGTTGGGGGCTTCCATGAATTATGAGGGCGTGAAGCTCTCCAATATCGTCTCCACGGTCGATTTCACCAAAACCAGCGCGGCCGGGACGTTGACGTCCGATTTGATTAAACACGATTATTTTTCCGGACAGGCGCTCAAGCTCACGTGGGACCTCAAAGAGGTGACGGAGATGGCCAAGATCAACGGCAATGCGGCGCTGCGGATCGGAAAAGGCGAGTTCCAGAACATCCAGAAACTCACCGCCGATTCCAAGGCCGCCAAAATTCTTTTGCTGCCGATATCGATGCTCCAAAAGCTCGACAACTCCGTCCATGGAGCGCTGCAGCTTCCCGATTTTAATCACATCGCTTACCAGGAAATTCTCGGCGACTACGTGTTCAAGGCGGGCGTGATGACCGTCAGCCGTTTCGACCTGAACGGGGACCAGGTGGCCGCCAACATGAAAGGGACGGTGGGACTGACCGGCGCTCAGGCGCTGAATTTAACGGGCCAGGTCAAAGTGGCGGCCGGTGCGTTGGCCGGAGCGGTACAAGGTTTTAATGATGCGCAGGGGCGGACCACGCTGAATTTGATCGTGAAGGGGACCGTGTCGGACCCTCATGTGAGCGTGGACATGGCGGACGTGGGGAAGAAGGTCCTTGAATCGGTGAAGGACAAGCTGGGAGGCCAACCCGCGCAACAGATCCAAAATCTCCTGAAAGGATTGTTCAAGAATTAGAGCCAAATATGTATAAAAGGCCGCTTTAGCAATAAAATTAGGAGGACGTTATGGCTCGCATCACATTCAAAGGGAATCCGATCAACACGGCCGGTGATCTGCCGAAAGTCGGCTCGAAGGCGCCGGATTTCAAACTCACCAAAACCGATCTTTCGGACGTTTCGCTCAAAGATCTCAGCGGCAAGAAAGTCGTTTTGAACATTTTCCCCAGCATCGACACGCCGGTTTGCCAGGCGTCGACCCGGAAGTTCAATGAAGAGCTCAACAAGCTCGCCAACACCGTCGTGGTATGCGTGTCGAAAGATTTGCCGTTCGCGCTCGGCCGGTTCTGCGGCGCGGAAGGCCTTAAGAACGTGGTGCCCGCGTCCGAACTTCGCAGCTGCGGGAGTTTTGGAGACGCTTACGGGGTCCGGATCGCCGAAGGCGCTTTGGCGGGACTTTTTTCACGCGCCGTCGTGGTGCTGGACGAGAAAGGGAACGTGAAATATACCGAGCAAGTGCCTGAAATCGCCCAGGAGCCGAACTATCAAGCGGCGCTGAACGCGCTCCGAAATTAAATTTTTCACACGGCCCCGCATCATCAGGGGGAGAGGGGGCCGTGTGAAGATTTTTAAAGGATGGGCTGGATTTCCTTCCAGTTTTCGACGATGTACGCCACTTCGGCCTGGTTAAATCCTTTGGCTTTTCCCATCCGTTCCTGCCCGTCTTTGGTCGTGTAAAGGTTTCTTTTTTCCAAAAGCGCGCCCGTGTCCTTGCCGTTGACGATCCAACGGACCACGCGGAGCTGGTTCGAACCGAACCCTCCCGCTTCCGTCGACATCAAAACTTTTACGACTTTGCATTCAATGTTTTTCTCTTCCGTTGCCATGACTGTCTCCCTTGTCCGCCGGTGGGCGGACTCTTTGCCAATTCTTCCTTTTTTTCTTTAGAAAGTCGCTTGACCGCCGCTTCCCGCATGAGCGCCGCGGAACGCGTGAACCCCGTTTCGTGATAGACCATCGCCCGCGGCGGGTGCGCGCGCGTGTACGCCGCGCCTTTTCCCGACTGGTGCCGCCGGAAACGGGCCGCCGCGTCCTTGGCGATCCCGGTGTAGAGCGACCCGTCCTCGCAGCGAAGCATGTACACCGCCCAATCCTGGGGGCCGCTCGGGTCCATGCGCTTGATCATGCGGAGGTACTTCGGATTCATCGATGGAAGGCTTCTATCAAAAGTAGAATGGGCCAACATGGAACTTTACGAAGAAGCGCTTCAAAAATTTGCGGAAGCCCTCGGACGCGCGGAAAAAAGCGAGCCGTCGGACCCGAATGCGATGACGCTTTCAACCGCGAGCGCCGACGGGCGGCCGTCCGGGCGGATGGTTCTGTTGAAAGGATTCGACGCGCATGGTTTTGTTTTCTTCACGAACCACGAGAGCCGGAAAGCGCAGCATTTGACTTCGAACCCGCGCGCGGCGCTGACGTTTCACTGGAAGTCGCTTGGAGAGCAAATCCATATCGAGGGAACCGTGACGCCGGTCTCGAAGCTCGAAGCGGACGACTATTGGAAAACACGCCCGCGGGAAAGCCAGATCGGGGCCTGGGCTTCGCTGCAGTCGCGGATGCTGGACAACCGGAAAACGCTGGAAGATCGCATGGCGGAGTTCGACAAGAAATACCGGAAGGGCGCCGTGCCCCGGCCCGCCTGGTGGTCCGGTTTCCGCGTCAAACCCAACCGCATCGAATTCTGGAAAGCCGCCCCATTCCGCCTTCACCATCGCACTCTTTATGAGAGTCATGGTAAAGGATGGGAAAAACATCTGCTATTCCCATAAACATTTCCTGAGGAGCCCGACGGATTCCGGAGGGGTGCATGGGACGGAGTGACTCTAGCGAACCCGTCTCTCGGCGAGCGTGGAACGCAGTCCCATGCACCCCTCCGGAATCCGCCCCCAGGTCGCCCCGAACCGCCCGGAGGGGGTCGCCCCGGGCCGCCACGGGTATTCGAATCTCCGTTCCATAGCCCGACGAAAGTCGGTCGTGCTAGAGTCACTACGATTCGAATACCCGTGGCGGCCCGGGGCTTGTCATCCGGATGTTGATTAGGTTTTACATAGCCGTTATGGGAGATTTTTTGATTGGCGGTTATGCTTTCAAAGCATGAAAGGACTTTCCGACGAGGAATTGAAAGCGACACGCTACCGCACCATCTGGATTTCCGACCTTCACCTGGGGACGAGGAACAGCCAGACCGAATTCCTGCTCGATTTTTTCCGCCACAACGAGTCCGAGACGCTCTACCTGGTCGGCGATATCATCGACGGCTGGCAGCTCGCGAAATCGTGGTATTGGAACCAAAGCCACAACGACGTAATCCAGAAAATCCTGCGCAAGGCCCGCAAGGGGACCAAGGTCGTCTTCATTCCGGGAAACCACGACGAGTTTCTGCGCCACTTCACGTTCCACGAGTTCGGGGAGATCACGCTGGTGCCGCAAGCGATCCACGTGACCGCGGACGGACGGAAATTCCTCGTCCTACACGGCGATCAATTCGACGGTGTGATGCAGCACGCGAAATGGCTTATGAAAGTGGGCGACGAGATGTATGAGTTCGTGCTGCGCGTGAACGCCTGGTTTAATTTTATCCGCCGCAAACTCGGGTACGAATATTGGTCGCTCTCCTCCTATTTAAAGCACAAGGTAAAAAACGCCGTGAGCTTCATTTCCACCTATGAGACCACGCTCGCGCAAGCGGCCAAGCGCCACAAAGCCGATGGCGTCATCTGCGGGCACATCCACAAGGCTGAGATCCGGATGATCGACGGAGTTCTGTACTGCAACGACGGCGATTGGGTGGAAAGCTGCACGGCGCTGGTCGAGCATTTCGACGGGCGCTTGGAGCTGATCCGCTGGGCTTCCGTCGGGGACCCGGCGTCCAAACCGCACTACAATTTCGTCCCGAGCGGCAGCACGTCGGAACTGGCGGCGGCCTCGTGAGAGCGCTCATCACTTCCGTGTCGGCCGGGTCGGGCCATGTTCGCGCCGCGCAGGCGATCGAGGCGGCTTTCAAGCAGGAACATCCGGACGTCGAGGCGCTGCATGTGAACGTGATGGACTTGGTCTCGAAACCGTTCCGGCGGCTGTACGAGGACGGCTACATGCTTTTGGCGGACAAAGCGCCGGCCATGTGGGGCTGGCTTTATGAGACCACCGCGAGGAACGGCAACCACAGCGGCGCGCAGCGCGCGATCAACGCGTTCCAGCGCAATTGCGCCCAGCCATTTCTGGCGTTTCTTGAAAAATTTAAGCCGGACGTGATTGTCACCACCCATTTTCTCACGCCGCAAATCCTTTCGAGCGGCGTGACGTTTCCGTCAATCCCGGTCGAGGTGGTGATCACCGACTACGATTTGCACCGGATGTGGCTCAGCCCCTTGGCGCGCCGTTATTACGTCGGCGACGCTTGCGTCGTGGGCAAGTTCGAGCGTTTGGGATATGACCTGAACCGCGTGACGGTCTCGGGGATCCCGATCCACCCGGCCTTCTCCCAGGATTTCCCACGGTCCGAGACCTTGCTCAACATGGGGTTGGATCCGGAGCTGCCGACATTGCTTTTGTTGTCCGGCGGATTGGGTTTTGGTTCGCTGGAAACCACGGTCAAGCGGCTCATCATGCTCAAGATGCCGCTTCAAATCATCACCGTTTCGGGCCGCAACGCGGAGCTCCGTTCGAAATTGATGAAACTCCGCCCGTCGGAAGCCATCGCGCTGCGCAATTTGGGATATGTCGACAACATGCACGAGCTGCTCGGCGCGGTGGATTTGATCGTGACCAAAGCCGGCGGATTGACCACGGCGGAATGTTTGGCCAAGGGCGCGCCGATGGTGATCGTCTCCGCTTTGCCGGGACAAGAGCAGAAAAACGCCGACTTTGTGCTCTCGAAGCAAGCCGGATGGCAGCCGAACAATTTGGACCAATTGGTCAGCGTCGTTACCTCTCTCATCAACGCCCCTCGCGAGTTGGCCCGCTTGCGCGACAACGCGCGCGCCGCCGGCAGGCCGCGCGCGGCGTTCACCGTGGTCGAAACCGTTCTAAATTCCTTCTGCGTGGCATGATCGCCATCCTCGGGTTCGTTTTGGCCGGGGCCGTGCTCTGGGCCAAGATGGAAATTGAAATCGAAGGGAAGGACGGCTGGGCGGCGGCGCTTCCGACATGGCGCATCGAAAGCCATTGGCTGCTCGACATCTTTTACGGCGGCCGCCCATTGACCGGTTACCATGTCTGGGCCTTCTGCTTTGTTTTTTTCTTTTTCCACTTCCCTTTTTTCTTCAACCACGGATGGACGTGGCAGACCGAGTTGAGGATCGTCGGCGCCTATGATCTGTTCTGGGTGGTCGAAGATTTTCTCTGGTTCGTGCTCAATCCGCACTATGGGTGGGCGCGCTTCACCCGCTCCGAAGTTTGGTGGCACAAACGCTGGTTCCTCGGACTGCCCGTCGACTATTGGGTCCTCGGCGGTTTGGGCGTGGCATTCGTCTCTTATTTCTAGAGAAAATTTAGAAAAGGGCCCCCTCTTTCAGAAAAGGGTCTATCGCGGAGCGGGTGGTTGGGACCGAGTGACTCTAGCGAACCCGTCTCTCGGTGAGTGTGGAACGGAGTCCCAACCACCCGCTCCGCGATCCGCCCCGCTCCGCCCAGGATAGCGGAGTTTTAGACGACGCTCTTTTCCTGGCGGGAAGCCCACCATTCTTTGATGAGGGGAAGGAACGAGAGGAAAATCACGATCAGGACCACGTGATGAATTTTTTTGTCGATGTTCGGGATGGTGCGCCCGAGAAAATAGCCGATCGACGTCATGCCGAGCACCCACCCCGTCCCGCCCAACACGTTGAAGGAAAGAAACTTTTTGTAATCCATGCGGCCCACGCCCGCGACCGTCGGCGCGAACGTGCGGATGATGGGGACGAACCGGGCGAGCACGATCGTTTTCGCGCCGTGTTTCTCATAGAAAGCCTGGGTTTTCAAAATGTGGCTTTTCTTGAAGATCAGCGAATCTTCTTTCGTGAAGAGTTTGGGCCCGATGTGATAGCCGATCCAGTAGCCGGCCGTGTCGCCGAGGATGGCGGCCGCCGCGAGCAGTCCGTTTAAAATCCAAATGTTCAGTGAATTTTCCAGCGCGCAGACCAGCCCCGCCGTGACCAGCAGAGAATCTCCGGGCAGGAAAAATCCGGCCAGCAGGCCGGTCTCGGCAAAAACGATCAGCGTGAGAGCGACGTATCCGCCGGTCCTGATCAGTTCCTGGAAATTATAGATGTGGGCGATAAATTGCCGCAGCGCGTCCATTCCCGAATCATACAAACATCGACGAAAAATACTATAGTGCGGCCCCTTCTATGAGTGAATCCCGAAGATCAGACGTCAGGAACATCGCTATTATTGCGCACGTGGACCACGGAAAAACAACCTTGGTCGACTCCATGCTCAAGCAAACGGGCGAATTTAAGGTCAAAGCGGACGAAGCGCAGGAAACCGTGATGGACTCGAACGCGCTCGAGCGCGAGCGCGGCATCACCATTCTGGCCAAGAACACCTCCGTCCCCTATCTCAACAACACCATCAACATCGTCGATACGCCCGGCCACGCCGATTTCGGCAGCGAAGTGGAGCGCACGCTGAAAATGGTGGACGGCGTGCTCTTGCTCGTCGACGCCTATGACGGTCCCATGCCGCAGACCCGGTTCGTTCTCAAAAAAGCGCTGGAGTTGGGTTTGCGTCCCATTGTCGTGCTCAATAAAGTGGACCGCGCCGGCGCCAAACCGCATGAGGCCTTGGACAAAACATTCGCGCTGTTCGTCGATTTGGGCGCCACCGATCCGCAATTGGATTTTCCGATCGTCTACGCCTCGGGCCGCGACGGCTGGGCCTCGCTCGACCTCGAGCACAAATCAGCCGATTTGAAGCCGCTTTTTGAAACCATCGTTAAACATGTCCCCGGCCCGGTCGCCGACCAGGAAAAGCCGCTGCAGATGCTGGTGACGATCCTCGGCCATGACAATTTCGTCGGACGCATCGCCATCGGCCGGGTTTTTTCCGGACGATTGCAGAAGAACATGCCCGTCACGCTGATCCGCCGCGACGGCAAACAGATCAAATACCGCATCACGAAAATCCTGCGCTTTTTCGGATTGATCCAGAAAGAAATGGAAATCGCGGAAGCCGGCGACATCGTCGCGGTCGCGGGCGTCGAAGAAGCGAATGTGGGCGATACGATCGCGGCGGCGGAAAATCCGGTGGCGCTCGAGCCGATGTCCATCGACGAGCCCACGCTCGTGATGGAATTCATGGTCAACGACAGCCCGTTCACCGGGCAAGACGGAGAATTTTTGACCACGCGCCATCTGCGCGACCGGCTCATGCACGAACAGCAAATCAACGTCGGCCTTCGCATCGAGGAAATCACGAACGCGAGCAGCTTCCGCGTCTCGGGGCGCGGAGAACTCCATCTGTCCATTTTGATCGAGACGATGCGCCGGGAAGGCTACGAATTGGCCGTGTCGAAACCGGAAGTGATCGATAAAATCATCGACGGCGTGAAGATGGAGCCGGCGGAATCTTTGGTTTTGGACATTGAAGACGCCTATCGCGGCGCTTCGCTGGAATGTTTGGGCGCGCGCGGCGCCGACATGAAGAACATGAATCTAGAGGGGAACCGGCTTCGCTTGGAATATATTATCTCGGCGCGGGCCTTGATCGGCTTCAAATCGGAATTCTTGACGTTCACGCGCGGCACCGGTCTCATGCACCACAGTTTTTACGGCCACATCCCCAAGGTCAAAGGCGAGCGCCTTCGTTCGAAGGGGGTGCTGATTTCCCAAGAGGCCGGGTTGACCACGGGCTACGCGCTGGAAAGCATCCAAGAGCGCGGGACTCTCTTCGTGGGTCCGGCCACGCCGGTCTACGCCGGGATGGTTATCGGCGAAAGCGCGCGCGACAACACCTTGACGGTCAATCCCTGCAAGAAGAAGGCCTTGTCCAACATGCGCGCCACCGGCTCCGACGACGCGATCATGCTCACGCCGCACCGCCAGCTCTCGCTCGAACAGGCCATCGAATTCATCGAAACCGACGAGCTGGTCGAAGTCACGCCCAAAAACATCCGCCTGCGCAAAAAACTCCTCGATCCCATCGCCCGGAAACGCTCCGAAAACAAGTAGCGGCGGACCGGCCCAAGATGGGTTATACTTTCTTCATGCAACGCGTCAAGACCGCCATCGCCGGGATTTTGTTGATTGGGTTCGGCTTTGGCTTGATCCAGACGCCGCTTTCCTTCGCGGCTTGCCGCCGGGCCCAAGAAATGAAGGCCTGCTGCTGCTGTTCCTCAACGCACAGCAAGAGCGATTGTCCGGTCCTGAAAAAGATCGTCGCATCGCCGCTCGCGGTCCTTCCGGCCCAGCCGAAAATCTCCTTTGTCGCTTTTGCTCAGCCGCTTCAAGGTTCCATGACCTGTCCCGCGGGGTTTTCCCGGCACGGGGTCTTGGTTCGCGACCTTTCTCCCCCCCATGGTCTTGCCGCTTCTCCCGCCTCGCTTCGCGCCCCGCCCTCGCTCGCCTAAACCAGCCTCCCCGTCTCTTAGTTCAATCCTTAGCCCGTTGATATCGATTGGTGGTTTATATGCGAAACAGTTCTGTTCCATTTTTTATTTTTTTAATTTTTATGGCGCTGGTTCTTCATGCCGAAGAGCCCGCCGTCTCGCTGGCAGATTTATTGCGGCAAGCAAAAGAACGCAATCCCGAGGTCCAGGCCGCTTTTCAGAAATGGAAAGTCGTCGACGCGGAAGCGGGGGCGGCGGCGGTTTGGCCGAACCCGACGTTGTCGTATTCCGACCAGAAAGAGCCGGCCGGCCAAGCGGGCGTCGACCCGCTCACGAGGAAAAGTTACGGCGTTTCGCAGGATGTTCCGTTTCCCGGAAAACTTTCCAACGATTCCCGGATGAAGCGGCATGAAGCCTTGATCGCCGAAGCGGCCTACCGCGACACGACGCTGAAAATAGCCGGCGCCACCAAAATAATCGTTTATAAATTGGGGAATTTGGAGCGATTGATCGTCTTGGCGGAACAGAATGAAGCCTCTTTGCAAAAGACGCTCGGAATCACCCAGGCAAGGCTCGCCGCCAATCGCGGCATGGCCTCGGACGTTTTCATGGCGCAAATGGAACTGCGCCGGATGGAAAATATGGTTTTTGAAAAAAAACAGGAGCGCCGATCGGCCGAGATCGAACTGGACGTTCTCTTGGACGAACCCATGGAAAAAACCTGGCCCGGCCCGTTCGAGGTTCCCGTCTTGAGCGATTTGCCGCTGGACCTTCCCGAACTTCTGGCGCTGGCCGAAACAAACAACCCTCAGATCCAATCCGCCCATCATGAAATCAATCACAGCCGTTCGATGCTGGCGCGCAGCCGCCTCGAATACGCCCCTGATTTTGGGTTCTCGTACCAATACCAGACGGCCGGCGGCGGCGCGCGCGGCACCGGCCCCGCCGGGCGGCAGTTGGGACTTTCATTGAGCGTCCCTTTGTGGGTCGAGCGGCCTCTTCTGATGACCGCGGGGGCGGCCGCGCATATCAAAGAAGCGGAAGCGGAGGCCGAGTCGATGAAAAACATGGTGCGGAAAATGGTGGCCATGGAACAGACCGAGGTCGTGACGCATTTGACGCTGGCGCGGAAAATTGAAAATGAAATCCTGCCCGTGGCCGAAGCCGGACTCAATTCGGCCCGGGAACAATACACGTCGGGACGGGGGGACTTCATGCGGTTTTTGGAAGCCAACCGGGCCTGGATCAACGCGCATGTGGAGCAGGAGGAACAGATTTTCCACACGGTGGAACATGGCAGCGAGCTTGAGAGATGGGTCGGGACGGATTTAACGGCGGTTCCTGGGGAGAAAAATCATGCGAAATAAAATTTTCATGTTGATGGTCGGGGCCGCGCTGGCCTTCCCGATCTTGCTGGCTTCCTGCAAATCAAATGCGGAGCAAAAATCTATTTCCATCGAACGGAAATATCACTGCCCGATGCATCCCAGGTACGTTTCAGACAAGCCCGGCAATTGCCCCATTTGCGGCATGGAACTTGTGCCGTCGATGCCCGTAACGCCGGGCAAGCAAGAAGCGGTGGTTCCGGTGGAGGGACAAGCGACGGTTGACGTGAGCGCCGATCGTCGCCAGCTCATCGGCGTGACGGTCGCGCCGGTGGAACGGCGGGATTTGACCAGCGCGATCCGCGCCTCCGCGCGCGTGGCCTACGATCCGGACTTGTACAACGCGATCTACGAACACCAGCAAGTCCTGGCGACGCATCCGTCGCCGTCGCTCGCGCATGCATCGGAATTGCGCTTGCGCCAGATGGGCCTTTCGGAGGATCAAATCCGTGATGTATCCAAGCCGGGATTCGATCCATCGAACCTGCTCTTGTCTGAAAAGGGCGGCCATGCGTGGGTCTATATCGACATTTATGATTATGAGGCCTCATCGGTGAAGCCGGGGCAAAAGGCGGACCTGACGGCCTCCGCTTCGCCGGGAAAAATCTATTCAGCGACAATCCGGTCCATCGACACCGTTCTCAACAGCGAGACGCGCACGCTCCGGGCCCGCGCGGATGTGGTCAACACGGACGGAGCGCTCCGCCCGGAAATGTATCTGGACGCGGTGATCCACGTGCCCGTCGGCCGCGCTTTGGCGGCGCCGGAGAGCGCCGTGATGGACACGGGAACGCGGCAATTGGTTTACGTCGAGAAATCCCCGGGTGAATATGAGCCGCGGCCGGTCATCCTTGGAAAAAAAGCCGAAGGCTTTTATGAGATCGTTTCCGGGTTGAAGGAGGGCGAGCGCGTCGTCACGTCCGCGAATTTCCTGATCGATTCGGAGTCCAAATTGAAAGCGGCGGCGCAGGAAAAATAACCATGATCAAACGGATCATTGAATTTTCGGCGCGCCACAAATATCTGATGGTCCTTTTGACGGGCGTCGGCCTCGCGGGCGCGTGGTTTTGCTGGAAACGGATCCCGCTCGACGCGATTCCGGACCTATCGGACACGCAGGTCATCATTTACTCGCGCTGGGACCGCAGTCCGGACATCGTTGAGGACCAAGTGACCTATCCGATCGTCACGTCGCTCTTGGGCGCTCCGCGCGTGAAAGCGGTGCGCGGGTTCTCGGATTTTGGGTTCTCCTACGTCTACGTGATTTTTCAAGACGGCACCGATCTCTATTGGGCGCGCAGCCGCGTATTGGAATATTTGTCCAAGATCCAGCCGCGCCTGCCCGAAGGCGTCAGGACGGAGCTGGGGCCGGACGCCACCGGCGTCGGCTGGGTCTATCAATACGCGCTGGTCGATAAAACGGGCCAACATTCATTGGCGGACCTCCGGGGCTTTCAAGATTGGACGCTGCGCTATTGGCTGCAGTCGGTCCCCGGCGTCGCGGAGGTGGCGTCCATCGGAGGGTTCCAGAAACAATATCAAGTGACCGTGGAGCCGAATGCATTGGCCGCGTACAAAATCCCCATTTCACGCGTGATCGACGCGGTCCGCGACGGCAACAACGACGTCGGCGGCCGGCTCGTGGAATTCTCCGGAACGGAATACATGGTGCGCGGTCGCGGCTACGCAAAATCAACCGAAGATTTGGAAAATATCGTCGTTGGGCGGAGTTCCTCCGGAACGCCGGTGCTGGTCAAGAACGTTGCGCGCGTGGTATTGGGCCCCGACATCCGCCGCGGCGTTGCCGATTTGGACGGCGAGGGCGATACCGTCGGGGGCATCATCGTGATGCGCCAAGGCGAGAACGCGCTGAACGTCATCAACCGCGTCAAAGAAAAAATTTCGGAGGTCAAGGCCGGTTTCCCGCCGGGCGTTGAGATCATTCCGGTTTATGACCGTTCCGAATTGATCAAAAGCGCGATCCATACATTGACGCACGAACTCATCATCCAAATGGTCATCGTGAGTTTGGTGATTTTATTTTTCTTGTGGCATATCCCGTCGGCGTTGGTGCCGATCGCCACCATCCCGATTGCGGTTTTTCTGTCATTCATTCCGATGTATTTGATGGGCGTCACCTCCAACATCATGTCGCTGGCGGGGATCGCCATCTCGATCGGCGTGCTGGTCGACGGCGCGATTGTGGAAGTGGAAAACGCTTACAAACGCCTCGAGGAGTGGAACGAGGCGGGGCGGCCCGCCACGGGGCCGGCGGGCAAGCCCGGCGATTTCCATGCGGTCCGGTTGGAAGCGCTGAAAGAAGTGGGCCCGAGCGTTTTCTTTTCGCTGCTCGTGATCTCGATCGCGTTTTTGCCGGTCTTCACGCTGGTTGACCAGGAAGGGCGTCTTTTCCGCCCGCTCGCCTATACCAAGACGCTCGCGATGGCCATCGCGGCGCTTCTGGCGATCACGCTCGACCCCGCCATTCGCATGTTGTTTACGCGGATGGACTTTGTCCATTTCAGGCCCGCGTGGCTGTCTCACATCGTGAATACCGTCACCGTGGGAAAATATTATCCGGAGGAAAAACATCCGGTGAGCCGGCGTTTGTTTCGTTTCTACGAGCCGGTTTGCCGGTTTGTTCTCAAACACCGCAAAGCCATGCTGATCTCCGCCGGATTGTTGGTTTTGACGACCGCTCCCATCTATTGGAAACTCGGTTCGGAATTCATGCCGCCGCTCTTTGAGGGCGATTTGCTTTACATGCCGACCACGCTTCCCGGAATTTCAGTGACCGAGGCCCAGAAACTCATGCAGACCCAGGATAAAATCCTGAAAAGTTTTCCGGAAGTGGCGCGGGTTTTTGGAAAGGCGGGCCGGGCGGAGACCGCCACCGATCCGGCGCCGTTTTCGATGATGGAGACGACGGTCCTCTTGAAACCGAGAGAGCAATGGCGCAAGGCGCTGACCAAGGACGAATTGATCGCGGAGATGGACGCCGCGCTGAAGCTTCCCGGCGTCACCAATGCTTGGACCATGCCGATCAAAAACCGGCTCGACATGCTCTCGACGGGCATTCGCACG
>Ga0206945_1141_pt1 | contig 15445 bp, 14 predicted proteins | sample Alteio_BWOrgHeat_5_FD_152982 | JGI IMG/M metagenome (GOLD analysis project Ga0206945, IMG submission 152982) | Enriched cells from forest soil in Barre Woods Harvard Forest LTER site, Petersham, Massachusetts, United States -... | ecosystem: Environmental > Terrestrial > Soil > Temperate forest > O... | reverse complement strand
TCATTGCCTTCCGCGTTTCTCACTCGTTCGGCGGCCGCCGCGGCAGTTGGATTCATCAATTGCACCGCCAGCATCGGCGGATTCGTCGGGCCGAAAATAATTGGCGAAATCAGTCAGCGAACCGGTTCATTCAATGACGGGTTTGTTTTTATGATCGTGTGCTGGACCATGGCAGCCGTTTTGGTCCTGCTTTGTCCGCGCGGACGACTGGCTTGAACTCCAGGCATTAATCTCTTCAGACACATGACTTCGGGAAAGCTTTCCCAATCGGCTGCGCTCCGTTTCGTCCTCGTTCTTGGCTTTGCCAACCTCTTTGCGGACCTGACTTACGAGGGCGCCCGGAGCTCGACTGGACAGTTTCTTGGGTCGTTAGGCGCGAGCGCCGCGACGGTTGGGTTCACGGCCGGATTCGGCGAGCTGCTCGGTTACGTTTTGCGTTCGGGTTCCGGATTGATTGCCGACAAGACCGGCAAGTACTGGGTCCTGACCATTGCCGGTTACGTCATCAATTTGCTCGCGGTGCCCGCGCTCGCGCTCGCCGGGAACTGGCCGTTGGCGGCGGGTTTGATCATGACCGAACGCACGGGGCGAGCGATCCGAAAACCTTCGACCAGCGCGATGCTCTCCTTTGCCGGCAAGCAGCTCGGGCAGGGCTGGGTCTTCGGACTAAATGAAGCGCTCGATCAAACCGGCGCGACGGTCGGACCGTTGATTCTCGCCTTCACCCTTTCCCGGCACGGAACTTATCAGAGTGGATTCGGGTTACTCCTGATTCCGGCGTTGCTCTCGATCACGATTGTCGTGCTGGCGCGCCATTTTTTCCCGAGGCCCCATGATCTTGAACCGGCGGCGAAGGTTGGAGCGACCCGTTTTTCACCGGCCTTTTGGCTGTATCTTGCGGCAAACGCGTGCATCGGCGCAGGCCTGGCTGATTTCGCGCTCATCGGCTTTCACTTTCAACAGGCCGCCACGGTCGCGACCGGTCTCATTCCTGTTTATTACGCGGTCGCGATGGCGAGCGGTGCGCTCGGTGGGCTGATTTTTGGCCGGCTCTTCGACCGATTCGGGTTGATTGTCTTGCTCGGAGTTTTCTTTCTCTCGGCCTTTTTTGCGCCGGCGGTTTTCCTCGGAAAATCAGCGATCGCCTTGTTTGGAATGTTTTTGTGGGGATTAGGAATGGGCGCTCAGGGATCTTTGATCAACGCGGTCATTGCCGGGGTTGTTCCTGCGAATAAGAGGAGCACGGCGTTCGGAGTGTTTGATACCGGGTTTGGGATCGCCTGGTTTGCCGGGAGTTGGCTGATGGGAATTCTTTACGCCAGGTCAATCCCGATGCTGATTGGATTTTCTGTGACCGCTCAACTTTTATCGCTGCCGCTCTTTTTGTTGGCGAAAAAGCGGGAGCCACACTGAAATGTGGGAGGGACCTTTGTCTCACGAACTGTTGAGGATCCGTTGCTGCCGCGGCGCAAGGGCCTCTCCCCCGTTTATCCAGCTTTCAGCTTAATTTCGAACGGCGCGCCGGTTTTGCTCCGAACGTCATCGATCGTGACGTTCGGGTGCAGCTCGATCAGGACGAGGCCGCCGCCCGATTTAACCTCGAACACGCACAAGTCCGTGATAATGAGGTTGACCACGCCCTTGCCGGTAATCGGTAGCGTGCATTGCTTCAGAATTTTCGGGCTGCCGTCCTTCGAGGTGTGCTCCATCACTGCCACCACCCGTTTCACCCCTGCGACCAGATCCATCGCGCCCCCCGGACCTTTGACCATTTTTCCCGGGATCATCCAGTTGGCAATGTCGCCGCTGTCGGTGACCTCGAATGCGCCCAAAATCGCGAGATCGATATGGCCGCCGCGGATCTGACCAAAGGAATCGGCGCTCGAGAAAAAGGCGGAGCCAGGCATGGTGGTGATGGTTTGTTTGCCGGCGTTGATCAGATCGGGGTCTTCTTCGCCCGGCTTTGGGAAGGGACCGATGCCTAACAAACCGTTCTCGGATTGCAGGGTCACATTCATGCCCTCCGGGATGTAATTGGCAACGAGCGTAGGGATGCCGATGCCGAGATTCACGTAATAGCCTTCGCGCAGCTCCTGCGCCGCCCGTTTCGCCAGCAGGTCGCGCACGCCCGATCCGGCCTTGGCCACCGTGGCGCCCTGGACGGTGCGAAACTCAATTCGCTTCTCGTATTCTTTTCCCTGAATGATTCGATCGACGTAAATGCCGGGTGTGTGGACTTGGTCGGGATCCAACTCACCGATCTCGACCAGTTCCTCCACCTCCGCGACGCAAACTTTGCCGCAGGTCGCGATCATCGGATTAAAGTTTCGAGACGTTTTTCGGTAGATCAGGTTCCCTGACTTATCGCCCTTCCAGGCTTTAACGATGGAAAGTTCCGCGGTGATACCCGGCTCGAGCACGTACTCCTTGTTGCCGAATTTTTTTGTCTCCTTCTCCTCGGTGAGTTTGGTTCCGAACCCAGTGCGCGTATAAAAACCAGGAATGCCGGCGCCGCCGGCGCGCAGACGCTCCGCTAGCGTGCCTTGCGGAATCAATTCGAGTTCAAGCTCGCCACTCAAAACCTGGCGCTCGAACTCCTTGTTTTCGCCCACATACGACGCCATCACTTTTTTGACCTGCCGGGCGGGGAGCAAAACGCCCATGCCAAATCCGTCAACGCCGGCGTTGTTACCGACGATGGTCAGGCTTTTCACGCCGCTATCATGAAGGGCGGCGATCAGGTTCTCCGGAATCCCGCACAAGCCAAAGCCGCCGGCGGCAATCGTCATATTGTCGTGAAGGAGGCCGTCCAGTGCAGCCTTGGCGTCAGGATAAACTTTGTTCATGCGGTCAGAAGTTTAACCAGAGAACGGATGAAGCAACAGGCGGGATGCGAGCTGCGGGACGCCGGGATCTGGGTATCGAGAATCGAAAATCCGCCGATCTTCTGGGCGGCTTGCCGTGCCGCGATTCATCGCCAGATTGCAGGCTCGCTTTATGACCAAGTCTCTCGCTCATCGGCTCGCTGAATACGCCTGTTCCCTGAATTACCAGGATCTTGCTCCGGAAGTGGTCCATGAAGTGAAACGCCGGGTCATCGATTCGTTAGGCTGCGCCCTCGGGGCCTGGGAGGAGGAGCCCTGCGTGATCGCGCGCGAAGTCGCTTCAGAATTTTCGGCAAAGCGCGGCGCCACAATCATCGGCACCGATCATCAGGCGCCGCCGGATTGGGCGGCGTTCGCTACCGGGTGTTGCATTCGCTACTTCGATTACAACGACACCTATCTATCTAAGGAACCGGCCCATCCGAGCGATAACATTGCCGCCGCGCTTGCGGTCGCGGAGAGCGTGGGCGCGGGTGGGCGCGAACTAATCACGGCAATCGCGCTCGCCTACGAAATGCAATGCCGCTTTTGCGATGCGGCCAGTATCCGTGCGCGCGGTTGGGATCATCCGACCTATGGCGCATTCTCGACCGCTCTCGCCGCTGCGCGTCTGATGAAGCTCGATCCGGAAAAGACCCGGCACGCGGTCAATATTGCTGGGGTGAATTGCGCGGCGTTCCGCCAGGCGCGCGTCGGCGAGTTGTCGCACTGGAAAGGGGTCGCTTTTGCCAACGCCGCGCGGCACGGCGTTTACGCCGCGCTCCTCGCCCGCGCGGGAATGACCGGACCGGCGCCGATTTTCGAGGGGCAAATGGGATTCGAGAAAGAGCTCGGGGTGTCGTTAGGCCAGGTCGGCGACGTTTTTGTCAAGCGACCTGACGAGAAGAACGTGAACGAAGGCACCGCGGCGATGATTCTTAACACCAGCATCAAGTATTGGCCGGCGGAATATCACAGCCAGAGCGCGATTGAGGCCGCGCTCTTTTTGCGCCAGGAAATCGCCGACCCGGCCCAGATCCAATCGGTCCGGATCGAGAGCCATGATGCGTCGGTCGACATCATCGGAAGCGAACCCGAGAAGTGGAAACCGGAAACCCGCGAGACAGCCGATCACAGTTTGCCTTACATCACGGCGATTGCCTTGATCGACGGGGAAGTGAGCGAAAAACAATTTCAGCCCGAGCGTTTCACTGATCCCACGATCTGGAAATTTCTTGAAGAAGTCACGGTGCAGCGGAACGACGAGCTTACGGCGCTCTATGCAAAAGCGGTGGCGAATATTGTCCATGTCACGCTGCGCGACGGCCGGGTGCTGAGCAAGCGGGTCGATTATCCGTTAGGCAATGCGCTCAATCCAGTGAGCGATGAACAGCTTGAAGGGAAGTTCAATTCTTTGGTGGTGCCCGCCCTCGGTGAGGCTGGTGCGCGAAAGCTGCTCGACGCGGCCTGGAAGCTGGAAGACGCAAATTCGCCTAACGAGTTACTGAAATTGGCGAAGATGCCGGCCTGAGGAATGAGCAAAGCCGCGGCACTTCGAAAATTGATTGCCCAAGGCATCGTGGCCATGCCCGGTGTTCCGAATGCTTCGATGGCACGACAAGTTGAGCGCGCGGGCTTCGATGCGGTTTATATCAGTGGCGCCGGCCTGGCGAATTGCACCGCGGGGTTACCCGATGTCGGGCTGCTCACCTTGAATGAGGTGGCGACGCTCGCAGGTTTCATCGCGCACGCGGTCAAAATCCCGGCGATCGTGGACGCTGACACCGGTTTTGGCGGCGCGGAAAACATCGGCCGCACGATCTACGAATTGGAGCGGGCCGGTCTCGCCGGTTGTCACATTGAAGACCAGGAATTTCCGAAACGCTGCGGACATCTGGCTGGCAAACGCCTGGTCGAGATGAATGAGATGGCGGCGAAAATCCGCGCCGCCGCCGCGGCAAAACAGCATCCTGATTTCCTCCTGATCGCGCGGACCGATGCGAGAGCGCTGGAGAATTTCGATGGCGCGGTCAAGCGGGCCAATGCCTATGTCGCGACCGGCGCGGACGCGATTTTTCCGGAAGCGCTGCAAACCAGGGAGGAGTTTCGCGATTTCGCCCGCGAGGTTGAGGCGCCGTTGCTCGCGAATATGACCGAGTTTGGGAAGAGTCCGTTGCTTACGGTTCAGGAATTAAAGGACTTGGGCTACCGCATGGTCATCTTTCCGCAGAGCGCGTTTCGGGTTTCGATGAAGACGACCGAAGAATTTTTCCAGGCGCTAAAGGCGGCCGGTTCGCCTAACGACTGGCTGGAGCGAATGCAAACGCGGCAGGAGCTTTACCAGCTGCTGGATTATGATCCGGGGGCAGAGACCTGGCCTGGATACGTCGCTGAAGTTGAGAAGAGAACGTCTAACGTCCAACGTTAGACGTCCAACGCTCACTGAAGAGGGAACAGAGCGTCAGTTTACTGTAATTCGACGTTGAACGTTGAACGTTGAACGTTGGACGTTGGGCGTTAAATAGATAGGGCGACAACCCCGAAATAGATATGAGTACTGAAACCAAACCCCAATACAGCCCCGGCCTCGCGGGCGTAATCGCAGGCGAAACCGAGATCTGCTGGGTCGATCCAAACGCCGGCCTGATGTATCGCGGCTACGACATTCACGAGATGGCGGAGAAAGCGAGTTTCGAAGAAGTCGCGTATCTACTGCTCAATGGTGAGCTACCGACGCTCAGTAAGCTCGAGCAATTCCGAAGCGCCATCGCCAAAGAACGATCGCTGCCCAAGCAGGTGCTGGAGATGCTCCGGCTGCTCCCAAAACACACTCACCCGATGGACATGCTCCGGACCGGGGTGTCGATGCTCGCGCCCTTCGACCCGGAACTAAACGATCACTCGCACGAGGCCAACATTCGAAAATCGATCCGGCTGATCGCAAAGGTATCGACCCTGATCACGGACGGATATCGCATCCAAAAGGGACACGACCCTTTGCCTGAAAGAGAAGATCTAACCCTCGCCGGTAACCTCTTTTACAAACTCAACGGTGAAGTCCCACCGACTTGGAAGATCCGGATGATGGATACCATTTTCATCCTCTACGCCGATCACGAGTTCAACGCCTCAACCTTTGCCGCGCGGGTCACCGCCGCGACCTTGGCCGACATCTACGCCGCGGTCACGAGCGCTTGTGGGACCTTGAAGGGCCCGCTCCATGGTGGCGCCAATGAGGAATCAATGAAGATGCTCGACGAAATCAAAACTCCGGATCGCGCCGAAAGCTGGATGATGGACGCGCTCGCGCGAAAGGCCAAAATCATGGGCTTCGGTCATCGCGTTTACAAAAAGGGTGACTCGCGCGTCCCGATCATGCGCGAGATCGCACGCGACCTTGGCGAGCGTGTCGGAAAAAAGGAATGGGTCCCGATTTGCGAAAATCTGGAAGCGACGATGGAGCGCGAAAAACAACTTTGCGCCAACGTGGATCTCTACGCCGCGCCGGTGTTCACGATGTTGAAATTCCCGCCGGAATTGAACACGCCGATCTTTGCCGCCTCCCGAGTCGCCGGTTGGTGTGCGCATGTCGTCGAGCAACAGGACAACAACCGGCTGATTCGGCCGCGCTCGCTTTACACCGGGCCGGCGCAGCGCCCCTACAAAGGGATCGGGACCAACGGCGCCTGACAAAATCGTGAACCGATAAATGGTCAGTTGTTAAATCAGGTTCAACCAACCGATGAGCAAAACCGATGTCGCGGTTTAACGGTTTGACGCATTCCGCATGAGTGAACTTTCGCTTCAAGAAAAATACGCCCCTGACAATGCCTGTTTCGGTTGCGGTCCGGCGAATTCGGACGGCCTCCGGATTCGCAGCTTTCCCGCTGGTGACTCCGTGGTCGCGGAATGGAAGCCGGCACAAAAATACGAGGCTTTTCCCGGAGTCTTGAATGGCGGAATCATCGGTAGTCTCCTCGATTGCCACTGCAATTGGACCGCCGCTTATCATCTAATGAAACAGGCGGGGAAAGATCGTCCGCCCTGCACCGTGACCGCCGAGTACGCGATTAAGTTGCTTCGCCCGACCCGCACGGACGGAACCGTCCAGCTCTCGGCGAAAGTCGTCGATTCCTCGACCGATCGGGCGACCATCGAGGGGACTTTGAGCGTCGACGGGAAGGTTTGCGCCACCTGCCGCGGATTATTCGTCGCGGTCGAGGAAGGTCACCCGGCGTTTCATCGATGGTAGCCAGGCTGGTCTGCCTTGGGTTGCTGCTCGCGCTCAGCGCTTCCGCAGATTCCACCACGCGGTTTGCTGAAATCGAGGCGCGCTTGGGTGGGAAGATTGGGGTTGCGGCTTTCGATGCGGAAAGCGGGCAAAGGCTCGAATTCCGGCCGAACGAACGCTTTTTGATGTGCAGCACTTTCAAGCTGCTTGCCGCAGCCGCGGTCCTGCAGCGAGTGGACCAAGAGCGGGAACAACTCGATCGGTTCATCCCCTTCACGGCGGCCGACCTGCTTGAATACGCGCCCGTGACAAAACAGCATGTCTCGGAAGGTGGAATGAAGCTCGGTGATCTCTGTGCCGCAGCGATGGAACAAAGCGACAATACGGCAGCCAATCTGTTGTTGCGCATACTCGGTGGCCCATCCGGAGTGACCAATTTTGCCCGGAGCCTGGACGATCAGGTGACTCGGCTCGATCGAACGGAACCGGAGTTGAATGTCTCTGCGCCTAACGACGAGCGCGACACCACGACGCCGAGTGCGATGTGCGAAAACCTGCGTCGACTCCTCGCCACCGACCGGTTGTCGGTGAACTCGCGGAACCAGCTCGAAGCCTGGCTGGCGGCCAACCAGACCGGTGCCGGGATGATTCGCGCCGCGGTCCCGAAAGAGTGGAAAGTGGGAGACAAGACCGGCCGAAGTCGGGATGGCTCGACCAATGACGTCGCCGTGCTCTGGCCGCCGAAGCGCAAACCAATCTTCATCGCAATCTATTCCAAAGGCGCAAAAGTCACTGATCCGGAACGGCTCGCGGCGGTGGTGGACACCGCGCGGATTGTCCTTTCCTCCTTCTATCCCAAGGAAACGATTGGTCGGAAGAATTAGCTGCCCGAAATTCGTCGATGCGCATTCGGGTCTGCCCGGTCTAGGCTCCGGCATGCATTCATCGACCTTTCGAATTGTTCCGCTGCCAACCGAGATCGCGGACGAGGCGCGGCGGAAAGCGCGCGCCGGCGCGCCGGACCACGCCTTGGTCGCGGTAGATCAGCCGACCGGATATCCTTGTCGTCACTGCCTGCAATGGGCCCAACCGGGTCAAGAGGTGGTGCTATTTCCTTTTGCCTCGATTGCCGCGGGTCGTCCCTATTCGGAAAGCGGACCCATTTTCGTGCACGCAAACGATTGCCCACGCTACCAGTCCGTGGCGGAGTATCCGGCAGATTTCCGCACTCACCGGGTGATTCGCGCCTATGATGCCAGCGACAACATGATTGATGCGATCGTTGTTTCGGACAATCAGCCGGAAGGCGTGATCGAGCAGCTCCTGGAAAATCCGTCCACCGCTTTCCTGCAGGCGCGCAGTGCAACTCGAGGCTGCTACACTTTCAGAATCGAACGGGCATGAAAACAATCACGCCAAACCTGCTTCCGCCTAACGACACCATGTATCAGGCCCTGGTGAACAAGGATTCGAGTTTCGAGGGGATCTTTTTTGTCGGGGTGCGGACGACCGGGATTTTTTGCCGGCCGACTTGCACCGCGAAAAAGCCGGCCCCTCAGAATGTCGAATATTTCCCCTCACCTAACGAAGCGCTGCTCGGCGGCTATCGACCCTGCCTGCGTTGCCATCCAATGGATCCGGCGGGGACGCCACCGGAGCTGATCGAGCGGCTGCGCGCCGAGGTCGAGAGAGCGCCGGATGGGCGCCTGACGGATAAGGAATTGGCCGGGCTTGCGATCGATCCTTCGACCGCGCGGCGACAATTCAAACGTTACTATGGAATGACCTTCCAGGCTTATCACCGAGCGCGCCGAATGGGCCGGGCCTTGCGCGAAATCAAAAGTGGCCGGCGAGTGGACGAGGCGCGCAACGGCAGCGGATTCGGATCGCAAAGCGGATTTCGCGATGCGTTCGAAAGAATTTTCGGCGAATCACCAACGACCGCGAAAAAGCAGGAGGGCCTCTTCGCCTCGCGAATCGAAACCCCGTTGGGCTCGATGCTCGCGATCGCCGACGATGCCGGACTGCGCCTGCTCGAGTTTGTCGATCGGCGCGCCCTCGAGCGCGAACTCTCGATTCTGCGCAGCCGATTAAAGACCAACGTGGTTCCCGGAGAACATCGGCACCTGACCACCACCCGAAAACAGATCGCCGATTATTTCACGGGAAAGAATTTTGAGTTCACTGTGCCGATCGCACCGGTTGGCTCGCCTTTCCAATTGCGCGATTGGAGATTGCTCCAGACGATTCCCCCCGGCGAAACCCGTTCTTATTCATGGATGGCTGAGCAGCTCGGCGACAAGGAAATGCGCCGTGCCGTCGGCCGGGCCAATGGCGAAAACATGCTCTGCATCATCGTTCCGTGCCACCGGGTGATTCGCGCCGACGGCACTCTTTGTGGGTACGGCGGGGGCCTTTGGCGGAAAAAATGGCTGCTCGAACATGAGCGGAAGGCAATTGAGTTGAGGGGTTGAGCGAGCGGAACAGTTGGTCCTCTCAACACTCGACGTGAAGCGGGCGAGACGCTTTATTCAGAGGCGGCCCTAAAGTAGACAAACCTTAGGCACCTTTACCGATCCGCGCGCTGCTCCGGTTTCCAATCTAAGCCTGGGTCGGGTGAGCAATATGGCTGGACTCGAGTAAGGATCATGGAAGAGCCAAGGAACAATTTCATTCTGGTTGATTACGGCTGGGGCGATCCGAGTGACGTGCTCGTCGCCGGCCAACGGGAAGATAGGCGCGGTTGATTTGCAAGCCTGGCGCCGCCGCGAAGGAGATCAGCCTAACTGAAGCAATCGCAGTCGGTCGACTGGTAACAACGACTAACGAAAGCGATTCACTAGCGTCCGCGTTTCCAGTTTTCCTTAGTTAGGACTGGCTTGTGGTTTGGCTGTCCTAATAGCCGAACTAACCCAGTTGTCCTAGCTCATGATTGCGCCAGAGTGCTAGTCTTTGGCCGTGCGCACGACCCGGAGCAGGAAACCATGGATATTTCCGGCAGCATCGAAGTAATCGCCGGTAATTAAGCCGTGGTTATTGATTCCTCCAAAGAAAGTATTAACGGCTCCCGGGTAATCATAAAGGACGCTCTTGTTAAGCGATGAGAAAAAGACCCCGTGGAATTTTCCAGAGTCATCGACCGCATCTCCCGTCATTTGACCATAGTCATTGATTCCTACTAGATCGACCGAAGTCATTCCCGGGACTCTTATTGGGTAAATGAGCGTCCCATCCGTGTCGCGAAAAAAGCCCTCATCGTCCCCGGAGCGGGTGGTATATGCTCCGACGGTCTGGTTGAGGTTATTGATCGCAAGGCCGTAATTGAATCGCGCCGTCGGAATTGACCAGGAAAAAACCGTCCCATCTATCTTTGCCCAGGCCGTGGTGCCATGAACCAGGTCAGTGCTGTTTCCGCAAAGGTTTCCGGCATCGTTAATTCCATCGACCGTGGTATCGGTCGCTCCCTCGATGTTAAATTCGGTGAACTGCCCGGACGCTGACACGAGGAAGCCATGGGCATTAGAGGCTTCTGAATACCAGCCACAGCAGACTCGGCTGCTATTGATTCCGGTCAGCACCGATCTGCCTTCGTCACTGTTAGGATCGCTGATCAGAGGACTGAATCGTCCATTGTGGTAGCGCACAAACCCGCCGTCGCCCGCCGCGGATCCGCTGCAACTTCCCGCGACGTCGCCAGCTATGTTGATGCCGTTCGGGACGGTGTCTGTGGCGCCAGGACAGTTAAAGGTGGCGACAATTTCGAAGGTGACTGGTTGTTGTGCCGAGAGAGGCTGGAACGGAAACGAAAGCAATCCGGGGACAAGAGATAGCAAGGAACATTTGAGTTTCATTCAAGGGCCGTCTATCGGATTGCCAGGCAGAAGTCAAACATTTATGGACCCCATGTGTCGTGCGAACTTGTGACAAAGCGCCGTGGTTTGGCTTGCAACATTTCTGATGAGCCCTTGGTAGAAGTTGGCATGAAGAAGCCTCTCCGTTCTATCGTCGCCTGCGCCGCTCTTGTTCTTGCGATAACCGGCGTTCGCGCAAGTTATGCTGGCAGTGCTACTTGGAACCTTAATCCAACCAGTGGTGATTATAATTCCCTTACTCCCCATGTTTCGCGGATCTCAGTCAGGCGAAGCGGGCGAGACGGTTTATTATGAGGCGGCCCCCAAAGTAGACAAACGTAGGCATTTTTACCGATCCGCGCGCTCCTGAGGGTTCAACCGCTCAACCAAAAACCACCGCGCCCAGGAGGACTCGAACCTCCGACCGACGGATTAGAAATCCGTTGCTCTATCCGGCTGAGCTATGGGCGCTTTCCATAGGTAAAATCGATGAGGATTAGCAATTGTCGTTGCCTTTTTCACGGTGCCATTCACGGGCGACCTTGTGAAATTGTGCAAACAAGCGAAAACGTGGCAACGACCTCGGCTTCCAAATGTGCTTTGCCATAAATCACGGCAGCTACTATGCCAGAGCCTTCGCACGCGGCAAAGAGGTTTGGAAATCGCTCAAGACGGCACAGTATAGCATCGCTCAGGCTTGGAGAGTGTTTGGGCCGGCCGTGATGGTGCCGCCATCGGGCAGGTTAGTGAAAGTGTGCTTGATCGCGGAGCTCCCGGTGGTAATAACCGGATCTGACCCCGCCTTATGGCTCCCTAGGGTCTAAAGATCCGTGCCTCCGTTACAATCCTTTGGCGTCGAGTCGAGCAGTCATCTGCTGCAACTGAGTCTCTAACTCTTCAATCTTACTCGCCTGCGCCGCCATTTTCTTGGCTTGCGCCTCCACCTTGGCTGCTTGTTCGTCAGCTGCTTTCGCCTGTTCGGCAACCTTCTTGTGTTCCTTCAAGAACTCGTTGAGCAACATCGCGTTCACTTCTTCATAGCGCACAGTGAAGGGTTTGCCTTGATCGTCGGCTACCACTAAGTCCGAATTTACCTTTGCTACTTCTTCTGCGACCAGCCCGAACTGAGGCGCTCCTTTTGGATCGAGTTCTTTCTTGTAGTGGAACGTGACCGGTTTCAGCTTAAGGATGGCTTCGCTTGTCTTGTCCATGGGTTTAATCGCCTCCTTAAACCGCGCCGAGGAAGCCCTGACCCCCAGTTGGCCATCGGCCGTGATGCCAACTTGTAAGGCGCTGCCCTTAACCAGGCCGGTTTGCCTTATCCCGGCAAAATACGTCGCGCTTTGAAGTCCCTCTTTGCCAATGCGGATCGTGTTCGCCTCCCCTGCAATACCGCTGCTGCCAATGTCGATGTTGTTGCCGCCATTTGTCAGAAGGATTCCTGCGCCGCTGCCGATGGCAATGTTGTCGCTACCGGTGTTCCCGATGAGGGCGCCAGCGCCGACGCAAGTATTCTCGTTCCCGGTAGTATTTGCGCTAAGAGCTCCGCTACCCACTGCAGTGTTCGATCTTCCGGACGTGTTGACTCTCAGCGCAGGGGCGCCCAGGGCCGTATTATTCGTTCCCGTTTCGTTCTCCAAGAGCGCTTGAGCGCCGACGCCCACGTTAAAACTGCCGACGTCGTTGAAGGTAAGAGTCCCCGAACCTACGGCAGTATTGCTACTTCCAGTCGTGTTACCCGCCATCGCTACATAGCCAATCGCCGTGTTGTCGAGGCCATTAGTGGTGAGATTAAGGAGGGCGCTGTCTCCTTCGGCAGTGTTGTTACCCGGGTAACCACCATCCGGCGGCGGATCGACTGCGAAACTGGTTGCGGTGATGGCTAGTCCGGCGACGAGGATTAGGGCAGGCGTTTTCATATCGCCCATTGTCGCAGAGCTGACCCGCCTAAGGCGAGCGAAACCAGGCGCTGACTATTGCACGACGGCTAGGGTCAGGTCATTACCATGGCCGCTCGCCCTCAACTATCCTCAAGGTCGTGAGCGCTCGGGTTGTGCGTCGTGCATATCAACTTTGGCGAATGATTCCGGCAACTTCGTGCAAACGGAACCTGACTCGGATTCCGATGGCGCTTAATGCGCGGCCGGGTTCGGCGGTGGCCGAATTAGCGACACAACCCACACCATTGTGGTCCGGCGTCCAAAGCAATGCCTTCGGCCCAACTCACTTGGCTGGCATCGCCCATCGTTGTCGGCGCCAGGCGAGCAAGCCGGTTGCACCTAATGCGAGGCCGGCGAGTGACCCTAAGCTCGGACCGGAGCTATTGCTACGCCTTTGGCCAGCAACCACCCGTTCGCCCGGATCGCCATAGGCATAATCGATCAGCCTGAACCGATTAGTCCGATAGCCCTTCACCCTAAGCCGGGCCCAGCCTACTGAATACCTGCACCATTATTAAACTTGAAACCAACGAATGCGTTTTTGTCAGGGTCCAGGAACTGCCCTCTCCGGTATATCGATCCGAGAACCCCACCATGGGTCACGAACGGATGCTGTGATATGAGCTGGAGCCATAAACCTATTTTTGACGGGCAAAAATAGTTACCCCACCAGCCGGAGCCAGCTGGAAGCTGTCTGAGTCAGTAAGTTTGAAGGTCTCGTTGATCAGCCCGCTATAGTGAATCGTCGCCTCTGCCGACGGCGCCGCCACGAAAGCACTCGCGGTCGCCGCCGCAGAGTAAGCCGCCCAGCGAAGATTGGGGATTGAGTTCATCTTGCGACCACGACCCGTCAACGGTTTCATGGTTACCAAGTGAAAGAAGGCGGCAGCAAAATGTCAATTCAGGAAATGGTCTCTCCCGCGCTTGTTCAGCCGAGTGGCAGGCAGCAGCGCGCGGAAACGTCCTATTAACTACCGTTAGCGTATTGTGTCACCGCTCCAAAGATGGCTGTTAGTCAGGATAACTGTTGCACTGTCTGGTGAGAGAGCCGCGGCATTTCCTTAGCGCTTGAACTTGATAGAACTGCCAATCCATTTCGATCCTGAAAGGTTCGCAAGAATAGCTGGCTTTGAATCCCCCGCCCAAAACGTCAGGGTAGTCGCGCCCCCAGTTGAGAAGAGCGCTTGTCGAGCGCCCACGGTGGTTGCAACCGTCGCCTTTGCTTTTCGGCTCGACGTCGTAAGCGCGAATTCGGTATTCTTCGGACGCTATGAATACAAGCCACATTCACTACAGAAAATCGGTTCTCATCCCAAACTCTCGTTGGCTCGCTTATACGACGGCGAGCGTGGCGACGACCTTCGCTTGCATGAATTCGGCCGACGCGACGATCCATTACAGCGGGCGTATCAATCAGGTCTTCAATGGCTGCCACCAGGACGCGGCCACTTTTCCGCTCGATCAAGCGGGCGACTTCATTCGATTTAATGACTCCGTGCTCGGTTGCTTCACCAGCTATGGTGGGGGGGCCTACTTTGCGGTCACTGCCCTGGCAGGTGCTGCTTTCGCCGGCCGTCAGAGTAGCTGCGGCGACCCCGGGCGGGTTCTTGCTTCCCGGCTCGACTCCGGTGAGCTGATCTCAAACCGGCCCTTTTCCTCCGCCCCGTCGGCCGCGTTAGCAGTCGAGCTCAGCGATTTCTGTCACCCGAACGGCGGTTGGATAGGTCAATTTGATGGGAAAGGTATTGGTTTCATCGGCTTTAGGTTCGATAACGGAAGCGGCGCTCACTATGGCTGGGCGCGGATTAAAATGCCGAAAAAGGGCCGAAACCCTAATCAGAATTTCAAGCTGCTCGACTATGCCTGGGGTGATGTAGGCGATCGGATCAAAGCCGGCCAGAGATCGAGCCAGCAAGCGAGGACCAACCAAGGTTCTCTAGGTTTGCTCGCAGTCGGAGCCGCCGGCTTGCTGGCCTCGCGCAAGCGGCGGCCGAAGACCAGTTAAGAGCTAGCTGGCGAGCAAGGAGCGGCGGTTGAAAAGTCCGGCCGTCGCTTTGCATCGGGGAACTCTCTACGCATCTCCATCCGAAACTACCGGAGCAAACCAGTATCAGTCAGACCAAGCGCGGATAACTCTCCAACTGTGTATCTGGCAACCTTTATCGTCGGCGCCGGCCACGCTGTATGCCATTTCCACTCTTGTGAGATGCCTGCCAGGCAATCGCGATGCCACATTCGCGCTACGCCCCTCGTTCAAACTGACGCCGATTTAGAGTGCGTTTAGAGTTACGGAGCCCTCGTGATTTTGTTAACCCGGCTGGTCCCGTTGCATGCAACCCAGATGGCGGTGCCATCAAAGACGATGCCGGTAGGCTGGTTATCGACATCGTAGGTCTTTTGGATGCCGGCGGTTTCTGTTCCTAACCTTTTGACCGTGTTTTCGAACGAGACCGTCACCCAGATTTTTTGCCCATCGAAGACCAGCTGGTTTGGATTAAGGCCTACCTTCCGTCGACCGATCGGTGCGCCGTCACTCGCCCGCAGGCTTGCCACAAATCC
>Ga0206945_1140_pt1 | contig 15582 bp, 13 predicted proteins | sample Alteio_BWOrgHeat_5_FD_152982 | JGI IMG/M metagenome (GOLD analysis project Ga0206945, IMG submission 152982) | Enriched cells from forest soil in Barre Woods Harvard Forest LTER site, Petersham, Massachusetts, United States -... | ecosystem: Environmental > Terrestrial > Soil > Temperate forest > O... | reverse complement strand
ATCGGTGGACGGCGGCAGATTGGCGGTGGGTTACGGTGGTTATATCTATACCTCAACCAATTCCGGGGCAGCGTGGGTTTTGAAACTTTCCGATTTCAGTTCGGCCAGTGCGGTCGCCGTTGCATCCTCGGCCGATGGAAACACCCTGGCCTGGGCCAATGGCGGCGGAGTTCAAGCGGGTGGAATTTTCATTTCGACGAATGCGGGAACAACCTGGTCAACCAATCTCGTGCCCAATGGGGGATTAAGCTCGGTGGTTGTTTCAACGGATGGCCGCAAAGTGGTGGCGTTGGATGGCAACCTGATTTTTAGTTCGACGAACGCGGGAACGACCTGGACAACGAGCAGCATTCCCAACGTGACCTTGAAGTCCCTCGCTTCGTCAGCCGATGGCAGCAAGCTGGCAGCCGTGGCCGGTGGCGGCGGGATTTACACATGGCAGGCGATACCCGTGCCAACCGTTTCATCTTCGACCGGTAATCTAGCTGTGTCGTGGTTATCCACTTCGGCATCGGCTGGCTTCACGCTGCAAACCAACTCCGATTTAACCACGACAAATTGGGTGGACGTTGGCTTGCCAGTGAATGACGACGGCACCAACAAACGCCTCACGCTTCCCGCATCCGCCAGCCATCTTTTCTTCCGGCTCATCGGCAACTAATCTTTGCGCTTTGGCGTCTTGGCGATTGAACGGTAAACACCGCCAGCCAACGACACCGAGTCGTCACTTGACGCCCACCGGGCCGCTGTTACGGTTGGCTCCGTGAACAACGGCTTTCTTTGCATGCGGCGGTTTCTGGCAGTCTGTGTGATTTCGCTGGTCGCAGTTTCCGCGTCGGCGGCCCCGTGGTCGTTCGTCGTGACCGGTGACGGCCGCACTGACCCCAAGCACTCGCCCGACCCCACGGGCATCAACCAACCGGCCCTGACTAACCTCCTGCGCGCCGTCACGACGCTCCAACCGACGCCCACGTTCATGATGTTCACCGGCGACCTCGTTTCGGGAACGAATCTGCGCGTGACCATGCCCATCGCCAGGCAATTCCAGGCTTGGCAGGACATCGTCAAGTCGGAGGCAACCAATCTGGCCCTGCTACCGCTGCGCGGCAATCACGAGACGTACGGCGACCCCGATGGCGCGACGTGGAAAGCAATGTTCAATCCCATGCTCGCCGCCAACAACGTCACCTATCTTTCGGGCGAGGAGGGCTTCAGCTTCTATTACTCGCCGCCGGGCCATCCGGAAGCGTTGATGATCGCGCTGGACCAGTTCATGCCGGGAAACATCCACCGCGTGAACCTGGACGCCCTGGAAAGCGCGTTGAACAAGGCCAAGGCGGATAATGTGAAGCACATCTTTGTGTTTGCGCACGAGATGGCCTTCACCTGCACCAGCCACGGGGATAGCGACAACATGGCGGCTTACCCGGATGAGCGCGACAAATTCGTGAACCTGCTGCAGAAGTATGGCTGCCAGTATTTCTTCGCCGGGCACGACCACGCCTGCGATTGGATGGCCATCCGGCATCCAAACTGGCCCACGAATTATGTCCTGAACCAGATCGTCTGCGGCACGGCGGGCGCGCCCTTCTACGCGGACAAGGGCTACTACGGCGATCATCACGGCTTCGACCTGAAACGGCTCGACCACCGCGGCAACACCCTCGGCTACCTGGTGGTGACGGTGGACGACGACAAGAAGGACAACCCGGTGACCGTGAACTTTGTGCCGTTCACTGTGAAATAAAACTGCAAGCCATACATATTTATTATGCCATACGTAAATGTTCGCATCACCAAGGACGGCGTGACCGCCGCGCAGAAGGCGCAGGTCATCGCGGAAATCACCCAGACGCTTCAGCGCGTGCTCGGCAAACGGCCAGACCATACACACATCGTCATCGACGAAGTTGAACTGGAAAATTGGGGCTTTTCGGGAGTGCCCACCTCGGAGTATCGCAAACAACAAAACAAGTGATGCCCCTGCGCATTTTTGTCGATCTCGTTGCGCCGCCGGATGCCTTGCAACTGCTACGCGAGGGAACCACCGGGCACGAACTGGTCTTTCCGCTGAAACCCGCCGCCTCGGTGCTGGCGAAAGGGGACGTGGACCCGCAATTCGCCACGGTGGATGTCGCCTTTGGTCAGCCGGACACGCAGGCCATTGCGGAGGCCAAGCGGCTGAAATGGGTCCACATCAGTTCGGCGGGCATAACCCGCTACGACAACGCGCAATTCCGAGCGCTCGCCGCCGCGCGCCAGTTGCCGGTCTCCAACAGCTCCAGCGTGTATGACGAACCGTGCGCGTTCCATGTGCTCAGCTTCATGCTCGCGCAGGCGCGGCAGTTGCCGGCGGCGCTCAAGAGCCGGGCCGCCAACGGCGCGCCGGAATGGCAGGCCCTGCGCAGCGCGTGTGTGCCGTTGCGCGGCCAGACGGCGCTCATCCTCGGCTACGGCGCGATCGCCCGGCGGTTGGTGGAATTGCTGCGGCCATTCGAGATGAAGCTCGTGGCGTATCGCCGCAAAGCGCGCGGGGACGAAGGCGTGCCGGTCATCGGGGAAGACCAACTACCTCGCACGCTCGGCGAAGCGGACCATGTGTTGAACATCCTGCCGGAGAGTACGGAGACGCGGCATTTTTTCGATGCCGCCCGGTTCGCGTCCATCAAGCCCGGCGCAGTCTTTTACAACATCGGGCGCGGGGGAACGGTGGAGCAGAATGCGCTCCTGCAAGCCCTGCGCTCCGGCCAGCTCAAGGCCGCGTGGCTGGATGTGACCGATCCGGAGCCGCTGCCGGAGAACCATCCGTTGTGGGCGGAGCCAAATTGTTTTATCACCCCGCACATCGCCGGCGGCCATGCCCACGAAGCGCAATCCCTCGTGCGCCATTTTTTGGGCAACTTGGAACGGTTCATCCGCAACGAACCGTTGAAAGACCGGGTGATGTAAGATTGGGAATATTCCCCACCCCGACTTTCTTCCCATCATTCTGTAGGAGCCGAGGTCACGAGGCTCAAATTGAAACATGGTCAGAGCCTTCTTACGTCGGCTCCTACAAGTTCCAAGCAGCGCGGGCTTCGTTTCCCGTCGCTCCCAAACACTCTGCATTGATAGGCATGACAGCCTAACCCAAACCTTCCGACACACGCTGAATCTTCAGCGCCTTACCGGTGTAGTCATCAATCTCAATCACCGCGCCGTGGAGCATGACGCGCCCGGTGGCAACCTCGAAGCGCTGCGGCATGCCGGTGAGAAATTTCTGGAGCACGGGCTCGATCTCGCGGCCCAGCACGCTTTCGTGCGGCCCGGTGAAGCCGGCGTCGCTCAGGTACGCCGTGCCGCCGCGGAAAATCTGCTCGTCGGCGGTCTGCACATGCGTATGGGTGCCCACCACGGCGCTGACCTGGCCGTCGAGCATCCGCGCAAAGGCGATCTTCTCCGAGGTGGCCTCGGCATGGAAATCCACGAAAATAATTTTGGTCTGCTCGCGCACGCGTTCGACTTCCATGCGGGCCAGAAGGAAGGGATTTTCCAGCGGTGGTTGCATGAAGGTGCGGCCCTGGAAGTTCATCACGCCCACGGGCGGCAACGAACCCGACCGGATGACGATCCTGCCCCGTCCCGGCGTGCCCGGCGGATAATTGGACGGGCGCAGGAAGCGTTCCTCGCGTTCAAGCAATTCCATGACTTCCTTCTGGTCCCACAGATGGTCGCCGCTGGTGATGACGTCCACGCCGGCGGAAAAGATCTCGGCGGCGGTCTTGGGGGTGATGCCGCTGCCGCCCGCGGAGTTCTCGCCATTGGCGATGACAAAATCCAGCGAATGGCGCTCGCGCAGCTTGGGCAGGAGCATCTTGACCGCGTTGCGCCCGGGTTGACCGACGATATCACCGATGAAAAGTAGCTTCACGGGCGGAGCTTAACCCCGGACGGGCGTAAATTCACCCGAAATTTCTTTTGGTTCGCCCAGACCGCTTCTAACTTTACGGGATGGCATTGAATATCGGCGACCGGTTGACCCTGGGCATCCACGACATCGCGTTCGGCGGTGAGGGCGTGGGGCGGGTGGAGGATTTTGTGGTGTTCGTGCCGTTCGTCATCGCGGGCGAGGAGGTGGAAGTGGAAGTGATCGAGGTGAAGAAGAATTTTGCCCGCGCCAAGCTATTGCGCGTACTGAAGCCCTCGCCGGAACGAGTGGAGCCGGAATGCAGTTACTTCACGCGTTGCGGCGGCTGCCAGTATCAGCACATCAACTACGCGGAACAGTTGCGGGTGAAGCACAAGCAGGTGACGGATTTATTCGAGCGCGTCGGAAAGATTTCGCCGGAGAATGTCCTGCCGGTGGTCCCCTGCCCCCAGCCATACGGTTACCGGAACCGTATCATGATCCGCAGCCAGTGGAACAAGCCGGAGCAAAAGCTGAACATCGGTTTTCTGCGCGGGGATTGCGGGCTGGTGGAGGACATCACCGAATGCAAGATCGCCGAACCGGCGTTGAACGAACAGATCCTGCAGGTCCGCGCTAATCCGCCGCCCAAGGGCGGCATCAAGGTCGTCCTGCGCGTGCAACCGGAAGGCTGGGACGTGGCGCGCGATTCGTTTTTTCAGAACAATTTTTTCCTGCTGCCGCAGCTGGTGGAGACCGCCCGCGGCTGCCTGAAGGACAGCGGGGTGAAGTACCTGCTGGACCTGTATTGCGGCGTGGGCTTCTTCGGCATCGAACTGGCCGGGGCGGTGCAGTCCTTCGCGGGGGTGGAGTACGACGCCCAGGCCATAAAGTCCGCGCGGCGCAATGCGGAGACGCGGAACATCACCAACGGCGAATTCATTGCGGGCATGGTGGAAAAAGTACTGCCGGAACTGCTCAAAAAGTTTCCGGCGTCACAGACGGCGGTGATCATCGACCCGCCGCGCAAGGGCTGCTGGCCGCAAGCCCTCGAACTGCTGCGTGCGATGAAGCCCGCGCAGGTCATCTACATTTCCTGCCACCCGGCAACCATGGCGCGGGATTTGAACATCCTGTGCGGCGACGGTGTCTTTGAACTGGCAAAGGTCACGCCGTTGGACATGTTTCCGCAGACACAGCACGTGGAATGCGTGGCGGATTTGCGCGGAAAGTAAGCCTTGCCAACCGTGCGCCCAAAACTTCAAACTTGCCCCAGATGAACGACCTGCACCCGCATTTCCAGCGCCAGAAGAGTTTTGTCCCCGACCTGCTGCCCTGGCTGATTTGCGGCGCGGTGCTGCTGCTCTATCTGGCGACTCTGAACCACTGGGTGACGTTCCAAAGCCTGCAAGTCGTGGGGCAGGTCGGCGGCTGGGACTGGCCGCAGGGCGACCTCGGCCCGCTTCTCTTTCTGGTCACTTATCCTTTCCGCTGGCTGCCGTCGGCGGTTCAGCCCGTCGCGCTCAACGCCTTCACGGCAGTTTGCGGCGCGTTGACGCTGCTGGTGCTGGCACGGTCCGTTGCGGTGCTGCCGCACGACCGCACCCAGGCGCAACGCGAACGGGAGCACAGCGAATATTCACTGCTGACCCTCCCACTGGCTTGGCTGCCTCCGCTGCTGGCAGCGCTGGCCTGCGGGCTGCAGCTGTCGTTCTGGGAAAACGCCGTCGCCGCCACGGGCCAGATGCTGGACCTGCTTTGCATCGCCTTTGCCATCCGCTGCGCGCTGGAATTCCGCCTCGACGGGCGGGAGGGATGGTTATATGCGGGGATCTTCCTCCTTTGCGCCGACGCCGCTGAGTACTGGCTGGCCGTGGCGCTGGTGCCGCTGTTCCTGCTGGCCGTGTTTTGGATCAAGGGCGTGGCGTTCTTCAACCTGCGTTTTCTGCCTCGCCTCTTGGGCGCGGCCCTGGCCGGCGTGGCGTTCTATCTGTTGATGCCGCTAGTCCAAATCCACGCGTCAGGCACTCCGTATCCCGATTACTGGACGGCCCTCCACTCCGATCTGGTACTGCAAAAAGACTACCTCCGGGCGCTGCGCGCCACCTCCCCGTGGATACTAGGCCTGACCTCGCTCCTGCCGTTGCTGCTGATGGGCGTGCGGTGGAAGTCATCATTCGGCGACACCAGCCCGCTGGGCATTGCGCTGGCCGCCTTCACCTTTCACGTCATGTACGGCATATTCCTGCTGGTCTGCTGGTGGGTGGCGTTTGACCCGCCGTTCGGCCCGCACCAATACGCCCGGGGGCTGGATTTGCTGCCCCTCTCGTACCTTAGCGCGCTGTGCGTGGGTTATTACAGCGGGTATTTCCTGCTGGTGTTCGGCCGGCGGCCCAACGGCCGGCGTGATTCCTCCCTCGTCGCCACCGTCATCACCGCTGTCGTGGGCCTGATGCTGCTCATCACGCCGCTGGCCCTGCTCTGGAAAAATTTACCGCAACTCCACGCCGCCAATGGCGCGATGCTCTCCCGGTTTGCAGCCACTCTCGTCGAAAAACTGCCGCAACAACCGGCCTTGGTCATGGCGGACGATTCGCAGACCATCTCCCTGGTCACCGCCAAATTGCAGCAACACGGCGGCGCCGGTTCCCCGATCCTGTTGAACACCGCCTACCTCCAGCATTATCCGGCCTATCATTTCTTCCTGGCCGCCAAATACCCGTCCCGCTGGGACAGCAGTCTCGCCAAGACCAACCCGCCCGACGCCATGATCCCCGCGGCGGGATTGCTCGCGCTTTTTGAAAATGAATCCCGACGCCAGCAGGTTTACTACCTCTATCCCAGCTTCGGGTACTATTTCGAACGGTTTTACCCCGTCCCCCGCGGCTTCGTCAGCCAGCTAAACCTCTACCCCACCAACACCGTTTTCCCGCCACCGCTGACCGGCGATGATGTTGCCCTCAACCAGTCCTTCTGGCAGGAACAGGCGGGGACCATCGCTTCCCTGACCCGCACCGTTGCGCAAAACGAGCGGCTCAGCAGTTCCTTCTCCGGCCAAGGCGCCAACAGGCTCCTCCATTTCAGCCGCGAGCCCGACTTGACCGCCTGGTGGATCGCATCGAAATATTCGCACGCCCTCGACAGCTGGGGCGTCATCCTGCAACGAAGCGGCCGTTTGCCCGAGGCGGCCGCCTGCTTCCAGCAGGCCGAAGACCTTAATCTCGACAACATCTCCGCGCAGATCAACCTCGCCTACAACCAGGTCCTTCAAAGCGGTACCAACACCCACCTGCAACTTTCCAAGCCCCAGCAGGAGGAACTCGCCAAGTACCAGAGCGGCCCCCAACTCCTCAACGCCAACGGCCCGCTCGATGAGCCCCAGTTCTGTTTCCAACAGGCCAAGCTGTTCGCCGGAGGCGGCCTCTACCGCGAGGCCGGCCAGGAATTCGCCCGCGTCCGGCAATTGATGCCCAATAATCTCCGGGTCATGCTCTGGGTTTGCGAGATCTACAATACCCTTCAACTCCCCGATGAAACCCTCAAGATGGTCGGCACCATCCGCGCCTTGCCCGTGACCCAAGATTCCACCAACACGGTCCTGCAGGGCGAACTGACCACCGCCGAAGCGAACGCCTACCTCGTCAAGAACGAACCCCGGCAGGCCAAAGAAGTCATCGACAACGCCATCGCCAGCCATCCCGGCGACCCCAAGATGCTGGATGACGCCTTTAACATCTACCTTTTCTCCCGCCAATACACCAACGCCCTCGAGATCACCCGGCAAGAATTGAAACTTTCCCCAAACAACACCGTCGCGCTCGTCAGCCAGGGCTATCTCGACCTCCAATTGCATCGTTACAGCGACGCCGTCGTGCCGCTTGACCAGGCCATCCTCCTCGAGCCCACCAACTCCGTCGCCCTGCTCGACCGCGCCGTCGCCAACCTCGAATCCGGCCAACTTGACAACGCCCAGCGCGATTACGAGATGCTCCAGACCATCGAGCCGGACCGCTTCCAGAACCAGGTCCATTACGGCCTCGGCGAGATCGCCTACCATAACAAGGACGTCACCAACGCCATCCTCAACTACCAGTTCTATCTCACCAACGCCATCTCAACCAACAGTGACGAGTACAAGGGCGTTGCCGCGCGCCTAAACGAGCTCCAAAAAAAGTCACCATGACGTCATGCGCGTCATCCACGTCATCACCCGGCTGATCGTCGGGGGGGCCCAGGAAAACACCATCGCCTCCGTCCTCGGCCTGCAGGGAAAACCCGGCCTCCAGGTCAGCCTGATCTCCGGCCCCACCACGGGTCCGGAAGGCTCGCTGGAAAAAGATTTCATCCAGGCCGGCGGCGAACTGGCAATCGTCCCCGAACTTGTCCGCCCCGTCCACCCGCTCAACGACCTGCTGGCGCTGCAAAAACTCGCCGCGATCTTCCGCGCCCAAAAGCCGGACATCGTCCACACCCACAGCGGCAAGGCCGGCATCCTCGGGCGCCTCGCCGCCGCCCGCGCCGGCGTGCCCGTCATCGTCCATACCATTCACGGCCCGTCCTTCGGCAGTTTCCAAGGCCCGCTGGCCAACGTCATCTTCCGCGCCGCCGAGCGACGCGCCGGCCGGGTCACCACCCACTTCGTCACCGTGGCCAACGCCATGCGCGACCAATACCTCGCCGCCGGCATCGGCCGCCCGGAAGATTACACGCGCGTCTTCAGCGGCTTTCCCACCAGCCCTTTTCTGACTGCCCAAAACAATCCCGCGCTCCGTGCCCGGCTCGGGTTCGCGCCGGAGGACATCGTCGTGGGCAAAATTGCCCGGCTATTCAAATTAAAAGGTCACGATGACCTCTTTGCCGCCGCACCGGAGATCGTGGAACGCAATCCGCGCATCAAATTCCTGCTCGTTGGCGATGGCGAATGGCGCGGGAAGTTTGAGCAAAAGGCCAGGGATTTAGGCCTACAAAAGCATTTCGTCTTCACGGGTCTTGTGCCACCCGGCGAGATCCCCGCGCTCGTGGGCATCATGGATATCCTCGTCCACCTCTCCACGCGCGAAGGTCTGCCCCGCGCCCTGCCGCAAGCCCTCGCCGCCACCAAACCCGTTATCGCCTACGACTGCGACGGCGCGAAGGAAGTCTGCCTCGAAAACGAGACCGGCTATCTGGTACGCCCGGGCGATTTGGGCACGCTCACCGAACGTGTCCTGCAACTTGCCGGGGACGCCGCCCTGCGCGAGCGTTTGGGCCGGCGCGGGCAAGAATTCGTGCGGGATAATTTCGCCGTCGAACACATGGTGGACGAACTGCATGCGCTCTATCTTAAACTTTGGGAGAAGCGGAATCTTGCCGCCCCAAGCTTCAAGTGAATCGTTTATGCTCGTCATTCGCCTTTTTACCTCCATTTCGTCACCGCCCGAGCGGGTATTTGACCTCTCCCGGAGCATTGATGCGCATCAGCAGTCAGCCGAGGGTACGAATGAGCAAGCTGTAGCAGGTGTGACACACGTCTTGATCGGCATGGGGGATGAAGTGACTTGGGAAGCGCGGCACTTTGGAATCAAACAGCGGCTCACTGTTCGGATTACAAAATTTGAACGCCCCGCAAGATTTCAAGACACCATGATATCAGGCGCCTTCAAAAGCATGAAACACGATCATGAATTCATCGCACAGCCACCCGGCACTTTGATGGTCGACCGCTTTGAGTTTGAATCTCCGTTTGGTATTTTTGGCCGAATTTTTGACCAGATGATTCTCTGCGGCCACATGCGCCGCTTTTTGGTGCGTCGCAATCAAATGTTGAAAAAATTGGCGGAGTCGGAAGACTGGGGGAAGTATGTTGCCACCTAAACACGTTGTAATCCCTGAACCAATCAAGCTATCCGACGGACAGACCCTCTTGATTATCGTCAAGGACGGTCGCGTTATTGAATATACGTGGGACATGGGGCTTCCGCATGCAGAGTTCGTAAAACGCAGAGTTGGCGATCTTCCCGCAGGGGCTTGGGTAGGAACCGTGTCCAAGATCGATGGCGACGTGGTAGCGATCAGTTCCAAATATTTCTTCGGCTACCAACTGCCCGCTCCTGAGGCGGTCACGACGGCTGTACGAGCATTATTTAAGTGAGAATGCGCGAACGCCATAAAGCTGCCACCCTCAAACAAAAAAAGGCCGCTCAAATGAGCGGCCTTTTATTTGAATTATTTCTATTGGCTTACGCGGCGGCGGTTTCGCCGACCTGGAAGCGCACGAAACGGCGCACGGTGATCTCGTCGCCGAGCTGCTTGCCCACGGTGGCGATGTGCTCCTTGACGCTGACCTCGGAATTTTTCTTCACGAAACCTTGATCCACGAGGCAGTAGGTCTGGTAGAACTTTTCCAGCACGCCCTGGAGAATCTTTTCCATCGCCTGCGGCGGCTTGCCCTTCAAGCGATCGGACTGCGCGGCGATCTCGCGCTCCTTGGCGATGACTTCCGGCGCGATGCTTTCGCGGGAGACCACACTGGGGTTGCCCGCGGCGATCTGCAACGTGATGTCCTTCACGAGCTGTTTGAAATCGTCACTCGCGGCGGTGGCTTCCTTGCCCGCGCCGACTTCCACCAGCACGCCGACCTTGCCGCCGGTGTGGATGTATGCGGCCACGAGACCGTTCCCGGCCACTTCCATGCGGTGATGGCGGGCGATCAAAATATTCTCGCCGATCTTGGCGACTGCGGCCACGCGGTCGGCTTCCAAATCAACCTGCGGATTGGCCGCCAGTTTCTTGGCGATCTCGTCGCAGAACGCGCGGAAACTGTCGTTCTTGGCCACGAAATCGGTTTCGCAATTGACCTCGACGAGCAGGCCCACCTTGCCGCCCGGTTGGACGGCCTGGGCGATGACGCCTTCGTTGGCGGCGCGGCCCGACTTTTTGGCGGCGGAGGCGATGCCCTTCTTGCGGAGCACGTCCACGGCGGCATCGAGGTCGCCGTTGGATTCCGTCAGGGCCCGTTTACAGTCCATCAAACCCGCGCTGGTGATCTCGCGCAGTTTGCCGACAAGTGCAGCAGTGATTTCAGCCATACAAAATTAGAGATTGATCGTTGTTGTTGAAAAGGGAGCGTCCGCAGGCTTCCTGCGGACGCCCTCTGAAATGATTACGCAGCCGGAGCAGCAACCGCGGCGGCCTCGGCAGCCGGTGCCGCAGCGGCGGGCGCGGCTTCGGTTTCTTCCGCGGTGCGGCGGCGGGCATACTTGGCCTCATACTCGGCCTGCGCATGTTGCAGCGTCTGGCTGATGGTGCTCAGGATCAGGCGCACGGAGCGGATGGCGTCGTCGTTGCCGGCGATGGGGAACTCGATCGGGTCGGGATCGCAGTTGGTGTCCACGATCGCGATGATGGGGATGTTCAGGCGGCGGGCCTCGGCCACGGCGTTGTGCTCGCGCTTGACGTCCACAACGAACATCGCGGCGGGAAACTTGTCCATGATGCGGATGCCGTCAAAATACTTGGTCAACCGGGCGGCCTCGCGGCGCAGCACCGACTGCTCCTGCTTGACGTACTGGTTGATGGTGCCGTCGGCCTCCATCTTCTCGATCTCCTTGAGGCGGGCGATGGAGCGCTTGACGGTCTGGAAATTGGTCAGGGTGCCGCCGAGCCAGCGCTCGATGACATACAGCTGGTTGCTCTCCTTGGCGGTTTCCTTGACGGCCTGCTGCGCCTGTTTCTTCGTGCCCACGAACAGCACGCGGCCGCCCTTGCTCACGGTGGAGGAGAGGAAGTTACAAGCGGCTTCGAGCTGCGTCGCCGTCTTGGAGAGGTCAATGATGTGGATGCCGTTGCGCGCGTCGAAGATGAACTTCTTCATCTTGGGGTTCCAACGCTTGGTTTGGTGCCCGAAATGCACGCCCGCTTCCAACAGTTCTTTTACACCGATGCTGATCACGATTTTTCCTTTTGGTTAAAACCTTGGAATTCCAAGGCATCTCGCGGAAAACGAGATTAAGTTTGATGTTATTATGGCCGCTCCCACCCACCCGGACGGGAATTTCAGGCCGTTTCCACCCAAACCATTACTTGGCAAGAGTGAATACTCAGCTTAACAGTTTTTTTGAGGCAGGCAACTCTAAATTTTGGGCTAAACCGGCGCTTGAAATCAAGTGAAGCTCCGGTATGTTCACTACATGTCGCTTAAGCGCATATTGGCCATCCTGGCCGCGCTGGCCGGCGGCGCGGTTGTCGCGTCTGCGGCAGTCATTGAATTGAAGAACGACGCCTCGGTGACCGGCAAGATACTGGCCGAGAAGCCCGATTCGATGGTGGTGGATGTGGGCTACACCGTGCTGGTCATCCCGCAGGACCAGATCATCAAGGTCGACCGCAACGCCAAAACGGATGTCGCCCCCGCCATCAAACCGGGGACTTTAGCCAAGGCTGGCACCCCGACAGACATCTATTTTCTGGCAGCCAGGAATTCCCCCCTGCAAACCGTCCGCGACCTCGTGAACGTCCTGGGCGAGGCCGTGGTGCAGGTCCGCACGCCCGCGGGGCTGGGCTCGGGCTTCATCCTCGACCAGGACGGCTATCTCATCACCAATTTCCACGTCATCGAGGGCGAGACGCAAATCTCGGTCGAGGTCTACGAACAAAAACCCGACGGCCTCGACCGCCGGACCTACAAGCAGGTGCGCATCGTCGCCATCGACAAGTTTGCCGATCTCGCGCTGTTGCAGATCGAGGACAAGGACGCGCCGAAATTCGCGCACGTCTCGCTGGGCGATTCCGAAGGACTGGCAGTAGGCGAGCATCTCTTCGCCATCGGCAGCCCGCTGGGCCTGGAACGCACCGTCACCGAAGGCATCCTGAGCACCAAGACACGTGAATTTGAGGGCACCCTCTACCTCCAGACCACCGCGCAGATCAACCCGGGCAACAGCGGCGGACCGCTCTTTGACATGAGCGGCAACGTCGTGGGCGTCACCAACATGAAAATCACCTTCGGCGAGGGGCTGGGCTTCGCGATCCCCGTCACCGCTGTAAAATACTTTCTGGATCACCGCGACGCGTTCGCTTATTCCAACGACAATCCGAGCAACCCCTACCGCTATCTCGCCCCGCCCAGCCATACCCAGCAAACCAACACCGACGACAACGACGTCACGCAGTAACCTTTGCAACCCTTTGCCAGCCACCATTCCCTGCCCATGAAAAAATTGTCCCTACTGTCTGCCGTCCTGGCAGCCTTCGCCCTCGCCGCCCGCGCCGATGTACCGCCGGCTGAAAAAATCCTGCCCGGCGACACGCTCATCATGGGCACCGTCCCGGACTTCAACCACAGCCGCGCGGTCTCCGGCCAGTCGCCCATGATGCGGCTCTGGCAGGATCCGGCCATGCGGCCCTTCGCGGACAAATTCATCCGCCAGCTCGACACCCAGATCGGCGGCCCGCTGGAGCAGGACCTGGGCACGGGAATCTCAAATTACACGGCGCTGGCGCAGGGCCAGGTCACCTTCGCCGTCGTGCAGAACGGCTGGCAGGGCGACACCAATTCCAAGCCCGGCTGGCTGTTCCTCGTCGACACCAAGGACCAGAGCGACCGGCTCAAGACCGACCTCGCCGACATCAAGCACAAGTGGAACGACGCCGGCAAACCGCTCAAGACCGAAAAGATCCGCGGCGTGGACTTCACCGTGCTGATGCTCTCCAGCAATGACATCCCGGCCGGCCTGAAACAGTTCGTCCAGAAACCGAAACCGTCGTTCGGCGACACCGCCTCGGCGGAAGACCCCGGCGCCACCAGCACCCCGCCGCCGGCACCGGAGCCGCTCTACCTGGGCCAGTCCGGCGCGCTCTTCATCGCCGGTGATTCGTCCGCCGTGATTGAAAAAGCGCTGGCGGCGCTCGCCGGTGATTCCGTCCCGGTCCTCGCCGATCAGCCCGGTTTTGCCGCCGATGCGCCGCGCTTCCACAACGCGACGGCCTTCAGCTGGATCAATACCAAAACCCTGCTGGACCTGGCCGTCAAGCAGCTCACCGTGGAATCCGAACGCAACGCCGACAAGCCCACGCCCATCCCCTTCCGCCCGGAAAAAGTCATCACCGGCCTGGGCCTGACCACGCTGCGCTCGGTCGCGCTGGTTTCCCGCGCCGACAACGAGGGCAGCTCGTTTGAAATATTTCTCGGCGCACCGGAAAGCGAACGCGAGGGCATCCTGAAAATCCTCGCCGGCGAGGCCAAGGATGCCACCCCGCCCGCCTTCGTCCCCGCCGACGTTGTGAAATTCTCGCGCTGGCGCATCAGCGGCCCCAAAGCGTGGGACACGATGGAAGCAAGCCTGAACAGCATCTCGCCGCAGCTTGGCGCCGGGTTGAACTTCGCGCTGGCCTCCATCACCGCCTCCGCCCAGCAGAAGAACCCTGACTTCGACATCAAGCGGGATCTCATCGGCAATTTCGGCGACGATTTCATCGCCTACCAGAAAGCCCCGCGCAGCCAGGCGCTCGCGGACATCGCCGCGCCGCCCTCCCTTTTCCTCATCAGTTCGCCCGCGCCCGACAAGCTCCTCGAATCCATGAAGGATGTCATGGGCATGATCAGCCGCCGCGGCGACCCGCCGTCCGACCGCGATTTCCTCGGCCACAAGGTCTATTTCATCCCCATGGCCCCGGCCCCGCTGGCCAACGGCCAGGCCACGGGCACCCGCGGCCTCAGCCTCACCACCGGCGGAGGCTATCTGGCCCTGTCCATGGACTCCGCCCTGCTCGAGGAATACCTCCGCAGCGGGGACAACCCGGGCAAGCCCCTGCGCGAGACCCCCGGCCTGGCTGACGCCATGCAAAAAGTCATCGGCAACGCCAACAGCTCCTTCGGCTACGAGAACCAGCGTGAAACCATGCGGACCATTTTCGCGGTGCTCAAACAGATGGGCGGCCCGACCAGCAAGCCCGTCACGTCCGCCAGCCTGCTGGGCATGTTGCAGAGCAAACAATTCTTCCGTGACTGGGCGGATGTCTCCCTGCTGCCGGATTATGATTCAGTGGCCAAGTACTTCTCCTTCGATGTCAGCGCCGTCAACGTCACGCCCGACGGGCTGTCGTTGAAGGTCTTCGTCCCCGCCCCGCCGGTGAACAAGTGATCACTCCTGCGGGTAGACGATGATGCGGTCGTGGACGATGATGACGAGGTCGTTCTTTTTGTCCCCGGTGACATCGGTGACGAGCGCCTCGCGCGGCTCGGCCAGGTCGCTGCGGCGGTCGTGGAACGTGCGCTCCTCAAAGACCTGCCAACGATTGGCGGGCACCAGCTTGTGCTGGGCGTTGAAGACCACCAGATCGAGGTAGTTCTTCGCCGTCTCCATGAAGACCAAATCCTTCCGCCCGTCGTTGTTCAGATCGCCCGTCGTCACGTCATTCAAAAAGCCGTCCTTGATGGGCGTTTCGTAACTGTCCAGTTCCGCGATGTCCCACACGTCGCCGTGCAAGGCCTGCCACGCGACGGCATTCGGGCCCATCACTCCCACGCAGTTGGCGTTCTTCCCGCCGAGGGCCAGCGGGCAGAGGCTCAAGCCGGTATATTCCGTGTAGGGCGGCAGCGCGATATTACGCATGACCTGCCAACCTCCCGTCGCGTCGCGCTCGCAAAGCGTGAGCGCCTTGCGCCCGGAGTCCAACAGGAAGAGCGAGGGGACGGCGTTGGTGCCATTGGGCACTGC
>Ga0206945_1139_pt1 | contig 15602 bp, 13 predicted proteins | sample Alteio_BWOrgHeat_5_FD_152982 | JGI IMG/M metagenome (GOLD analysis project Ga0206945, IMG submission 152982) | Enriched cells from forest soil in Barre Woods Harvard Forest LTER site, Petersham, Massachusetts, United States -... | ecosystem: Environmental > Terrestrial > Soil > Temperate forest > O... | reverse complement strand
CTCGCCGAAGGCTCAGTGGGCTTTTGACTTTCGAACCCGGAGTCAGAATGAAATCGGCACTGTCGGAAGAAATAGATAGAATACGTACGTGCGTGTGCGGGTGCTATTTTTCGGGCAGCTCAAAGAGATCGTGGGACGCGCCGAAGATCAGGCCGAGCTCATGGATAATGCGCGCCTGGAAGATCTGTTTGCAAGTTATGGCCAGCGCTATCCCAAACTCGCCGGGTTTCGCCATTCCGTGGTCGCATCGGTCAATCAGTCTTTCGCCGACTGGAGTTCTCCTCTCGCTGCAGGAGACGAAGTGGCATTCCTGCCCCCGGTGAGCGGCGGCGCCGAGAAACCAGGCGTGGCGCCGAGCGAATTGGTGATTGAAATCGTGCGAGACGTTATTCGAACGTCCGAAATCAGCGCCAGATTGAAAGCGCCTAAGGACGGGGCGATTGTTGTCTTCGAAGGGATCGTGCGCGATGAGTCCGGCGGGCGGCGCACGTTGTACCTGGAGTATGAAGCCTATGAGGAGATGGCGCTGAAGCAGATGCACGTGATCGGCGAGGCCATGCGCAGTCAATTTGACGTCGATGCCGTGGCCCTGGTGCACCGGCTGGGGCGCCTGGAGATCGGCGAAACGAGCGTTCTGGTGGCGGTAAGCTCGGCACACCGGCGCGCGGCGTTTGAGGCTTGCCGCTACGGTATCGATACGCTTAAGCAGACCACACCTATTTGGAAAAAGGAGTTTTTCGAAGACGGGGCCGTCTGGGCCAAAGGCGAAGTTCCACCGCTGCCATCCAATTTGCCCAAAAGGGAATCTATTAAGTGACGCGCCATCAGGGGCGCCAACTTTTGTTGCATACCTCGCGAACACAGTGGCTGGGCCCAGCAGTCTTCGCCGTTTTGTCCCTGGCGCTCGTTGCTTCTCCTCGTTTTGTTTCCAGCTCCCGCGCGCAAAGCCGGACAGCCGACCAGCGCGGTTCCATCCGCGTCGATGTGAGTCTAGTCGGGGTGATCGCCAGCGTGCTGGACAAGAACAACCGGCCGGTGCCGGACCTGCAGCGGGATCAGTTTGAGATCTATGAGGAAGGTAAACTGCAGAAAATCGAACTCTTCGAACCGGAGACGCAGCAGCCGCTGGACCTGGTTCTGATGGTCGATTCCAGCTTGAGTGAAATCAAAGAGCTCCAATTTGAGACCGATGCGGCGGCTCGTTTTATCGGGCAAGTTGTGCGGCCCGACGATCGCGTGGGGATATTTGAATTTGCCGATACGGTTACGCAGCTGGCGGGCTTTTCCGATAACGTGCCGCAGTTACAATCGGCGGTGCGGCACGTCGTTCCGGGTGACGGCACGGCGCTTTACGATGCGGTGTATCTCGGTTCCGATGCGTTGGCGAAGAGGCCAACCGATCGCCGCAAGGTCTTGATATTGATCACGGACGCAGGCGAGACGACCAGCCGAGCCGATTTTGAAACCGCACGACGGGCAGCGGTTCGCGCGGAGGCTTTGCTGTACACCATCGTCATCCAGCCGGTGAAGGGCGAGAACGGCCGGAATACGGCCGGCGAACACGCCCTGGAGACCATAGCCGACAGCACGGGCGGCGCGATGTATTATCCCGGCGACCTTTCGCAACTGGATGCCATATTCGATCGTATTAACCGCGAACTGCGCACGCAATACCGGATGGGATACTATCCACAGCCCCGACCGCCCCAAGGCAGCTACCGCTCGATTGAGGTGCGGGTCAAAGGGGAATACAAGGTGCGCTACCGGAAGTCTTACTATAGTGGCGGCGTTGCAAACTAAAACCGCTCTATCCTGACAAATGGGCAATCAATTTCTGGAAGCAGCCGTGGAAACGGCGATGGAAGCCGGCGGGCTGCTGGTCGCCGAATTCGACCGGCCAGCGAAAATCAGCTACAAAGGCGAAGTGGACCTGGTGACGCAGGCGGATCGGCGGTCGGAGCAGGCGATTGTGGCCCGCTTGCGCGGCTTTTTCCCGAAGCACGCCATCGTCGCGGAGGAGGGAGGCGGACAGCAAGGCGATTCCCCCTACCGCTGGATTGTGGACCCGCTCGACGGCACCACGAATTTTGCCCACGGCTATCCATGTTTCGCGGTCTCGATCGGATTGGAGGAAGCGGGAGAGTTGGTGGTGGGCGTGATTTACCAGCCAATTACGAAAGAACTGTTTACCACGGCAAAGGGAGAAGGCGCATATCTGAATGAAAAGCGGATCCAGGTTTCCAGCATCGATCGCCTATCGACGAGTTTGCTAGCCACCGGTTTTCCAAGCGCCAAACGCGCGCATAACCCGAACATTCACTATTACTGGGACTTTACCTTGCGCTCGCATGGAGTGCGCCGCGACGGCTCCGCCGCGCTGGACCTGGCGTCGGTTGCCTGCGGCCGGTTCGATGGATTTTGGGAGTTTGGCCTGCATTCCTGGGATACAGCGGCGGGAGTGCTTCTGGTGCGGGAGGCAGGCGGAGTGGTGACAACTTTTTCGGGTCAACCCTACCGCGTTGACGACTATGAAACGCTGGCTTCGAATGGGCTCATTCATACGGAGATGTGCCAGGTAGCTTCCGATATTCGCCAGCGGATCGCCGAAAGCCCGTACAGCGATCAGAAGCCGGCGATTCGGGATACACCATGATTTCTGAGGTTTTCGTTGCTCCGGTTTGATTCGCCGGCCTGATCCGGATGCGGCTCGTAGTGCGGTGGGCGTACTTGTAAGTCGCATTGAATGACATTAGTGGCTTGCAAAATGGGCTCGGAGTGCCATGATTGAGTAGATGGGGAGTTTACTTACATCGGTGCCTCTTGCTAACCGCTGGGGGGCGTGGCGTAACCGCTACCTCGGGCGCGGGCAGGGTGCAAATGCCGACGATTTGCCCATTGATACTGAATACGCGCTTGATCCGGCGCATGGATTCCGAGGCAGTCTGGGGATCACTACTCAGCGGATCTGGCTGAGTGACCTGCCTGAAGGATTCCGCAGTTTCCGCATCCTCCAGCTTACCGACATACATCACAGTTTATTTGTGCCGCTGAGCCAGGTCGAGGCGGTGGTCGAACTTTCGAACAGGCTCAAACCGGACCTGATTGCCCTCACGGGGGATTTTGTCACCTATTCGCGATCATCGATTGAGCCTGTGGCAGAGATGCTTGGGGCGCTTCGGGCGCGAGCGGGTGTCGTCGCAGTCCTCGGGAATCATGACTTTCGGGTAGGCGCCGATGCCGTCGAGAAGGCGCTACGCCGCCACCATATTCAAGTTTTGAGGAATCGCCATCGACTGCTTCACCAGCATGGCGATAAGCTCTATCTGGCAGGTGTGGACGATTACGGCTACGGTGCGGATTTGGAACGTGCGATGCGCGGCATCCCTGAGGATGCGGCTACTATTTTGCTCGCGCATAATCCCCGATTGCTAAGAGCGGCAGCGTGCCGCGGAATCGGCTTGATGCTATCGGGACATACCCACGGCGGCCAGGTAAACTTGCCATTGCTGGGCACGGTATACGGACGATCTCCGGAGCAGATGCGCTTCAAAAAGGGCTGGGACCGGCTGGGGGCGACACAAATTTACGTAAGCCGCGGCATTGGAACGATTGTCCTACCGCTGCGATGGCGCTGCCCGGCGGAGGTGCCTCTGCTCGAACTCGAGCCACACCGGCGCGAGGAAGGCCGCTTGCCGGGGCGTCATGTGCAACGCGATGACGCGTTCCCCTCGAACGTTTCGGCTCTCAATATCGCTGCCGATTGACCTCCGGTTACTACGTTTCACGACCTTTCCGCTGAACTTGCAGCCGCATGGCAGCGGTGCGCAAGGGATCAGAGATGTTCTTATTCGTAGCCAGTTTTTTCAAATCCGGCGCGCTTATCGACGGCAGCATATGGAGGGTGAGATCCAGAGGCGTCTTGGGATTATTCATAAGATTTCTGACGACCGCGTAATTCCGCCGGAACTTTCTATTCATCGCAATCATCCGTAAGACTTCATCACTGAGGCTGGCCATTGAGGCGAAAGTCTCCACCTCGCGATCGGTAAGCCTGGACGACTGCAGCACCGCTCTCTGAACGACTTTGCAGGGATCGCGGATGAGAGCCATGCGCTCTTCCCGGTTTCCCTTTAGCCCCATCTGTACCCGTTCGACAACGCGCATTCCCGCGAGCCGCTGCAGGAGCGTTGCCCGCTGCTCGGGGCTGACGTCGACATCCGCAACCGCGTCGGCGAATGCCGACGCGCCGGCGGCCTTGTCAGCCAGCAGTTCCTCGAGCTGCTGACGCTGTTCAACGGTTAGGGAAGGGGACTGGATCAGGGCGGACACAAGCGGGCGATTGGTGCTGATCGGGTCCAGGTCCGCCATCAACTCCTGCACGACGGAAGTTGGCAGGGCTTTTGCGGCGGGACTAAGGAATTCGACGGGACATCGCCGGCTCTTGACGAGTGCTTCAGCTATTTCCGGCTTGTTCACCAGATTCTTTCCGCAATAGCGAAAGAGTTGAACCGCGGGTGCGTCTCCGGCCAGGGCAACGGCAAACGCCTGCGGTGATTGCGAGAGCAGGGCGTTTTCGGCGCGTTCGCGCACCAACTGGTCGGCGTCTTCGGCCAGCACAGCGAGCAGCTCAGCCCGCTCAGACTCTGGGAGCCCTGCCGACCCCGAGCAGACGGCAAGCTTCCGCTCGCGCGTGGTACGGCCGGAAAGAACCTCTTGATATAACTCTGAGCTAATTGGCGCCTCCCCCGGATGGCTTCAAATCACCGCGAGTAAGGGTTATGTTCCCAGGCTGCCCGGGAGGCCCCAAAGGGGCCAGCGTCTGGCCATTCAATTCCAAGAGAAGAGCTCCGCCGTCCTTCGCGGAGATATCAATAGTGGTCTGCGCAGTGAACGTACGACTTTGGCCCGCGATCATGCTGCCTTCGAAGGCCTTACTTCCGTCCGCCGACACGCTGACCGTAGTCTCCTTACCCGCTTCGATTTTGAGGTGGAGGCCCGGGATTTCGCCCGGCGAAGGGCTGGAAGGCGAAGGAGATGCGGCTGAGGCGACTGGCGATAGGCCGGCGCCGGAGGCAGCGCTGCTATCTGCGTGTCCTGTCGCCGGGTCTAACGCGGCCGCACTATTGCCATAAGTTGTGGCTCGCCGTGAAACGTAGCTCTGGCGCCATCTCCAGCCGGCCCAAACCATTCCGAGTAAAACCAGCACAGCGACAGCGCCGATCGAGACGAAACGGCGGCGGCGCGGTCTGGCGGCGTGCTGCGGCACAGGGCTTAGCGGTGCCGCAATCTCACTCTGTTGCTCGCTAAACGCTAAATCATATTCGGCTACCAAGTCGTCTTCATCGAGGCCCAGGAAGCGGGCCACGGCCCTGACGAAGCCACGGTTGAAGATGCCTCCGGGCAGGACCCCCCACTGTTCGCTTTCCAGGGCATCGAGAAACCGCGTGCTGATGCGGGTAGCCGCGCAGACTTCATCCCGCGAAACGCCGCGCATTTCGCGTTGCCGCTTCAGGTGTTCGCCAAAACCAGCTTTACTCATGCCCGAATCATCCAACAAGATTTATCGGCAATAGTAGGGAGGGATACCCGAGGTGTCAAATTCGGCTTTCGGTCGATTTTCGCGTTTCTCCTCGATAATGGCGACGGCAACCAATCGGAAACATCGTATTGAACAGAGCATTGCACGGAGTTTCGACCGACGCCTATAATTTACAAGCTCCTTCGAGGGCGGTACGGGCGTCGACGCGAGCGTTGATATAAAAATGTCAGAAAGCAAAATGTTTACGGGGATTGAGCGGCGCCGCAATCCCGGCCTTCCCCCGTCACCCAGGGAAGTTGGCGAAGTGGCTGTTTTCCACGAACTCGGCAAAGCCCTCACGTCGTCGTTACAACTGGATCAAGTTCTACGGACGATTATGGAGAAAATCGACGAATTTCTCCATCCCGATACCTGGTCCATGCTGCTGGTCGACGAGGTCAAACAAGAACTCTATTTCGAGCTGGCCATCGGCAAGAACGCCCACGGCCTCAAGGACGTTCGCATCAAGATGGGGCAAGGCATCGCCGGGTGGGTGGCGCAAAATCAGCAAGTCGTGATCGTTCCGGACGTCAGCAAGGACACGCGTTTCTTCGGCAAAGTCGACGAAAAAACGAAAATGGAGACGCGCTCGATCGTGGCCGTTCCGGTGCGTTTTCGCGATCATTGCCTGGGCGTGATTGAGCTGATCAACTGCGTGGGTATCGAAGGCTTTCACGATCGCGACCTGGCACTCCTGGAGGCCCTGGCGGATTTTGCCGCCATCGCGCTGGAGAACGCGCGTCACGTGCAGCGCATCCATGAATTGACCATCAAGGACGACTGCACAAGCCTTTACAATGCGCGACACCTGAATTTCATCCTGGAAACGGAGATCTATCGTTCGCAACGGTATGGCTACGAATTCTCCTTGGTTTTCCTGGACCTGGACCATTTCAAGGGCGTGAACGACACCCATGGCCACCTGGCCGGCTCAAAGTTACTGGCCGAGATCGGCCAAGTCCTCAAGGACAATTGCCGCCTGATTGATTTTGCCTTTCGGTATGGCGGCGATGAATTCGTGATCCTACTTCCCCAGACGTCCAAAGAAAGTGCGTGCGTTGTGGCGCGGAGGCTGCATAAATTAATCCGTGAATCTCACTGGTTGGCATCCGAGGGGCTCGATGTGCACATCACGACGAGCGCCGGAGTAGCCTCTTATCCCACCGATTCGAAGACCAAAGCGGATCTGCTGCATCTGGCGGACGAGGCCATGTATCTGGTCAAGAATACGAGCCGAGACAGCGTCGCCGCCGCACAACAAGGTATGCTACCGACACTGTAAATGCGGGGCATCTCTTCCAGGAGGGCCCACCTTGATCGACAATTGGGGAGAATGTTAGGCTCGGCGCTGCGTTAGCGTCGCGTGCAGGTCTGGTTTTGGGAAGTGACCCACGCGCGGCGGAACGGTTCTCGAGAGAGCGGCTTACGTCGCGGGGCAACCCGCAAATACCTTACCGGTCCCAAGTCCCTGTATCTCGGCCCTGGTTTTTTGGCTGTCGACTGTTTCATCGAAAACAAAGCTTGAATGAAGGTTGTTCGGCGCAAACCTTCTTCCTATACTGAGCTTCTAAGACTGCGAGGCGCCGTTCGATGCGCACCACTGAAGCCGCGCGTTATGCACGCTGGTCCGCGGGTATCGCTGTTTTACTGGCGATCCTCGTCGCTTGCGTGTATGGAGCGCGCGATTGGCAATCGCGTCAGGCGCGGAAGAAGGTGCCCGCAGCAGTGCCCGCGAGCGTGGAGCAGCGTTCGGCGGCGTTTTCGTTTTCGAAGGTGGTGGGGAATCGGACCGAATTCACGGTACGCGCCTCAAAGGCCACCGAATTTGTGGAGGGCGGCCGCAGCCTGCTCGAAGATGTATGGATCACAGCCTACGGCGGCGCTGGGGAGCGTTACGACAATCTGCACACGCGCACCTGCGATTATTTGACCGCCTCGGAGAGCATCAGTTGTGCCGGAGACGTTCAGATCGAACTGGATCGTGCCTCCGACCACAAGGTCCAAGCTGAAAATGGCGGGCAGGCGAGTAGTTCGCGGCTCGTACATGTGGCTACGAGCCACGTTTCCTTCAATCATCAACAAGGTTTGGCAACCACTGATCGTCCCGTGAGCTTTCAGTTTTCGCAAGGGGAAGGCCACGGAGTCGGCTTCCGGTACGAAACGCAACAAGGGGAGATACAGCTTCTGAGCGCGGTGGTCCTGGCATTGCACGGGCCCGATTCAGCCGGCGGTCAAACGCAAGAAAAGCAAGCTGTGTTGAATCTCTCTGGAAGTAGCATGACCTTTGACCGAGATCAGCGCCTCCTCCACTTGATGGGACCTGTACACGCCAGCCAGGGGAATTTTGACCTCGTCTGCGGCAAGCTTGACGTCGAACTGGATGAGGCGATGTATGCCAAGCGGCTCATCGCCAGCGAAGAGCCCCAATTGCGAGATACGGGCCCGGCGCATATGACCATGACGGCGGACACGATTATCGCGTTGGCTACGCATACGCGGATCGAGACGATCACGGCCGAGGGCGGAGTTCACGCGAACGCACAAGATTCCATCGGCGAGGATCAACTGCAAGCGGATCGGGTAGAAACCGAACTGGATCCAAAAACCAATCAGCCCCGGGAACTCGTAGCCACCGGGAACGTGACCGCGCGATCCCATCGGCAAGGAGCGGTGCGAAACCTGTCAACGTCGACGCTGCATCTTGATTTTGCGCCGTCGAGCGACGGAGAACTGCAAGTGAAGCACGCACTCACGCCCGCCGGCACCGTCGAATTGCTAGATACGGGAACGGTGTCAGGGCAGCCGGCACATCAGCGAATGCGGCTGACCGGCCAGAAGCTGGAGGCGGACTTTAACGGCAGCAATGAGCTGAGAGAACTGCGGGGATCCGATGGTACCCAGTTCGAGCGGCAAATCGGAGAAGCTCCCGCCCAAACTTCGAGCTCGCGTGAAATGGTGGCCCACTTCGCGCCCGGCGGAGCATGGTCGGTGGTCGATCAAACGGGAAACGTGCAACTGCATCAGGAGAATGAAAGTGCGCAGGCCGAACGAGCCCATTTTGAACGCGTGAGCGACACCACACTGCTGGAGGGATCCGTGGTGCTGACGGATGCGAGCTCAAAAACCACGGCACGCAGCGCAACCTTCAATCAAACCAACAATGAATTTCACGCCTTTGGGCGAGTGGCCACCGTGGAAAATTCGAGCGGGGGAAGCCAGTTCGTGAACTTTGCGCCCGGACCGGCCCGAGTTTCAGGAGATCGGCTTGACGCCAACAGCGCGACAGGCCGGGCCGTTTATTCCGGCAACGCCCGGCTGTGGCAAGGAGATTCGATTGTTGAAGGGGAGACCATCGACCTGGACCGGCAGAAACACATGCTGACGGCCATCGGCGGGGTGCACGCGGTGTTCCCACAAGCGGCGTCCGCGCCGGCAAATCCTCGGCCCGGCTCCCGGGCGGGGGCGAGCAAACCAGAATTCTGGCATGCGCAGGGCGGCCGCTTGACTTATCTCAACGACGAAAATCGCGGCCACATGGAAGAGAACGTCCACGCTCATTCCGACGAAGGCTCCATGATTGCAGACGCCATGGATTTCTTCTTTACCCCGGCCGGGACTTTGGGAGCCGCGGATCCGAGCGTTGCGGCGAAATCCGGTCGTCCGGCGCAAAGCGGCAGTGCGCCTGGCCAGCAACTCATTCGTGCAGCGGCATTTGGAAGCGTAAAGGTCGAACAGCAAGGGCGTCACGGGGCGGCGAACCGCGCCGACTACACGGCCGAAGATGGCAGATTTGTACTTTCGGGTGGAACCCCAACGGTATATGACACTTCAGGCAACGCAGCGCAAGGCCGTCAATTGACCTTCTTTTTTGGCGATGATAGCATTAACGTCGATTCAGCGGAAGGTGTGCGAACACTGACGCTGCACCAGGTCGAGAAATGATAGGATATGTTCAAACTCCAGGCCGTCGACCTTTGCAAGTCTTACCGGGGACGGAAGGTCGTTGACGCGCTAGACCTGGAGGTCGGCCAAGGTGAAGTCGTCGGTCTGCTGGGTCCGAACGGAGCAGGCAAGACCACGACGTTTTATATCCTAGTGGGTTTGGCCCGTCCGGACTCGGGACGGGTTCTCCTCGACGGGGAAGATATCACGGATCTTCCCATGTATCTTCGGGCCCGAAGTGGCATCAGTTACCTTCCTCAAGAGCCTTCGGCCTTTCGTCAACTGACGGTCGAGGAAAATCTCCTGGCGGTCCTGGAGACTCTTCCACTGAAGGCGGAACAGCAGCGTGACCGGTTAGAAGAGTTACTGGCACAAATGGGACTCGAAACAGTAAGAAGGAATCGGGCATATACACTCTCCGGCGGAGAACGTCGCCGGCTGGAAATAGCGCGCTCCTTAGTTTTGAACCCCGCCTTCATACTTCTAGACGAGCCGTTTTCTGGAATTGACCCACTTGCAGTGGTTGATATTCAGAAAATCATAGCGGACTTGAGCCGGGCACAAATTGGCATTCTGATTACGGATCATAATGTTCCCGAGACGCTGGCCGTGGCGGATCGGGCTTACATTCTGCACAGCGGCCGGATTCTATGTGCTGGGACGCCCAGCGAACTCAGCACCGACGCTGAAGTGCGCCGCATCTATCTCGGTAATAACTTCCGCCTGAATTAGGCTCCCATGAGCTGGCTCCAACCAAAACTCCATCTGAAAGTCGCGCAGAAGCAGATTCTGACGCCTGGGTTAGTGCAGATGGTGAGCGTGCTGGCGCTGAATCGCCTGGAGCTTCGCGAAATGATCACCCAGGAGATGGTTGCCAACCCGATGCTCGAGGAGATGACCGAAGAGACTCCTGTGGCGGAGCAGGACTACAGCGAAGAAACGTTTATCAAAGCGGAAACCGAAAAAGTTCCGGAGACCGAAGCCGCCAATCCCTTTGACGAATTCGACATCGCTTCCTTCTTCAACCAGTATCTGGACAGTGGTGCTGCGAATGGCAGCGGTGAACACGAAGTCATCGAGAAGCCCTCCTTTGAAAAATTCATCTCCTCGCCGCAAGGCTTGACGGAGCACCTGGGATGGCAGCTAACCGTTACTGTTTGCAATGAAACCGTGCGTGAAATTGCCGAAATCATCATCGGAAACCTGGATGAAAACGGCTATCTGGCGGTATCTCTCGAGGAGATCGCCAAGAACGGCAATTACTCCTTGGAGGATGTAGAGGAAGCCTTAGCCACAGTTCAGGAATTCGATCCGCTCGGGGTCGGCTCCCGCAACTTGCGTGAATGCCTGCTTACGCAGCTTCGGACGCTCGACCCGCAGAACGCCCTCGCCCATCAGATCGTTTCAGAATGCATGCCCAAGCGGCCCATGGCGCCTACCGAAGAGGAGCAGCTAAGCCCGGAGAGCCCGTTAGCGAAGCTACTGCAGGGGAATCAACTCAAGGAAGTCGCGAGAGCGCTGAACCGCCCCATCGAGTTGGTGAAGCGCGCCATGGAAGTGATTCGGAGACTCGATCCACGCCCCGGATTGCGCTACAACAAAACTCAGGCGCGGCTGGTGGAACCCGATGTTTACTTCCGCAAGATGGATGAAGGCTGGCACGTGTTTATGAACGAAGACGACGTGCCGCAACTGCGGCTGAGCCATGTCTATCGACGGCTGCTCGCACGGGATGCCGCCGATCGAGAAGTCCGCAATTACGTCAAGGAGCGTTTCAGCGCTGCGTTGCAGCTCATGAAGAGCATCGAGCAGCGCAAGCACACCATTCTGCGGGTGTGCCAGTCGATTATTCAGCGGCAGGAGGAGTTCCTGGAGCACGGGGCGGATCATCTTAAGCCGATGATGATCAAAGAGGTGGCCGAGGAAGTAGGCGTGCATCCCTCCACGGTGAGCCGAGCGGTCTCCAGTAAATATGCGCATACTCCCCAGGGCGTAATGGAATTAAGATCATTCTTCAGCGAATCCGTAAATGGGCCCGAGGGCGGCGGGATGTCCCTGCAAACCCTCAAGCGCCTGGTGAAGAAAATGATTGAAGAAGAAGACACTTCGCATCCCCTCACGGATGACCAAATCGCCAAGAAACTGGCCGACGGGGGGATTCAGGTAACCCGGCGTACGGTGGCCAAATACCGCGAAGATTTGCGTATTCCCAGCACCCACCAGCGGCGCGTGAAAGCCTAGGCGCTGACGGACGTGAAACCCAGAGCCGCTGCAGACGGCCGGCAACTCGTAATCCTCACGGGCCTGAGTGGCTCCGGAAAAAGCACCGTTCTCAAGACCTTCGAAGACTTGGGCTATTACTGTGTGGACAATCTTCCTGTAGAGCTGATTCCCACGTTCAGCGAGCTGAATCTTCACGGAAACTCCGAAGTGGAACGCGCTGCGCTGCTGGTGGATGCGCGCGAAGGCGATCAACTCGAGCGCCTTCCGGCGTTGTACAAGCAAATCCGCCGGGATGTGCCCGCGAGCCTGGTGTTCATCGAGGCAGCGGACGACGCCCTACTGCGTCGCTTCAGTGAAACACGCCGACCGCATCCGCTGGGCCATAACCGGCCGGTGCGCGAGGGCTTGAGCCGCGAGCGGCAACTGATGGCGCCGATTCGAAAGCTGGCGGACGTGGTGATCGATACCACGCGCTTCAACGTTCACGAACTGCGCCAGTTCATCGTCGACCGATTTCAGAGCCGGACCAAGCGGCCGCTGATGGTTTCGTTGGTCAGTTTTGGCTACCGCTACGGCGTGCCCGCCGATTCCGACCTTGTTTTCGACGTGCGCTTCCTGCCTAACCCGCATTTCATTCCCCGGCTGCGCAAGTTTTCGGGGCGCAATCCCAAGGTGGCTCGTTATATCCGCTCCTTCCCGCAGACGGGTGAATTCCTGAGGCGGATCGAGAGCCTGCTGACCTATCTCATTCCCCACTACATCCGGGAAGGCAAGAGCTACCTGACAATCGCCTTCGGCTGCACGGGCGGGCGTCACCGTTCGGTTATGCTGGCGGAGGCGGTGCGGCGCGCACTGGCCAAGCGGGGATACACTACAAAAGTGGTTCATCGGGACCTTGATAAATGGACTGCTTGACAAAGTTTTTTGCGCTTCGTAACGTGGCGCTCGGCCGCGTAGAACGGAACGAGTGAGGGTGGAATCGCAACGAAACATTCACGAGCTTCGGCGTTTGCTTCGCTACGCCCGTCCTTACCGCGCGCATTTGGTTCTGGGGATCCTCGCTCTAGCGCTTTTGGGCCTGGCGGAGGGCGTAATTGCGTTGATGTTTACGCCCATGGTCGATCGCATCCTGACGCCATCGAGCGATGATCCTCAACTCCCTCTCGTAAAGCTCCCCGGCAATCACGTCATCTACCTCAATTCTTTTGTGCCCCGGGGCATCCATTGGGGCTGGACAATTTTTTCGATCGTATTGGTCGTCATCTTTATCGGCAAGGCGCTTGCCGAATACTTTGGAGTGGTCGAAATACAGTATGTCGGACAGGCAGCGATCACGGATCTGCGCAACCATGTCTACGAAAAACTGGTGCGGCAGCCCATCGCCTTTCTCCAGCAGCACCCCACCGGCCGCCTGATTTCGACGGTGATCAATGACGTCGAACGGGCCCGCACGACTCTGTCGGAATCGCTGGCCCTTTTCTTCCGGCATATTTTTACGCTCTTCTTTCTGTTGATCGTGATGTTCGTGGTGAACTGGCAGATGGCCCTGGGTTCGGCGGTCCTGCTGCCGCTGGTGCTGCTGCCGGTGAGGAAGCTCGGCCACCGGATTCGGCGATCGACGGAATCAAGCCAGTCGCATCTCGGCGAACTGAGCCAAATCCTGCAGGAGACGCTGAGCGGGAACCGCGTGGTGAAGGCTTTTGGCATGGAGCGCTTCGAAATCGCCCGGTTTCGGGAGCGAGCGCGAAAGCTGCTGCGGGAGAATATGCGCTGGATCCGGCTTTTCGTGATCACTTCGCCCGTAATGGATATTTTGAGCGCGGTGGTGATCGCCCTGGTTTTGCTTTACGCCCGCGAAGGGATCAAACATGGAGTCATGACCATCGGCATGTTCACCACGTTTGTCTACGCCTTGTTCAAGGCCTACGAGCCGGTGAAGGGAATGGGCAGCGTATACCAACAGTTTGAGCAGACCCACGGCGCTACGACGCAGGTCTTCGGCTTTCTGGCCCTAGAGGAAGAGGTGGAGGAACATGCCGGAGCGCGCGCGCTACCGCCATTTTCACGCCATGTGGAATTCGACAACGCCAGTTTCGCGTACGATCCGGCCGTACCGATCCTGCGGGGCATCTCGTTGAAAGCACGAGCGGGCGAGGTCGTGGCAATTGTGGGATCGAGCGGTGCGGGAAAGACGACGCTGGTGAATCTGCTGCCCCGTTTCCACGACGTCACCGGGGGAGCGCTCAGAATCGACGACGTGGATGTACGAGACGCCAGCTTACGATCTTTGCGGGAACAGATGGCCATCGTGACACAGGAGACGATCCTCTTCAACGATACCGTCTGGAACAACATTTGCTACGGGCAGCCTGATATGACGGAAGAGCGCGTGCTTGCCGCGGCCCAGGCGGCTCTTGCGCACGACTTCATCGCGGCAATGCCGGAAGGCTATCAGACCATTCTGGGCGAGCGGGGCCAGCGTTTGAGCGGCGGCCAGCGCCAGCGGCTGGCCATCGCGCGCGCCTTGCTGAAGGATTCGCCGATTCTGATACTTGACGAGGCGACTTCGGAACTGGATTCGGAGTCGGAGATGCTGGTCCAGAAAGCGCTGGCAAATCTGATGACCGAGCGAACGGTATTCGTTATTGCGCACCGGCTGTCCACGATTCGTCGCGCCGATAAGATCGTGGTTTTGGACGATGGAGTCATTTCCGAAATCGGTACGCACCAGGAGTTACTTGCGCGCAACGGCACGTACGCGCGACTTTACGAACTACAGTTTACCGACGGCGATGCGGCGCCTTCGCGAGCAGTCCCTTTCGAAACATGAAGCGTACAGCCACGGTGAAAGCGGTACGCTCGATGACGGGTTACGCCGAGGCTCGATCCGAGCACGACGGCTGGATGTTGCGGTTGAGTCTGCGCAGCGTAAATCACCGGTTCCTCGATCTTCGCGTGCGCATGCCGGAGGGATTCGAATCGTTTGAGCCACAGATGCGCCAGTTGGTTCGGGACTACCTTCACCGCGGGCACGTGGATATAACCCTGCACATCGAAGCTTCGAGGTCCGGCGGACTACAGATCAATCGCAACGTTGCAGCGGCCTATCTGCGCGCAATCGAAGAGCTGCGGCAGGAGTTTAACCTTGCGCCGGAGCCGCACTTGATGGCTTTATTGCGGCTTCCCGGGGTCGTGGCTTCGCCCGGAGCGTCTGGCGTTCTGCCGGCGACGTTTGACGAGGAGGAGATGGGGCAGCTTGGAGCCCAGGTCTCCGCCTGTCTGAAGGAAGCTCTCCACAGGCTGGAGGAGATGCGTCAGGAGGAGGGACGCTCGCTGGCCACAGAGATGAGCGCATTTCTGAAGGGCATTGCTGAAAAGACAAAGCGGCTGGAGAGTCTCGCCGAACAAAGCCGTCCCCTATATGCGCAGCGGCTGAAAACACGGCTGGAAGAATTGCTCGGAACGCTGCCCATGGATCCTGTACGGATCGCGCAGGAAGCGGCAGTGCTTGCCGAAAGGGCTGACGTAGCCGAAGAATTGGCGCGCCTGCACAGTCACGTGGATCAATTCGATCGACTGATTGGAGAAGCCGGCGAGGTGGGCAAAAAGCTAGATTTCCTGCTGCAAGAGATGCAGCGTGAAGCCAACACCATGCTTTCAAAGACGCCAGGGCTGGGCCAGGAAGGGTTGCAGATGACGGAACTCGGTTTGCAGATCAAGGCGGATATCGAGAAATTGCGAGAACAGGTGCAAAACGTAGAGTAGAGATGACCGGCTCAACCCCCAGAGTGATCATCGTATCCGGCCCGTCGGGTTCGGGTAAGTCCACGCTGGTGCAGAATCTGCGCGGACTGCCGGG
>Ga0206945_1138_pt1 | contig 15627 bp, 14 predicted proteins | sample Alteio_BWOrgHeat_5_FD_152982 | JGI IMG/M metagenome (GOLD analysis project Ga0206945, IMG submission 152982) | Enriched cells from forest soil in Barre Woods Harvard Forest LTER site, Petersham, Massachusetts, United States -... | ecosystem: Environmental > Terrestrial > Soil > Temperate forest > O... | reverse complement strand
TGCTTCATGACCAACCCGTATTTCGAACCGCGGGGCGCGAGCCAATGCATGATGCTCGAGGCCGGGGTCATCGGATAAGCGCTGTAAAATTTGCAGCCGCCGCTCAAAGCGCCGAACGCGATCATCGCGTTGCCCGTGGCGATGGCGCGCTTCTTGCCGTCGCCTTTCAACTTGATATCGAGGGACTTGAAACCCGCTTTAGCGAACTCGGCGCCCTTGGTGGCGAGCTTCAGGTTCAGGTCGGCGATTTCGCTCTTCTTGGACCCGAAAATGGAACGGACGGATCCTTCAAAAACGGTCCAATCGAGTCCGAGCAGCTGGATCAACGCACCGCAATCGACGGTGTTCTGCATGATGGGGTTTCGGCCAAATTCTTTGGTGAGTTCTTCGACGGGGATGTTGATCAGTTGGACATTTTTGCGCAGCGTGATGTTTTCGACTTTAATCTTGTCTTTGTTGAAAATGATGGCGCCGCCTTCAAGGACTTTCGCCGCGTGGCGGTCAATCGTGTCCTGGTTCAGAGCGACCAACACATCCGGCTCGTCGCCTTGCGAGAGGATTTTTTCTCCGCCGCCGATCTGAAGCTGGTAGTAAACATGTCCGCCGCGGATCACCGATTGGTAGCTGTTATAAGCGAATACCCAAAGTCCCATGCGGGAAGCGGTCTTGCAAAAAATGTCTCCGGTGGACGCGATGCCATCGCCCGCGGCCCCACCGATCCATACAACAGCTCGTTCTTTTGTCGCCATAAAAAGTACGTCTCCTTGAGATTATTCACCCCTGAAGCCTTTCTTTCATCGAGAGCGGTTTGATGAAGGTTGCCCGTGTGGGCCATGCGGGGAGGAAATTGAGGCCGAAACCTACAAAAACTCCGGGAGCGTGTCAATTCAAGCAAGATCGACGGAAAAAGGCTTAAACGGTCGCGCCGAGCGCGGTCAGGGTTTCGCGCGCGTCATCAAAAACGGGATCGAGCGCGAGGGTTTTTTGGAATTCGTAAATCGCCTCATCAACACGGTCAATTTCAAGGAACACGCGTCCAATTCCATAATGCGCGTCCGCGGATTTGGGGTCGATCCCGAGAGCTTTCGTGTAATGCTCCAAGGCCAGGTCCCATTGGCTTTGCGCAAAACAAAGGTATCCCAACCCAATGGTGGCCTCCACGCAGGCCGGGTTTAACGCCAGGGCGGTCCGGTACTCCCTCCGCGCCATGTCGAATTTTTCTTCGAGCGCCAAACCATTCCCTTTGCGGACGGCGCGGTCGACCATGCCGGCCAAGCGCAGCACCGACTGCACGTCCAATCCATCCGCGTTCGGCGGTGGTTCGACTGCGCTCACCACCAGCGGCTCAGGCAACGGCGCGGGGATCGGCGGAGGAACAATCGGCGGCGGCATGGGAGGCGGAACCACGGGTTCCATGAACCGCGGCGCCGGAGGGGGCGTCGACGGCAACGCGACGGGGGGCGGAGCGATGGCCGCCGCCAACGGAGCGACAGGCGCCGGCGGCAGCGCCGGCGGCGGTTCGGCTTTTTTCAGCGGAAGCGGATCCGGCGGCGGACGGGTCGCGGGCTTGAAAGCGGTGAAAGCCGGTTCCGACGGGGCCGGCGGCGCTCCTTGGGCGGATTGCAGTTCTTCGACGCTTTCCGCGGTGAAAACGCGTTTGGGTGGTTTCTTCAAAAAGCGGAACAACAACAAAAGCGGAAGCCAGGCGAAGGTCGAAATTCCCGCCGCGCCGTAGGAGATTTGTTTCGATCGCTCGCCTTCAGTTTCCGTTTTGTCCATTTCTTCCAGCCAGGTTTTTACTTCCTCGCGTTTGCGGATGAGCGGATGGGAAAAATATTTTCGCGCGCGGGCGTTCTGGCCTTCCTGCATGTAGAGCTTGCCCAACAGCAGCGTCGATTCGCCGTTCTGCCGGTCCAACACCGTCGCGAAATGTAGTTCCTGAACGGCACGGCCGCGATCGCCCGCGTCCAAAAATTTGAGGGCCCGTTGATAATGGTAATCGCCGAAATCCTTACGGATAAATTTATCGGGGCGAACGACATCGACGGTGGATTCGCTCATCGGCGATGCGACGGATGAAGCCGCCAACGGAGCCGCGGGAGTCTGTCCGGCCGCCGATTTCTGCGGGGTGGCCGGTTTTCGCTGGGCCGCGGTCTGCGCAACGAAAAGCGCTCGACGCCTTCCGCGACGTCCGCGGCGTCTTCCGACGGGGACCGGCGCCGCCGCGGAGGCCGCCGCGACCGATGTTCCTGAAGCCGACGCCGCTGAGCTCTGCGCGGTCGCGGCCGATGCCGAGAGGGACGATGAGCCGGCAACCGCTTTGGCGGAAACCGCATTTGCACGCGGAGAGGCCGCGGCCGTTGACGCCATCGAACCGGCGGAAGTTCCGGCCGCATTCGCGGAATTCGATGCGGCAGAAGCGGAATTGGCTGCGGCAGACGCGGAATTTGATTTTCCTCCGGTCGATTTTCCGCGGGTCGATGTCGAATTGGCGCCGGCGGATTGCGGCGCGGAGGCCGACAAAGGTTGAACAGGTTTAATCACCGGCGGCGGCAGAACGGCCGCGGCCCCTGCGCCGGGGGTCGAAGCCGAACCGGCGGCGGGCGCGGAATCTGAATCGGCATCCTCATCCGTTGCCGCCGGTTTGGCTTTCTGGGCGGAGGCGGAAGAATTTGCTGCGGCGCCGGGCAAAGCGGGGATCGGCGCTTTGTTGTTCACATAGGATGGGTCCGGCACGTCGGAGGGAATGATTTCCGTCTGGAAAAGTTTATCGGGACGCTCCTGCCACTGTTTGAGCGTTTTGCCGTTGATGAACATGATCTGGTCTTTCTTGACCTCGATGCGGCCTTCTCTATTGAGGATCACAAACGAGTCGGGATTTTCCGCGACGAGGTTTCCGGCCTGCAGCGTTCCATCCTGCAGATAAATGCGCAGCTTCACCTCGGCCCAGGTGGACGAGATGCCAAGAAACAGCAGAACCAGCGCGACTTTGATGGGGATTTTCCGACTCTTCCGCACAAACAAGGGTGGAAGGAAAACGCGACGTTTTCAAGAGTGGAATATGGATTTCCCCCTGCGCCCTCCTTCGCGGCCGAGGTGTTGCACTGTTATAGATCGAGTTCAAAAAGCGAACTTCTTCGAAAATTAATCTTGTTTTAAGGCCATTTTAATGGTGTCTCTGCAAAATTGATTCGAGGAATTTGAATATCTCCAACGGAGGAAGACTATGTCATACAGAAAAATATTGATGCTCATAGGCGCAGTTATTGTTGGATTGTTTGGGTCGGTTTATGCCATATCTCCCGATTCCGGTTCTCCACAACCATCTGGATTGATGGCCAATACAGTTTTGGCATTAAGCAAAAAGTGTAGTTGCTATATTACCCTTAACGGAGTACCAACCCAGGTCACTCAGTCTATGCCCGACGGAGGGTATTGCCCTTTTCTCAATGGCACCCTAGACGCCAATGGCAATCTACTCGCTTCTTGCGAGGACAAGGCCCCTATACCCCTAGAAGGAGAATTAGACAAATAATTCGCATATCCTCATAAGATCTAAAAACGGAAAGAAGTGGAGCTGATCGGGATCGAACCGACGACCTCGTCGTTGCGAACGAGGATTCATTTACTGATTATCAATTGGTTTCAGTGCACTGTGTCCAAAAAGTGTCTAGTGAAAATCAATTGCGCAGACAGTGTCTGCGTTTTTTAAGTGTAGAGCCTGATATCCGAGACAGCGTCTCGGAAATTGAGTGGGAAGTAGAGCAGCAATTGTGCAACGGCCGTTGCACTACTTGTGGTGATACTTTTGGATGTCCTCCAACTTGCAGTAAGAGGGTGGGTTCAGTTTGTCTTTATAGACGACCAAAGAACTGCAATCGGCGCCAATGGCTGAAGGAGCGATAATGGCTTCAAAACCTAACCGCCGCGCTTCCCTCGAGATGGCAACAGGACTGGAATAGTCGTCAGGATGAACCAGGTCTTCAACTGATATTTCGAGAGAGGCGAGAACGCTTGCATCCGATAGGTCTAGACACTTATTGAGACTGGCGTTGTATTTACCCACCACTTGAGGCAACAAATCCTGTTGTCTGCCTCCGACCTGCTTCAGCTTCTCTTGATAAGCGCACTTTGGGCTAACGGACAAATACAATACTCCAAAATCGTTCTTGGGATTGTAACGCCAGCCTCGAAGAAGAGAAAAGCCGATTTCATCAATGGTAGAAGCATCCGCCTCATTAACCATTCGATAGTAATTATGGCTAGGAGCACGTTTGCCGGGCATGAGACCGGCTAATGCTGTCAGGTTCACGCAGGGAAGCCGTGACGGATGGCAACCAGCAGAGAAAGAACTTTTTCCATTTCCTTGTCCGATCTCATACAGAGAATAGGAGGCACGTCATTTAGATAGGGGTTTGGTTCCATCAACCAATGTTTAACTCCGACCGGGGTAAGCGTCTTTAAAGCCTCTTGAAGCAGGATTTCAACTCGCTCAATAGGCTTCAAAGTTTCCGCCCGGAATTTACTTTTCTTACGGGCCATGCGGTTAAATTGGGGCTCGGGAATGTTCATGCCCTGAGCCAAAACGCTGGCAGACGCTCCCGTCAACTTCATCAATTTATCGATATGCTTGCTGACGTTGTCCGATGATACCTGGGGAGTCTGGAAACTTATAAGGGTCTGCATAATTGGAATCCTCCTGACTCAAAGTATATATTAGTATTGATAATTGTCAATACAATTTACCTAAGAACACGGGTGTTGTTTTCGCTCTACTTCTCAAGGTGTTTTGCTCTGCCCAACCCATTCCTTAAGGCAATTGTGCAAGGGCCCCTTGCACAATTTGGCCGATTAATTCATTTCTGCCACCAATGGCGGCAGTTTTTCGAAACTCACCGCTTTGCGTCAATTCGCTGAATAGGAAATTTGTACTCCCTTGTCCCTCGCCTCTCGCTGGTCATCAGTGAAGCTAATCATGTTAACCGCAATCTTCTTATGGTTCGGCGCCAGATGGGCGTAGCGCTGCGTCATCTTAATGTCCGAGTGACCCATCAATTGCGAGATCGTGTAAATATCGATTCCCTTCATCGCCAAATGGCTCGCGAAGGTGTGCCGCAAGTCATGGATCGTGCAATTTTCGATCTTGGCCTTTCGGAGAGTGGAGTTGAAGTCGCGTCTCAAATTGGTTGAGTCCAAAACCAAGCCGGACGGCTCCCCCTTCTGGATCGTTTTGAAAAGATTGAGCAAGACATTGTTGATTGGGACTTCGTAAGCCTTGCCGGATTTGGTTTTGAGAACATGGATAACGCCGTTCTTGAAATCAATGTCCTCCCAGCGAAGCCCAAGCGAATTGGACCGCCTCATGCCGGTGTTCAGTGCCAGGATCAGAAATTCTTTCAGCCGAGGCTTGGCCGCGCGCAAGAGTCGTTTAATTTCGTCGTTGGACAAATAACGGACCCTTCGATTATCGACCCGAAGACGCTTTATTTTCGAAACCACGTTGCCCTTTAACTTGCCCCACTCCACGGCTTTGGCAAACAAAGTCTTGAGCGTGTCAATGTGGCGATTTACGGAGGAGGGTTTTACATGGGAGGCATATTGGGATTTCCATTCTTCAATGTCTTTTATGGTTATCTCGGACAGGAGCTTGTCTGCGAAAGAGAGCTTGAACTTCTTGATCTGATACTGGATCGTCATTTCTGGGTCTTGCATATTGACCTGGCAATGGAGCCGATAGAACTCATCGGCGAATTCCGAAAAGGTGGTCCTATCCTTCTTTGAAGAAGGAATAAATTTCCCTTGGATGTGTTCGTTCTTCTTGGTGACTTCGTAAACTTCCGCCAGCTTTTTGCTGGGCATGGTCTTGCGGACCCGGTGAGTTCCCAGCCAAAAATCGGCGCGCCAACCCCTTTTAACTTGAGTAATCACAGTTGCCACCTCCCTTCAAGAACGGTCATCCGACCAAGGCAATAACTTTTTCATGGTTCTCGTCAATCTTCCGTTGAATCCATTGATCCAGTCCGAGCTTGTCAAATCGAACCGCCCGGCCGACTTTCAACGCCGGCAGCTCGCCCTGTCTCGCCATGAAATAGACGGTCTGCGGATGCAGATGCAAATACTCGCTCGCCTCTTCAACGGTTAGTAGTCGTTGCTCCATTGCGCGTCCTTTTTTCAAGATTTCTAGTTTTTATTCCTCTCCATCTCGTACCGGGTCCGCAGCGCCACCACCAGCCGCTCAATCATCTCCTCGGGCTTGCCTTGGGTCCGCCCGAACGCCTCTGCCAGGGTCGGAACAAGCGCCTGGATGGCCCGGAGAAGCTCGGTATGATTGGCCTGTGGATCGCGCTTGAGATGATCTCGAACAAGATTGCGGAGATACACGGAAGTGGAAAAGCCCACGGACTGGGCGCGCGCATTCAACTCGGCCTTTCCTTCATTCGAAACGCGAAAATTCACGAAAGCCATATGGCCCCCGCCTCCACCGGACCCGCGCCATTTGGTGCATGGGGTCTGTAAGCTTCTGGTGTTACTTTGTGTAACGCTTGTGTCACATTGTCATACGGGTTAATTTCTCTGGATTTTCTCTTTACTGGGACCTTGCGCCCGCTTGGATCAAACATGGTTCCTCCTTCAAACTATGGCGGGGTCGCCTCTTGCCGGTCGAGGCCAATTGTCGTCCCCTACTATGTAGATCGGTTTTTTTTGGAAAACCGGACGCGGGGAAGACAATCTTAAATGGCTAAAAGCCAGGAAAGACCGAGGGTTGAGCTTGAATTTCAGCAGTTTGTATTAAAGAGTACCTTTAACAAATATTTTTCAAGGATTTGAAAATCAGGCTAAAATGGTTGCTCAAGGAGGATCAAAAAGGTGGGGGATGATACCTCGCTGAAGAAGAAAGCCATTTGCTCAGACCGGCAACTGAATCTTCCCCTTCAGGAAAGAGTTCTTGGTTTAAAATTTGGTCAAGGAGTGAAAGTCGGCGCTTTTTCCCGCGCAACCTTCAGTGCACCCGACACATCATGAAGATTGTGGTTTATCTCATCAAATTCATCCGATCGGAAATCAGAAAGGATCTTTTGAAAATTTCGAAAGAAAATCTGCGCGTCTTCTGTTTGGCCCGCTTCCTGCAATACATTCGCAAAGTAGAAAACATATATTGGGAGTGGATGGATCGCGTAAGCCTTTGCCACGCGTTCGGCGAGTTGCTCGTAGGTATCGCCAATGGTTAAACGGCCATGTTCAGAAAGATATTGGGCATTAAAAGCCAAACTTTGTGCGACAGCAGCTTTTTCAAAACGCTCTTTATATTCCTGCTTTACATGTAGGTTCATCCCAGGTTTGTTCATCATATCCCTAAATCGCTGTGCCTCAGATGCCTCCTCCGGCGTCAGCACGATGTCCTGGCCTAGCCTCAGCCAGAAATCCATAAGTTTTCTCAAAGGAAATCCTTTATGGCTGTAATTTCGGGGGAGCAGTCACAGAAACTCCGCCGTTGTCGGGACTGCCAGTAGATGAGAACAGAATCGCGGTTGTTGCTGCGAAAACCAATATTACACCTAACACGAACCCCCATAACACCCTGCCCCAAGAATCATAGCGTTTGCGATATAGCTCGTGAGAAAGGTCTATGGCTTTTCTCCGTTCGTCTGCTGTTAGGTCACTGCCAGCGGGTAGCTGTCCACCTTTAGCTTCTGACTTGTCAATTTCAATAAAAGCCTCTAGGCCAGCCTTCCGGGCTTCTACGTCCGTAAATTTGATATCTATCAGCTTATAATAGACGCCGAAAAGTAATGACAAGATTACGAAGAATAAGCCTGCTCCTAAAAGGAGCCGGCATAACAAAGACTCACTTTTGAGATCGTGAATTCCAGCCAAGACAAACCCAAGAAACACAGCATCTAGGCCAACAATCCAATTTAAAAAATCAAATCGCGCGTATTCCCAACGTTCACTATATTTCTTGTGTAGGCTCCATTTCTCATCGAAAAGGTTCATATGAGGTCAAAACTCGAAAGCATTCGCATGAATGTCATTATCTCAAATCTAATCGCCAGTGAACCTTAACCCGCTTTGATCCAAACGGGCTCAAAACGCCCGCAGGGGTGCCGAAAGGGATATTTTTGGGGTCTAGTGGCAGCGAGGTGGGGAAGCGAGCCAGGAAGCTAAATCCCGCGTTTCGGAAAAGAGTTATATGTTGAATGCCAAGCAGGAGCCTCCATTTCCTCAAGCAAAGAGGCTCGATACAATGTGGCTTCGTTTAGGTCACATTTATCACAGGAGGACATCCATGCTTGGTATGCAATTCAACCATAACATTATCCCCGCTGACTACCATGTTTTCGGAGGCCTCGATGTGGACAAGAAACACATCGTGGCCACGTTCATGGATCATCAGCAAGCCGCGAAATCAACTCACATGCCTTATGATGCCGATCATCTTATCCACTTCGTCCAGAAACATTTCCCGAATCAGAAAATTGCATTTGCCTATGAGGCCGGACCAACAGGCTATGGACTATACGACCAATTGACCAAGAGCGGTTACCCTTGCTTGGTCGCGGCTCCGTCGATGATCCCCATCGCTCCGGGCCAGCGGGTGAAGACCAATCGTCTCGACTCCAAACGCATCGCCGAAATGCTGCGAGGTGGACACTTAAGAAGCATTCACGTTCCCACCCCACCCTATCGTCAGCTCCGTCATCTCGTTCAATTGCGAGATACCTTTGTTAAACAAGCCGTTGCCCATAAATGCCGGATCAAAGCGCTGTTCCTCATGGAAGGGCTTCAATTCCCTTCCTCGCGAGCCCCTTGGACGAAGTCCGTTCTCTCTCAACTCGCGGAGCTTCCCTGCGATCCAACGATCCGGTTCAAGTTGGATTCTCTCTTGGCCGGTCTTTCCTTTGCCCAGCAACAAGTTTTGCAAACACAAAAAGAAATTCGCCGCTATTGCCAACACGATCCTGAGCTTTCCCAATGTATTCAACACTTGACGACGATTCCCGGCATCGGCCGGATTGTCGCCAGTCACTTGTTGGCTCGGATCGGCGATTGGCGCTTGATTGACAACGTGCGCCAGCTGTCTTCTTTTCTTGGATTAATTCCACGCGAAAATTCCACGGGCGACCGCATTCACCGAGGATCAATCACGCATTCTGGAGATGGACGCTTACGAACCAAGCTTGTTCAAAGCGCTTGGATCTCCATTTATAAAGATCCCGAGATGACTGAATTCTACAACCGCATTCGCCAGCGGCATCCCGTTGATCAAGCGGCGCGCAAAGCGATCGTTGCGGTCGCCAATAAATTAACGAAAAGAATTTATTCCGTCTTAAAACAGCAAAGGCCGTATGTTGTCCGGTGACTGAACTGCCTTCTCTTTGACAACAGAGGAGACAGCGTCACCCCAGGGGACGACTCGATTGGACACAGAAGTTGTTCTGATTCGGAGAAAAAGAAAGAGAACCCCGGGGGCTTTGCTGGACCCTGAGTGGGCCGCATTTAAACGAGTGTGCCGTGAACGACACGGGCCACGTATAGCAGTGAGTCTCTCTGTGGGTTAAAGAAGGAATATTCAGGTGGACGTGGAGGTGCTTGACATTCACATAGCAGTGTCCAAAAAGTGTCCAGTGAACAGCTCATTTTAACGCATTTGGGCTTTCTCTGGCTTAAATGACTTTTGACTCTCCGACGGAAAAACGTGGAGCTGATCGGGATCGAACCGACGACCTCGTCGTTGCGAACGACGCGCTCTCCCAGCTGAGCTACAGCCCCGAAATTTGCAAAGCAAATTTCCCTCTAACAACTAACTACTATCAACTATCAGCCAATGCCTCTACCAGCTAACGTCTAATGAAAAAAAATGAGACGAGTTGTTAGATGATAGTCGATAGAGGGTACATTTTTCTTTTAGAAAAATGTACGGAGAGGGCGGGATTCGAACCCGCGAGGATCTTGCGACCCTACACACTTTCCAGGCGTGCCGTTTCAACCGCTCACGCACCTCTCCAATGCTTAGAAGCCAACCTTTTTAGCAGTTCTCGGGGGTTCGGCCAAATCGCTTGGTGTCTAGGGAGGAGGTGGGGAGGAGGTGCCGGAGACAAAAAATATTTTGGTAACGTCGGGCCTTCGAAGGAGCGAAGGAAATGAGCGATATTGTCCCCCCTAAAAAACCAACCGAGCGCGTGCGGGAAATTGATTTGTTGAGGTTTCTTGCGGCTTTGGCCGTGGTGTTTTTTCATTATTCGTTCCGGGGATATATCGCCCAGAGGACGGTCATGCCCTATCCCTTGCTGGCTCCGGTCGCCAAATATGGGCTCTACGGCGTCGAACTCTTTTTCTTGATCAGCGGGTTCGTGATTCTCATGACGGCTTCCAGCGGCGACGCGCGGAAGTTTATCGTCTCCCGCGTGGTTCGGCTTTATCCGGCATTTTGGGCCTGCTGTACGATCACGTTCCTCGCCATCATTTTTTTCGGCAGGGGCCATTTCACGGCTTCCCTCCGCCAATATTTGGTCAACATGACCATGTTGAATGAATTCCTCAATGTCACCTCCATCGATGGGGTCTATTGGTCCTTGGCGGTGGAAATGAGGTTTTACGCATTGGTGGCCGTGCTGCTGGTGATCAAAAAAATTCACCGGGCCGAACTGTTTTTGATTTTGTGGCTGGCCGCGACGATCGTCCTTGAGGCATTCCCGATCGACCGGCTTCAGACCCTTCTCATCACGAATTATTCTCCCTATTTCATTGCGGGAGCCATTTCATTCCTCGTGTGGTCGCAAGGCATGTCCTTCGCCCGGATCGGCGCCTATCTGGCGTCTTGGCTGATGGCGCTGCATGGATCTTTGAAAGGGTTCGAAGGGTTTGAGAAGCAATATCACACGCCGCTGAGCCGGCCCGCGGTGCTGGTCCTTCTTTCGATTTTTTTCGCGATCCTATGGCTGGTGTCCATTCGCAAAACGGGATTTCTTGGAAAAAGTAATTGGGCGGCCCTCGGCGCGCTGACCTATCCGCTCTATCTCATTCACGAGAATGTGGGGTTCATGATATTCAACATCGGCTATCCGGCATTGAATCCTCATTTGTTGCTGTGGGGAACGGTGCTGGCGATGATCGGCCTGGCCTTCTTCATCAACACGGCCGTTGAAGCGCGATTTTCTCCCTATTTAAAAAATTGGCTCAACGCCGTCACCACGGGCCGTTCCCTTCGAGGATGACCTCGACGCCGTTTTTGAGGACCGGCACGCCCACGGCCCGGCGGTCGAACATCGCCGAGCGGCCGCGGCCTCGAACGGTCAAACGCGACGGCGTCACATTGCCGGATTTGATCATGTAGCTGTAAACCCGCCAGGAATACAAACTGGCTTGATCGCGGTCCTGGGAAAAATTCTTCTTCGCGCGGGAATAGCCGTCGAGTTTGACGGCGGCGCCGGGATACGCATTCGCCAAAATGGACGCTTCACAAAGAAGTTCCTTCCCTTGATCGGAAAAATCAATTCCATTCCCCGCCTTTTGAAAAAGAGCATTCGCGTCCAACTGGACAATCAACCCCAACGCGGTCTCGTTGACTTGGATCCGGTGAAGAGCATGTTCCAACATTTCCCGCGGCGTCACGTTCACCCTTAAATCGACGAATGCCGGGAGACTTTCATTGCCGGCCTTATCCCACGCCTGGAAAACCACGCGATAATTTCCCGGCGGGACCAAAACATGGGTGGATTGATCGGTGCCGTCCCATTGAACGTCGCGCACGGGACCGCTCGACCAAAAAACATAGGGCGTGTGGCCGCTTGAGCCGGCGACCTGGATGAGCCACCGGTCCAAGGGGGAGGCATCGACGGCGCGCGCTTTGAACGTCAATTGGCCGTTTTCAAGCAGGCTGCGACCGAATACGGGCGTGGAAATCGACAACTCGACAACGGGGGGCGTGGTGTCCACGACGAAAGTTTGTTCGGCGAGCAGGCTCTTCCCCCTTCCAAAAACTTGGAGCCGCGCCACATACTCGCCCTCGATGAGCAGCGCTCCTTTTTTATCGGAGCCGTCCCATTTGATGAGCGCCGGAAGCGCCGCTCCCGACAAACGGTTCACGCGCCGCATCCGCCGGCTCGAAAAAATATCGAGCGTCCAATGGGACACATCCAAGTCCGAATTGAGCACCGGATAGAAAAAGACCTGGTCCTGCCGGTTGTCTTCATTGGGGGAGAAATAGGCGGGATCCACGCGGAGCTGGAGCGTGCTGCGCTCGACTTGGGCGTGGAGAGAAAAGGGGAACAAAAGAAAATAGACGATGGAAAATAGAAAAAAAATTGAAAATTTAATCTTCATATTTATGCCGGCCCTACGCTGCACGGCGCATAGGGCCGTACTTTCCTTGATTATTTAAATTTGAGGTGAAAGTACGGAGAGGGTGGGATTCGAACCCACGAGGGCCTTACGACCCTACACGCTTTCGAGGCGAGCCCTTTCAACCACTCAGGCACCTCTCCAAAAATTTTCCAGAGGAAAATTTTTCCTCTACCAACTACCAACTAAAATCTACCAACTACTTAATCCTCTGCCTTCCCGCAAACTCTTTGCGCAATTCCCGGTCCACCGTCCGCCGCTTGAGCTCCTCGCGCCGGTCCGGTCCGCGCTTTCCTTTCGCCAAGGCCAGGACCACCTTCGCTTTCCCCCGTTTGTTGAAATAGATCTCGAGAGGAACGATGGTCAACCCTTTGACCATGGTCCGCCCCATCCAACGGAGAATTTCCTTGCGGTGCAGCAGCAACTTGCGCGTCCGCAGCGGATCTTGGACCACATGCAACGATCCCATCGAATACGGCGCGATGTGGACATTCCAAAGAAAGGCCTGCTCGCCCACCACGCGCGCGAAGCCGTCTTGCAAACTGGCTCCGCCTTGGCGCAACGACTTTACTTCGGGCCCGGTGAGGGCCAGCCCGGCTTCCAGCGTTTCGATGATCTCGTATTTGGCGGACGCCCGCCGGTTGGAACTGACAACCTTGCGAACCTCAACTTCTTTTTCTTTAGTCATGCGCAGGACAGGATTTGAACCTGCAAGGGCTTTCGCCCACCAGCTCCTGAGGCTGGCGTGTCTGCCGTTCCACCACCTGCGCTAAGACGACCCAAGCTGTGCCAACACGCGATTCAACGCTTCTTGCGCGTCGTTAAATTTTTCCTCCACCATCAAAGCGGCGCGGTACTCATTGGCGGCGTCCATGGGTTTCTTTTGAGCCTCAAAATTTTTCCCCCGCCAGAAATAGGCTTCCGCGCAATGCGGATCATTGTCCAATGCGGTTTTCAAATCGGAAAGAGATTTGTTGTACTTTTTCCCCTCGTAATGAAATATCGCGGCCTGGACCCATGGCCACGGCGAATGTTTCTCCTGCTTCATCCACTGGCTCAGCTCATGCTCCGCCTCCGCCTTCTTGCCATCCTGCCAAAGCGCTTCTATCTCGATGGAGTGCGGTTGGGTTTTCAACATCGGTCCTTCCGCGCAGAGAAAGCCGGCGAAGAAGAAAGGACAGCACGATAGAACATATTGACGGATTCGCATGATGGGGGGATTATAGCACGCGTCCGCCTCGGCGGACTGAAACCTAAGCGGCGTTGGCTTTCGGCGGGGCGTCAAGAACGTGACGGCAGGCGGTCACGGTGCGGCGGGAAATTTTCACTTGGAATTTTTCCTCGATCAGTTTCGAGAGGGCCATATCGGTCATCTGGCGGGCGCCTTCGTTCCTCAATTTATCGAGGATTTCCAGCACGATGCGGCGCTGTCCCGGCATGAGATCAAGCAGAAGGATCTCGCGGTCCCAGGGGAGCAAGACGCTCTTGTTCGACAAGACGCGGCTCAGCGTACTGGGCGCGAACTCGAGCTTGGCCGCCACTTTCCGCAAGGACACCGGCGCCATCTTGGCCATGTCTTGCGTTTCAAAATAGGTTATTTGGGCCTTGAGCAAGTGATCGATGACCCGCCAAAAGGCCCCCTGCTTTAAATTGGACAATTCGAGAAGGCCGACGTATTTGCGAAGCCGCGCCGCGGAATCGCGGTCCAACTTTTTATTCTTCTGCCAACGGCGGAGCGCGTTGCGGTCGATATCATAAAGACCCCGCGCCAGGTGCGGAGAAAAGTAAGCGATGGTGAAAGTATTGTCGGCGTTGCGCACAATCCGGCCCACCACGGTGGGTTTGACCTTATCGGAGGCCTGCAGCTTGGAGGGATGGTAAAATTCCGCTTGGACCGCCATGTCAACCACAAAATCCTGGACCTGGCGCGCTTCTTCCAGCGTCACGTTGCAAATTTTCGCGATGTGGTCGGATGTGTCGCTTTCTTCCCGGTAGAGAAAGTATTTCTCAAAATTTTCCTGGCCGATCTTCTCGATGAGCTTGAGCAGGTGCTTTTTTTGGTCGAGCAGCGTTTCGGGCAAATCCCCGGTCCCCCCCGCCACATCCGCGTCCTGCGAATCGTAGAACTGTCCCGCCAATCCGGTGCGGGCGAAACGCTTGAATTTGATGATCCGCTTGCCTTCCGCCCGTGCATCGATCAATTCATGGAAGAGCGGATCATGTTCGACTTCGGAGAGGAGTTTCGCCCATTCGGACTCCGGCATCTTGATGGCTTGCGCCATTTTGACGCGTCCCACCAACACAGTCCGCTGGACCACATTCGGGCTAACGGTTTGTTTGAAGTTGAGACTCTGGTCGGCCATACCATTGCTTACCTGCAACGGCCCGGCCTTTCAAGAGGAATTTCGGCTAGGCGCTCCGCAGAGCCGCCTGAAGGGCGGGCAGATCGATCAAGAGCCATTTGCCTTCATCGGACAGACGCACCCAGGCCATGACCGACAAAAGCGCTTCCGTCGCTTTATAGAGGTACTCGCTTCGGCCGACGACCATCACTGAGAAATCCCCCACCTGGTTATTGGCCAGGTTGAACGCCAGCGTTTCGGCACGCTCGCCATATTGGTTCTTAAACCGGAGGGCCAATCGACGGAAGACCGTCGCGTAGGAATAATCGCCGCGCAGCTGTTTCTCATAAACGGCCGCGACCGGGACTTGGAATTGTACCTGCGACGAAATCTTCTCCACTTGCTCTCTCACCTCGGCGCCGGCATGGGCAGAAACCACGGCGCCCACCATCCAGAGCTTGTCCCGGTTGAGCCGGTCGTAATTTTTGGCCGCCTTCACAATCTCATAGAACCGGTCGATATCGGACGGCGCTCTGACATGAACGACTGCCATGCGCGTGCGGCCGGTCTTAAATCCTTGCGACAGCGCCGCCACCGGACTGGTCGCTTCCATCCCAATGCCGCGCGCGGAGGCCGCTTGTAAGCCCGACTCGATCAAATGGTCCAAGTCCAGATTTAAACGCGGACCTTCATGAGCGCGCAAATCGGCCAGGACCGCGTGCGCGATCGTCGCCGCCGCGTCCGCCGAACGACCCCAGGCGGCGGAGCCGAAATCCGTGGTAACGCCCTCGTCTTGCGGGACTTTATTCGTCGCTAGAAACGAAACAATGGGACGCAAGGGCACCGATTCCGAAGGCAAACCCGGCGCCGTTTGATTGTTGGAAACAACGCCGACGAGGCCTCCTTCGGCATCGTAAATGGCCGAGCCGCTGGTGCCCGGCGG
>Ga0206945_1137_pt1 | contig 15711 bp, 17 predicted proteins | sample Alteio_BWOrgHeat_5_FD_152982 | JGI IMG/M metagenome (GOLD analysis project Ga0206945, IMG submission 152982) | Enriched cells from forest soil in Barre Woods Harvard Forest LTER site, Petersham, Massachusetts, United States -... | ecosystem: Environmental > Terrestrial > Soil > Temperate forest > O... | reverse complement strand
GTCGGCGACGACGAGATCAACGAAATCATCGACTCCATCCGGAGCGGCTGGATCACGACCGGGCCCAAAGTCGAAAAGTTTTCAAAGATGTTCGCCGACTATGCCGGCGGCAAATATTCGACCGCGCTTTCCTCCGCCACGGCCGGCCTGCATCTGGCGCTGCTCGCGCATGGCATCGGTCCCGGGGATGAAGTCATCACCACGGCGATGACATTCGCGGCCACGGTCAACGTCATCACGATCGTCGGCGCAAAGCCGGTGCTGGTCGACATCGACCGCGGAACGCTGCAGATGAACGTGGCCGACGCCGCGAAAAAAATTTCCAAGAAAACCAAGGCCATCATTCCGGTCCATTTCGCCGGGCAGCCGGTCGATCTCGATCCGTTGTTGGATTTGGCCAAGAAACACAAGTTCGTGCTCATCGAAGACGCCGCGCATGCGGCCGGGACCGAATACAAGGGGAAGAAAATCGGATCGTTTGACACGACCTCGGTTTTCTCGTTCCATCCCAATAAAAACATGACGACCGGCGAAGGCGGCATGGTCGTTTCCAACGATGAAAAAATAGTGGACGCCGTCACGCTGCTCAAATTCCACGGCATGGACAAAAATGCCTGGAAACGGTTCGCGAAAGCGGGCTCGCCGCGCTATGACATCTCGGTGGCCGGCTACAAATACAACATGCTCGACATCCAGGCCGCGATCGGCATTCACCAATTGCCCAAATTGGACGGCTTCATCGAAGAGCGGGCCAAACGCGCCCGCAGATATCAAGAAGCGTTCAAAGGGCTCGCCGGACTTCTTCTGCCCGTGGAAGTTCCCTACGCCCACCGCCATGCCTGGCACCTCTACACGCCGCTCGTCGACATCGACCGCCTCAAAATCGACCGCGACCAATTCATGCAGGAGCTCAAAGAGCGCAACATCGGCTCAGGCCTCCATTATTCCGCGGTCCATGAATTCTCCATCAACGCCAAACTTTACGGATGGAAACCGCTGGATTTCCCCGAAGCCCATTTCGTTTCGGAGAGGATCTTGTCCCTGCCGCTCTTCCCAACCATGACGGACCAGGACCAGGCGGACGCGATCGAAGCCGTGACCGGCATCTGCGGGAAATTCAAGAAATGAGAAATCCGATTCCGATCAAAAAACTTTCCGTGGTCATCCCGATTTACAACGAGGAAGCCAACATCCCCCAACTTTTCCCGCGGCTCATGCCGGTGCTCGAAGGACTCGGGCGCGATTATGAATTGCTGCTCGCCGATGACGGCAGCCGCGACCGATCGATGGAGCTTTTGAAGCAAAATGCCGCGCAATATCCCGGCAAGGTCAAGATTGTGGAATTGGCCCGGAATTTCGGCCAACACCCGGCCATCCTGGCCGCGTTTCGCAACGTGACCGGAGACGGCGTGATCACGCTGGACGCCGACCTGCAAAATCCACCGGAGGAAATTCCAAAACTGCTCGCGCAGCTCGACGAAGGCTTCGATGTCGTGGGCGGCGTCCGGCAGAACCGCCAGGACACGTTCTTCCGAAAATTCGCCTCCAAAATCGTCAACAAGGTGACGACGCTCATCACCGGCATGAAACTCCAGGATTACGGCTGTATGCTGCGCGGCTACTCGCGGGAGGTCATCGACCAGATCAACCTCTGCGAGGAGAATTCCACTTTTATTCCGGCGCTGGGATTGCTGTTCGGCCGCCGCACCATCGAGATCAAAGTGGCGCATGAGGCGCGTTCTTCGGGCCGCACCAAATATTCGCTCTACCGCCTGGTCCGCCTGAATTTCGACCTGATGACCGGCTTCTCCGTCGTCCCGCTTCAAATGTTCACCTTGCTCGGGTTCGCGGTGGCGGCGGGCGGCCTCTCGTTCGGCGCTTATCTGTTGGTCCGCCGGTTCCTGCTGCTGCGCCATTCGGAAGCCGAAGGCGTGTTCACGCTTTTCGCATTGGCGTTCTTCGTCATGGGCGTCCTCATGGCGGGCCTCGGTATCGTGGGCGAATACATCGGCCGCATTTATCAAGAAGTCCGCGGCCGGCCGCGGTTCACCATCCGAAAAATCCACGGCGCATGAATTCGCCCCGCATTGTTGTTTTTGCTTATTCGGACCTGGGCCATGCCTGCGTCAAATTTCTGCTGGACCGCGGCGAAAACGTGGCCGCGATCTTCACGCATGAAGACAATCCCAGCGAAAAAATTTGGTTCCCTTCCGTGGCGAAACTCGGCAAGGCCCATTCCGTATTGACCCGCACCGGCGTCGACTTGAAAAAACCGGAGGAGATCGAAGCGCTCAAAAAACTCAAGCCGGAACTGGCTCTCTCGTTTTATTACCGCGACATGATCCCCGCCTCCGCGCTGGCGCTTCCGAGACTCGGCGCCTACAACATGCACGGTTCGTTTCTGCCGAAGTTTCGCGGCCGGGCGCCGGTGAACTGGGCGGTTTTGAGCGGAGAGAAACAAACCGGCGCCACGCTTCATGTGATGGTTGAAAAGCCGGACGCCGGAGACATCGTCGACCAGGAAGCCGTTCCGATCGGCCCCGACGACACCACGGCCGTGGTGCAATCGCGCGTGACCGAAGCGGCAGTCAAAGTCCTCTCCCGGCAAATCGGCAATTTAACCGCCGGGACCGCGCCGCGCCGGCCGCAAGATCCCGCCCAAGCCAGTTATTATGGACGGCGGACCCCCGCCGACGGCCGCATCGATTGGTCCTGGCCGGCGGAAAAGGTCCACAATTTGGTCCGCGCCGTCTCCAAGCCTTATCCGGGCGCCTTCGGCCCCATCGGTGAAAAAGAACAAACCATCTGGCGAACACGTCTAACCGGTAAAAAAGTATCATCCGGCACCGCCGGCGGCACCCGCTATGAGAGCGGCAAAACATTCGTCATCTGCGGCGATGGCTTCGAAATCGAAATTCTAGAAATGGAGAAACGCACGACATCATGAAAGTCTTAATTTTGGGCGTCAATGGGTTTATCGGCAACGCGCTGGTCAGCCGCATTTTAAAAGAGACCGACTGGGAAGTGTTTGGGCTCGATATGTCGTTCAATAAAATCGAAGCGCACCTCTCCAATCCGCGCTTCAAATTCCTCGAAGGCGACATCGCGATCAACAAAGAATGGATCGAGTATCACATCAAGAAATGCGATGTGGTGATGCCCTTGGTCGCCATCGCCACGCCGGCGTCCTACGTTCAAAACCCCATCGGCGTGTTCGAATTGGATTTCGAAGAGAACCTGCGCATCATCAAACAATGCGTCCATTACAAGAAACGGATCCTTTTCCCCTCCACCTCCGAAGTCTACGGCATGTGCCCCGACAAGGAGTTCGATGAGGAGAACTCGCCCCTGGTTTACGGCCCCATCCACAAACAGCGTTGGATTTATTCGGCGAGCAAACAACTTTTGGACCGCGTCATCTATGCGTTCGGCCAAGCGGAAGGCCTGCAATTCACGCTCTTCCGCCCGTTCAATTGGATCGGCCCGAACTTGGACAACATCGACTCTCCCAAAGAAGGTTCCTCGCGGGTCCTGACGCAATTTCTCCACAACATTCTTTATGAAGAACCCATCAAGCTCGTGGACGGCGGCCGGCAGCGGCGCTGTTTCACCTATATCTCGGACGGCATCGACTGTTTGATGAAAATCATCGAGAACAAAGGCGGCGCGGCGGACGGGCAGATCTTCAACATCGGCAATCCCAGAAATGATTTCTCCGTGCGGCAGCTGGCCGAGAAATTGGTGGGCGCCGTGAAAACCTATCCCGGTTTCCGCGCCATGGCGAGCAAGACCGAGATCATTGCGGTCACGTCGAACACCTATTACGGCAAGGGCTACCAGGACATCCTGACCCGGACGCCGTCGATCAAGCGCGCCAAAGAGAAATTGGGATGGGAACCGAAGATCTCCATGGACCAAGCCCTCAAATTGACGCTCGACTTTTATCTAAAAGGCCGCAAGAACGCAGTTCCCGTCGGATAAACCGCGGTGTCCGTCCGCCGCCTCGCGCTGAAAGTCGACTGCGACACGTACGAGGGCACGCAAAATGGCATCCCCAACCTGCTGCGCCTTTTTGACGAATTCAATATCCGCGCCAGCTTCTTCTTCACGCTGGGGCCCGACACCTCCGGCCGCGCCGCCTTTCGCGTTTTTCACCCAGAAAGGGTTCCTAAAAAAAAATGCTCCGTTCCAACGCCGCCGCGCTCTATGGTCCGCGGACCATGTTGTATGGAACGCTGCTTCCTTCTCCGATGATCGGGGAAAAATTGGCCCGCGCGATCCGCTCGGTGGGAGACGCCGGCCACGAGACCGGCGTCCATGGCTGGGACCACATCCGCTGGCATGACAAAGTGGACCGGATGTCGCCCGCGGCAATCGAGCGCGACGTGAGCCGGGCCCATGAGACATTTGAAACCATTTTTGGCAGGAAAGCCCATTCTTCGGCGGCGCCGGGCTGGCACGCTTGCCGCGGATCGCTGGAAGCCCAAGAGAAGCGAGGCCTCCTCTATGCGTCGGACACGCGCGGCGGGCCGCCCTGCTTTCTGGAAGCGGATGGAAAACGCTTCAACACGCTGGAAATCCCAAGCACGCTGCCCACGTGGGACGAAATGTTAGGAGATCCGTCGCTCCCCGATGAGAATGCGTTCGTGGATTACTTCGCGCGCGCCGTCAAAGAAACGGAAGTCCACTCCATTCACACGGAAGTCGAAGCGACCGCCCACCTCAATTTGTTCCGCCGTCAGATTGAAGCATGGAAGACAAGAGAAGTCGCGTTCGTGACGCTGGAAGACATCGCCAAGGAACAACTCAAGGACAAATCCAAAATTCCGGTCCGGCCATTGGAACGCATCGAGATACCGAACCGGGCGGGCCAAGTCAGTTCAAGCATTCATAACTTCAGGGGGGAAAAATTATGAGCGAAATGAAAGGTGATGTGGTCCCAACTCAAAAGATCTGGCAAGTCATCGCCGCTTCCGCCGTTGGGACGATGATCGAGTGGTACGATTTTTATATTTTCGGAAGCCTCGCGACCGTCATCTCGCCGCTGTTTTACCCCAAGGGAAACGACACGCTGGCGCTGACCGCCTATCTCTCCACCTTCGCGGTCGGCTTCGTGGTGCGTCCGTTCGGCGCGCTTTTCTTCGGCCGCATCGGCGATATCATCGGACGCAAGTATGCGTTTCTGGTCACGCTGTTGATCATGGGCGGGGCCACCGCCCTCATTGGGTTCCTGCCAACATACGCCGCCATTGGCCTGGCCGCTCCCATTATTCTGCTCGTGATCCGCGTGCTGCAGGGGCTTGCTCTCGGCGGGGAATATGGCGGGGCCGCCGTATACGTGGCGGAGCATGTGCCGGATGAAAAACGCGGTTTCTATACAAGCTTCATCCAGATCACCGCCACGCTGGGACTCTTTGTGTCTCTGGCGGTCATCCTCACCGTCCAAAACACCATGAGCAAAGAAGCATTCTCCGCGTGGGGATGGCGGGTTCCGTTCTTGATATCGATCTTGCTGGTGGGCATATCTCTCTACATGCGTCTTCGCATGAAAGAGTCGCCGATTTTCCAACACTTGAAAGGCGCCGGCATGACCTCCGCCACGCCGCTGAAAGAAGCGTTCACGCAATGGAAAAACTTGAAGATCGTTTTAATTTCGCTCTTCGGCGCCACCGCCGGGCAGGGCGTGGTGTGGTACACCGGACAATTCTTTGCGCTGTTCTATCTTCAATCCATTCTCAAAGTGAACGCGACCTCGGCGAACTACGTCGTCGCCATCGCGCTCCTGTTGGCGATGCCCTTCTTCGTTTTTTTTCGGCGCGCTCTCGGACCGCATCGGGCGAAAAAAAATAATGATGCTGGGGTGCTTGCTCGCCGCGCTTTCTTACATCCCGCTTTATAAGGCGATGCAAGCCGCGGCCGGATCCAACGTCGTCACCGCCATTTCACAAAAAAACCCCGTCACCGGCGCGATCATGCTCACGCCGCAGACCATGGTGAATGGCGCGCTCCAACCGGCCGCCGTGGTCCTTCCCTATACACGATTCGGCGATTTCGCCGGCAATCCGATCGCGTGGAAATTGATCCTCCTCGTGTTCATCCAGGTGCTTTTCGTGACGATGGTCTATGGCCCCATCGCCGCCTATCTGGTTGAAGCTTTCCCCGCAAAAATCCGCTACACCGCTCTTTCATTGCCCTATCACATCGGCAACGGCGTTTTCGGAGGCTTGCTCCCGCTGATTGGGCTCACGGTCGTCGCGAGAACGGGAAATATTTATGCCGGACTGTATTATCCGATTGCCGTCGCCGCCACGACCTTCGTGGTCGGTTCGATCCTCCTAAAAGAGACCAAGCATGTATTGATTTGGAAGGAGATGGAGACCGGCCATTAACACCTGGGCGGCCGATTCAAGAAGCCGCTGGTAGTAGCGGATGTCGTATTCGAACGTGTCCTCGATCAATGCCAACGGCATGACGCGCCAATCTTTCACTTTGTCCTTCTCCTCGGTGACGATGTAGGAAATGGTTTCGCCAGGATGAAGCTGGATCCCGGACGCGGCCATTTTCTTCGCCGCCAATGCGGACAAGGTGTCATGAACATAATCTTCCGGCGCGTAGCGGATCTGTTTTGAAATGGCCAAATCCATCGGCGTCACCAATCCCAAGCGCAAACGTTCGTCGTAACGTTCCTGGATTTCCTTGAGTCGCGGCGCGAGCGTCCGCAGCGTGGGCAGATCCGCGGCCGCGCCCATCGCGTCCAACAACTCTTGCTGCAATGCCTTGACGATCAGCGGCGCGTCGTGGCGGCGCAGTTCGATCCCGCGGAATTTAAGCTCGCCGGACCGGAAAGCGCCGAAATAGCGGTTCGGAACGCCGCGGCCCTTCTTCTGTTTGAATTCGCAAAAACGGATCCACCGGTAACGGCCTTCCAGCGCCATCGGCAGACCGGTCGCTTGCTCGATTTTCTTACGGAGTCCTTCCACCTCCCCATCTGAGACGCCATTTTTCGTCAGCCACAGCGAATCCACGATCGCATGCAGAAAATGAAATCCTTCCGCCTCCGCCACTTCTTTCGCGCGAAGCAGCGCTTCGCGTCCATACGCGTTCACGCATTCATGCGCTTCGATCCGTCCAAAGCGCGCGTTGCGAAATCCAAGATAGCCGAAGCAGCATACCAGCGCCCACTTGAACGCGTCGTAACGCCCTTTGAGCGCAACCGAATCCGGATGTCCCGCTTTGATCATTTTTTTATACTCGGCGCGCTTCGCGACGATGGGTTCAAGCACGTCCGGCACCATACCGCGCGTGCGGCACAAATGATGGTTCAAGCCGGGGACTTTGTTGTCAAAGCAACAGGCGCAGTTGACCGCTTCGGGCGTGATGTTGTGGCGTACCATCACTTCGGGATACATGGACGCGAAATCAAATTCGATCACGTCTTCATGAAATCCCAACTCCGGCTCGTACACAAGTCCGCCGCGATCGGCGGCGATCAAATCTTCCGCGGAACGGAAATCTTCGGTCTGGCCTTTATCGAGCGGCACGAGCACATCATGTTTGACCGCCCATTCGTGCTGCATCGAACTGAGCGACGTGCCGATGGTGCAGCGCGCCGCGCGCTGGATCGGGATCTTGGCCACGCGCGCGATCTCAAAGAGTCCATGCAACCCCGTGTTGCCCATCGTAAAACTGTTGCGCCCGTCGATGTGCAACCGCCCAAACAGCGTTCGCGATCCCGCTTGATAAACCAGTTTCCCATAAGTCATGAAACTGCGGGATCGTCCGGACTGCATAAAGCCGTCGCCCCGGAAATTTTCAATCCGGGGCCCAGGTTCTCCCGATATGCGCGACAATATCAGCGGAACTCCCACGCGCTGAGAATGGAATTGCAGACGCGGCAGAAGATAATCATCGCCCCCTTCGGTCACGATCACGTCCGGGTCCCACTGCGCGATGTGGCGGTTGAGGCCCGAGATCAAATCTTCCTCCGAAGCGTCGAACGCGAAAGAGCGTCCTTCTTCCCGCTTCTCCCCCAGCGTCAATATGAATTGACCGCGCCGCCGATGAGACGGATTTACCCAGACGTCGCTTCCCGACGGGAATTCCATTTCGAGGTGCGCGTAGCGGAGCGGCGGCATCTTGTACAACAACTCCCAAGGAGAATCATCGAGTTGCCAATGAGAAATGGCGCCCGCGGCATCGGCTTCAAAAAAACATTTGGCGAGAGGAAAAAGTTGGCGTTCATAGAAGTAACGTTGTCCGGGGGGAACATCGGCGTCGAAAAGCTCGATGCCGGCAATGGTCTGGAGTTGTCTGACGATCTTCGGGAAAATCAGCGGATTGGAAACGGCGACGCGGACGACATCCTGATATTTCCCGGAAAAGAAATTCCGTTTTGACGTTACCCCAATCTGAACGGGAGTTTGAAACGAACCGAGCAGCCGCCGCAGCGACTCCTCGAAGCCGGCCGATGCCTGCGAAGCGTTGAGGCAGAAGTACGGCGCCCAAGGGTCAACATACGCGCGGGCATTCCCCTGTTCATCGATGATCCAAACGCACATTCCCCCATCGACGGGCGCGACATCTAGGATCCAGCCACTTTGCATCGCAGCTCGTCTAATACGCGCTTCATGCCGACCAGCATGGAAAGCAGGTGCGCGTCAAAGGGCAGCGGCCGCTGGGCTTCGGAAGCGGCCACCGCGTGGCGGCGCGCGTACGTCCACAATGAATCAAATGCCCCCTGGTCTTCCTTGCGCAGCGCCCGGCGGAAACCTTTCCACTCTTCCTCCGACTGCTGAAGAAGATTGATTTGCGTCGGCAGCGTGCGGCCCATGGACTTATCTCAAGACGGCGGGAACAAGCGACGACGGCAACGGCAGCGGCGCCGGTTCGGAAATGCGCCGCGCCAATTTGAGGACGTCGGGCAACAGATGGCGGCGATTCGCCGGCGGTTCTCCGTTGCGGAGCAGCGCGAGCACGATGGCGCGCTGTCGCAGGAATGATAAGCGGATCATGAAGGAACGGAACGCGCGGATGAGCGCGTCTTCGGGCAGGTCCGGGTCGTAGAAAAGGCCCATCAAGTCCGAGATGATCACGAGCGGCGTCCACCAGACCGCCTGGGAATGTGAGAGGCCCCCACGCCCCGCCCTCGGGGAGAGAACGGATTCTCCCTCCGGGGCGTTGGGGGCCCAAAGCGCTGGGTTCGGAATGCGGTCGAGCATTTGCTGATATTGGAACGCCGTGAAAGGGCGCCCCACTTTGATCGCGCGCAGCACGCGCGTCGGATCTAATTTTCGTTTCTTGGCTTCCACGCTCAGCTGATACGGATCGAAACGATTTCCGGAATCCACCCAAATCAATTGTCCAATCCGGGAATTGCGCCGCCAATAGCGCATCGGCGAGTAAGATATTTTGGACCCCCCTACGCCAAGGCTTCGGGGGGCAGGACTGGGAACGCTGTGTTCGGTGTCCAACAGTTCAACTAACTTTTTGGAGACTGTCGGCGCCAAATCGCCCTCTTCCACGGCCACATAAAACCCGCGCTCAACGGGCCCCGGCACGATCAGATTCTCCAAACTCACGGCTGGCAATGCGCTCCACATAGGTCGTCTCCTTTATGTCCTGTAGTGGCGGCGGACTTCCACCACCACGCCCACCAAATCAAATGGTCCTTCAATCCGTTTATAGGCCGGATTGGCCGGTTCCAGAAATGTTCTGCCCTCGCGGCGGCGAAGCGTTTTGACCGTGGCCTCGTCTTCCACGCGCGCGACCACCACGTCGCCGTTTTCCGCGGTCGATTGGGCGCGAACGATGACCATGTCGCCCTCCAAAATCCCGGCTTCAATCATGGAGTCGCCTTTGATCTTCAAAGCAAAGTGTTTGGAGGGCGCCAGATCGGCGCCGACCGGCAAGTGGCCTTCCACATTTTCAATAGCGGCATGGAGCGACCCCGCATGAACGCGGCCCAGGATGGGGATTTGCATGGCGGCCATCGGCAAATGCAGCCCGCGGGCCAGCGTGGGGTCCTTGGTGAGAAATCCTTTGCGGCGGATGGCTTCCACTTGGTCTTGCACGGTGCCGACGGACAGGCCCAAATGCCCGCCGATCTCGCGCAAGCTGGGCGGACGGTGGTTTTCCTCTATGTAGGTCTCGATGAAACGATAGACCGCTTCTTGCTTGGGGGTGAGTATTTCCATGACGAGCTATATACCCTACGCATGTAGGGTTGTCAAGGACAATCTTTCAGCTGGTTTTTTTAGAGAGATTTATTTCTACTCGCCGGGTCGTTTGAGGACCCACGTCGACGGATGTTTCCACGTCGTCGGGTTGTTTGGGGCCGGCGATTCCATCGGCGTCGAGGCGGACCAGCAGGGTCAGATTACCCTCGTAGAAATCCGTCCCGATCATGTTGTTGGCATTGGTGAGCGAGAAAGTGAGAGGAAAGACGGGGGCGTCGATCTTTTTGACCGCGACCGGCATGCCGGCCCCCGGCTGGCCGTTGACCGCGGCGCGGGCAATGATGAAGAGCACGCGCCGGGCGGCTTCTTGAGCGGAGATATCGCTTCCGAGAGTAACCGTCCCTTCCGCATAAACATGGGTCTCCGCCGGCGTTTTCTCCAGCCCAAGGCCCGCGGGCCGCAACAATGATCCGACCGGCGGCGCCATTTCCGGCTGAAGCAGGCGCGGCTTTGAAACCGCCAAAGCCAGGAGCAATCCGGCGGCCCCAAAAATCAAAACGTAATGCGAATCTTTCACGGGAGTCCCGCCCCTATGCTTGGGTCAGACGGCTTCGATACAGATCTTGCCCAGCCTCATGCAGAAGGGCTTCGGGGACCGCGCTGGGACCCCGGATAAAACGACAACCCGCATGAAATGGAGAACTTCCGGCCGGCGTACTCCGCATTGTCCTGAAACAAATCTTTTGAAACCGCTTCGCGCACGCGTTCGGTGACTTCCTGCGCCACCGTTTCATCGGCCGGAATCAAGACGGCGCAAAAATCATCGCCGCCGGAGCGAAACGCTTCGTCGTAGGACCGCAGAGAATGCATCACCACCGCGGCCACCTTTTTCAAGAAAAGGTCCCCTTCCTCCTGTCCAAAACGGTTGTTGAAATCGATAAATCCGTCGATGTCCCAAAGAATCACCGCCATGCGCTCGCGGCTGCGTTCGCAGCGAGCGATATGGGCGGACAACCGTTGGATCAAATGTTTGCGGTTATAAAGCCCCGTGACGGGATCGCGAAGCGACGTGTCCGCGGGACGGTCGCCGGCGGGGGTATTCGAAGCGGCCGAGGAAGGAGAGGATTTAAAAAATTTCGACCAGAAACCGGACATGCGGACTATGATTCCGGAACAAACTTGGCTTGGGAAAACCCAAGCAGCAAGAATCCCACCAAGCCGTCCGCGATGTTAACGACGGTAAAACCCGCCGGAAAAACGAACCAATTCCAATACGTCACATGCGCGGCCATTCCGACGACCAGCCCGATCGACATGACCAACAGCGCGCGCGGCACCGTGCTTTGGACCCGGTCGCGGGAAAGACACAGCAGCATCATGGTCACCAGAGCGACGATAAAATCGCTCCCGATCTCGCTCAAAAAATTGGCCGAACCCAGCGGGGTTCTTCCGGCCGGCGAAAACGCCATGACGCCGATGGGGCCGTGTTTGTACTTCATCGCCCAGGCGCCGTCGTCCATCCGCCCATCGGGCCCCTCATGGCTCGGGAAAAAATAGAAACCGGGCTCCGTCACCACGGTCTTCAGCGTGTCCATGACCAGTTGTTCCTCGGGGAACTTCTTGATGGTGTTGCTGTGCCAGGGAAGCAGCATCCACGACGCCGCACCCCAAACAAAGAGCACGGCGGTCCCAAGCAAAATACCGATGACAGGTTTCTTCATTTCTTGACCCCCTTCACCTTTGCGATCGCCCGGTCCATCAACGCGGGCGCGAAAAAATTCGCCACGTGCAAAATTTTGGCGTCGAAGGTGGGGAGCAATTCCCGCTTCTCTTTCTCACACGCCTGGATCGTCATTCTAGCGATCTTTTCAACGGAATGGAGCCGGAATTCCCGCTTCTCGGATTTTCCATTGTTCTTAAAAAAATCGGTGTCGACGCCGGGAGGACAAATGGCGATGACGTGGATATTTTTCGCGGCGAGTTCCGGCCGGATCGATTCCGTCAATCCCTGTACCGCGAATTTGGATGCGCAGTACGCGGCATTGAACGGAAAGCCGCGCTTGCCGACAATGGATGAGACGAAAACAATCTGCCCCCCCGCCGTTTTTTTCCAGGTGCGGAGCGGCCGCCCACACGCCGTAGAGGCTCCCCATGAAATTGACCTCCATGGTTTGGCGGACATCCTCCTCGGTATTTTCGAGGATGGTCCCTTTGGCCGGGGAAATGCCCGCGTTATTGATCATGACGTCCAAACCGCCGAACTCGGAGACGGCGCGCTGAACGAGCATTTCTACTTGGAAGCGGCGAGAGACGTCGGCCGGCACCGCCAACGCGGCACCGCCGCCGGCGCGAATCTGCGCGGCGTGTTTTTCGATCAGCGCGGCATTGCGCGCGGCCAAGACGACCTTGGCCTTCTTTCCGGCCAATTGGAACGCCAACTCCCGGCCGATCCCGCTCGAGGCGCCGGTGATGATGACGACTTTATTTTCAAAATTCATTTAGAAACACAAAGCGCCCGCCATACAGTTTGGCGGGCGCTTTGGAATAGGAAATGATGATCTGTTCGTTTACTTGAGGTGTTTGCTCACAAGCTTGGTCATGTCAAACATATTGACCGTCTTCTTGCCGCCGAAGACAACTTTGAGAGCCTCGTCCGCATTGATATTGCGGCGGTTCTTGGTGTCTTGGAGTTTGTTCTTCTTGATGTACGCCCAAAGTTTCTTGGTCACTTCGGTGCGCGGAATCGCTTTGCTTCCCACCACTTCGGCCAGCGCGTCGGACGGCTGAAGCGGTTTCATGAATGCTTTGTTGATCTTTCTTGCCATGTTTCCTCCTGGAGAATTTTCAGCCGGAATCCATTGTTCGCCGGACTGGCAATGGACTATAACTTATTATCGACGGAATTTTCCACATCTCCCTGCAACAGAAGAGCAGCTTGCCGGCGCGTCGCGCCGGAGTGAAAATCATCCCAAGAATTTTCTTTGTGGACGAAGAGCCCGATGGAACGGGCCACGACGTCAAAAAAGTTTTGATCGACGACGTCCAACCGGCGTCCCGGCGAGCTGACGATCAGCGTGCCGACGGTCTTATCGCCGGCCGTCATCGGAACATGGAATCCCAGGCTTGGCCCCGACGGCGGAAGAACAGAAGGATCGTTCTGCAGCACGATGCGGCAGCGCCAGCCGCTCGGGTCTCCCTCGGCGGCGAGCAGGCGGCCCGCCCGCTTCATCTTTTCGCGGATCGCGGAGCCGGGGCCGCACAAGACCTCCACGATCGAGATGAGGCAATTGGCGCGCGCGACTTCTTTGCGTTGAAGACGCCGCTCGCGAAGGATCGCGCCGATGAGGACCCAGGAAAAAACCAAAAGTCCCGCCGTCGCGGCCAAGAGCAAGGCGGCCATCGTGAGGAATGAGCGGTTGACGGCGCCCACGCGCAGCAACAGGACATTAAAAAGGGCCAGGAAAAGAACATAAGGAAAGAAGACGGCGAAGCAGAGAGACAAACGGAATTTGTCTATTTTTTGACGGGCTTGTTGGCTTTGACTCCGAGCAATTTGCATATTTTTTCAAGCGTCTGAGCGTAGTCGAGCGGTTTCCCCAGATAATCGTCGGCGCCGGACTCGATGATCTTATTTCTTATTTCCGCCGAATCATACCCGGTCACCGCAAGAATCTTGGTGTTCTTGGTTTCAGGGTCTTCACGAATCATGCGGCAAACTTGAAAACCGTCCACGCCCGGCAGCAGCAAATCCAAAATCACCAGATCGGGGGCGAACGTATGGACCAAATGACCGGCGGAAAAGCCGTCGGACGCGGTCTCGAATTGGTGCGGGACCGTGTCGGACAGCAAATCTTTAATGAAATCCACGATTTCCGGCTCGTCGTCCACCACGAGAATTTTTTTGGTGATGATTTCTTCTTCGATGTGGGACTGGATCTCGGGCAAGGTCATGCCTTTGGCGACCATCTTTTTGATTTTGCCGAGGCGGTCCATCGTGGGCATCTCTTCATAGAGCCGGTGCCCCCCCTCGGTCGTCATGGCGGCTTTGAGAAGCCCGATATCGGTGTAGTAGCGGATGGTGGAAACGAGGACGTCGGCTTTTTGGGCCATTTCGCTAATTTTCAGCAGATCCTCTCGCGCTTTTTTCGTCATCGGTTCCTTTGGACTGCAACTTGAGCTTCTTACTTCCTACTTTAGTTTAGGGGCTGGAACCGGCAGTTACAAGAGATTTTTACTGGCTGAGCGTGGCGATATTTCCTTCAAGATGCCGGATCCTCTCTTGAGATTCCGACAATCGCGCTTTGGCTTTGGCGACTTCTTCCGCGGGCGCGTGGGTGATGAAATCTTGGTTGGACATCTTCTTAAGCAGGCGCTCGGCGTCCATGCGGAGCGTCCCCAACTCTTTCTCAAGCCGGAGACGTTCTTTGGCGAAATCAATCAGCCCTTCCAGCGGCACATAGAGATTGGCCCCGGAAACGACCGCCGCCGCGGAGGCTTTCGGACGTGAAATGCCTCGGCCCATGATGATTTTCCCGACGCGGGAATTTAAACATTTGCGAATGACTTCATTTTTCAGGACCAATTCGGCCGTCTCATCCGATTCTTGTTTGACGAACACTTCGATCGGCTGGGTCATCGGGATCCCCATCTCGCTGCGGATGGTGCGGAGTTTGGTCACGATCTCCTGGAGCGTTTCCATGGATTCCGCCGCGGCCCGGTTGGTCAAGTTTTTCACCGGCTCCGGCCAAACGCCGGCCATGACATGCCGGGAGGGCGCGGCGCCGGATTTGGGAATTTTCTCCCATAATTCCTCGCTGATAAAAGGAATAAACGGATGAAAAAGCTTCATGGTCCCCTCCAAAACTGTCGCCAGCACATTGCGCGCGGCCTGGGTGGACTCCGGCGTGCAGGCGTGGTCGGCAAAATGTTCGCGGTCGACGCGCGGCTTGACCATTTCCAAGTACCAGTCGCAGTAGTCGGCCCAAAAGAAATCATAGAGGCCGCGCGAAGCGGCGTCCAAATCAAAACGCTCGATGGCCGTCGTGGTGTCTTGGATGATCTGATTGAAGCGATGAAGGATCCACCGATCGGCCAACTCAAGCCCGGGCGTTTCGGGCGTGACGGGCGAAATTTCCTTCATTTCACCCAGGCGCATCAGCACGAACCGCGTGGCGTTCCAAATTTTGTTCGAGAAATTGCGGGCCGAGACAAAGTTCTCTTTTGAAATTTGCATGTCGCGTCCGGGCGCCGCGGACTGGGCGAGCGAGAAGCGCACCGCGTCCGCGCCGAACTCCTGGATCAACTCCAACGGATCGATCACGTTCCCCAACGACTTTGACATCTTCCGCCCTTTTTTATCGCGAACGATGCCGTGGATCAAGACGTGGTGGAACGGAGATTTTCCCAAAAATTCCAGTCCGAACATCACCATGCGCGCCACCCACAAATAAAGGATCTCATGCCCGGTGACGAGTGTCGAAGTCGGGAAAAACCGCTTCAGATCGGGTGTTTCGTCGGGCATGCCCGCCTTCTGTGT
>Ga0206945_1136_pt1 | contig 15732 bp, 24 predicted proteins | sample Alteio_BWOrgHeat_5_FD_152982 | JGI IMG/M metagenome (GOLD analysis project Ga0206945, IMG submission 152982) | Enriched cells from forest soil in Barre Woods Harvard Forest LTER site, Petersham, Massachusetts, United States -... | ecosystem: Environmental > Terrestrial > Soil > Temperate forest > O... | reverse complement strand
GGTGCTGGCGGCCTCGCCTTACGACAGCAGCGCGGTCGACCTGATGGAGGGAAAGGTCTTGAGCGTAAAAGAAGAATGGGCCCTGATCGTGGGCAACTTCGGCGCGAAACAGGGAGTGAAAATCGGGATGCCGCTGCGGGTGGTGCGTGACGGAAAAACCATTGCGACCTTGCGCGTGGTCGATGTGCGGGAAAAGATCAGCGGGGCGGTGATTCAGGAGTTGGCCTCGGAGAAGATGCAAATCAAGGTAGGCGATCACCTCCAGGTGGACGCCCGCCAGAATGTGAGTTTGAAATAGGAGGAGTTACAAAAGTTAAAACAGTTACAAGAATTACCAGGGACGTTGAAGAGCCTTTGTAACCTTGTCACTCTTTTAACCTTTTAACCGTTCAACAATGCAAGTTAGTTCGACTTATCGTTATGCGAAGATTTCGCCGTTCAAAGCGCGCGAAGTCACTCGCGCTATTCAAGGCCTGCCGGTTTCAGCGGCGCTCGACCTGGTCGCGTTCAGCCCAAAAAAGGCCGCGGCCTTAATTAGCAAGACGCTCAAAAGCGCGGTTGCCAACGCGGAGAACAACGCCAACCTCAAGGTCGATGGTTTGGTGGTAAAGGAGGCGATTGTCGGGGAAGGCCCGACCATGCGCCGGATGATGACCCGCGCCCGGGGCAGCGGAAGCACGATCCGGCGCCGCAGCAGCCATATCCGGATTGTTCTCACCGACGAAATCGAGATCAAGAAACGCGAGAAACGCGGAACAAAGAAAGCCGGGGCGAAGGCAAAGAAGACTCACTCCAAGGCCGGAAAGAGCGAGCAGGTTGCGCCTAACGAAAAGTCGAAGGGAGAAGTCGCGGAAGAGAAAGCAGAAAGATAAGTCATGGGACAGAAAGTTAATCCAATTGGTTTTCGTTTGGGGGTAAATCGCGATTGGCGTTCGCGCTGGTACGCTTCGCCCCAGGAAATGCCTTCATTTTTGCATAACGACATTCAGATCCGCGAGTACGTGAAGAAGAAGCTTCAGTTCGCCGCGGTTTCCAAGATCATCATCGAGCGCGCCTGGAACAGTATCCGGGTGACGATTCACACCGCGCGCCCGGGAATCGTGATTGGCCGTAAAGGCGCCGAGATCGAGAAAATGACCGAGGAGATTTCCCGGATGGCCGAGGGGAAACAGGTCAAGATCGACATCCAGGAGATCAAGACGCCGGAACTCGACGCCCAACTGGTGGCGGAGAACGTGGCCCTGCAAATCGAACGCCGGATTGCTTATCGCCGGGCGATGAAGAAAGCAGTCCAAATCGCGATGGACTTCGGCGCCCAGGGAATTCGGCTGCGCAGCTCTGGCCGATTGAACGGTGCGGAAATTTCCCGTTCCGAATGGTACCGCGAAGGCAAGGTGCCGCTGCATACTTTGCGGACTCCGATCGATTACGGTTTTGCCGAAGCGAACACGGTCTACGGCAAGATCGGAGTCAAATGCTGGATTTGTAAGAAGGAAGAGGTCCCAACCACCCCGGCCGGTGCCTCCGGGGCGACGCCGGAAGCGGCTGCTGCTGCCTAACCAATTTGCCTAACGAGGAAAGATCGCCATGCCATTGATGCCCCAACGAGTGAAGTATCGGAAGTCCCAGCGGGGAAGCCGCAAGGGCACTGCTTCACGCAACCTCCGAATCGACTTCGGCGAGTTTGGTCTCCAGACCCTCGAGCGCGCCTGGATCACCAACACTCAAATCGAGGCTGCTCGGGTCGCCCTAACGCGCAACATGAAGCGCAAGGGCAAACTCTGGATCCGCATTTTTCCCGATAAATCAGTCACCGCGCGCCCGCCGGAAACCCGAATGGGTAAAGGAAAGGGACAGCCGGAATACTGGGTCGCCACCGTGCGTCCGGGGAATATCTTGTTCGAGATCGATGGCGTGTCGGAATCGATCGCCCGCGAGTCCCTGCGTTTGGCGGCGGACAAGCTCCCGGTGCGGACAAAATTCCTCAGCCGCCACCGGGTCGCTGCCTAACTAACGACAAATGAAATTCAAGGAACTACAGGAAATGAGCACCGACGAGTTGCTGACCAAGAAGCGCGACTTGCGCCAGGAGACGCTCCATCTCCGTTTGCAACAGCAAAGCGGGCAGCTCGAACAACCCAGTCGGCTCCGCCTCTTGCGCCGCGACGTGGCGCGAGTCGAGAGCGTGCTTACTCAACGCAACCAGCAGGCAGCCAAGAAATAATTTTCGATGGACGAGACAAACAAAACCGACAATCCCGCAACCGAATCCGCCCGGGGCACCCGCAAGACGCGGGTGGGGGAAGTAGTATCAAGCGGAATGAACAAGACGATCGTGGTCCGCACCGTGACCCGGGTGCCACATCCGAAGTTTGGCAAGATCGTCAAGCAAGAGAAGAAATTTTACGCTCACGACGAGGAGAACAAGGCCAAGGCCGGCGACAAGGTGCGGATCATGGAGACCCGCCCGCAGAGCAAGCTGAAGCGCTGGCGCCTGGTCGAGGTGGTCACGCCCTAACGAAAAAAGGAGTCACTTATGATCCAGATCAGATCGAGGTTGGATGTCGCGGACAATAGCGGCGCGCGGATGGCGACGATGATCGGCGTGATCGGCAAGGGAACCGCCCAGGTGGCGCACATTGGCGACGTGATTACCGCTAACGTTAAGGAAGCGAGCGCGACCGGCGCGGTGAAAAAGGGGGACGTGGTCCGGGCCGTCCTCGTTCGGACAAAGCAACCGATCCGCCGGGAAGACGGTTCGCTCCTGCGTTTCGACAACAACGCGATTGTCATCATCGACAAGGACCTCAACCCGCGCGGCACCCGGATTTTCGGACCGGTCGCGCGCGAGCTGCGCGAACGCAATTTTATGAAGATCGTTTCCCTGGCGCCTGAAGTTTTATGAATCGAGTCAAGTTCCATGTTCGCAAAGGCGATCAGGTCGAGGTCATCTCGGGCAATTTCCGGGGGTCGACCGGAAAGATCCTGCAGGTGCTGCCAAGGAAGAACCGGGTCCTGATCGAGGGGGTGCGCATCATTAAGAAACATCTGCGCAAATCGCAGGACAATCCTTCCGGGAAGATCGCGGAGCGGGAAGGTCCGATCCATATCTCGAACGTGAAGCTGGTTGAACGCGAGAAGGCGCCAAAGAAAAAGAGCAAGACCAAGGCGAGCAAGGAAAAGAAAAGCAAGAAAGAGGAGTAACCCTGGACGGGTCGGCCTGACGAAAAATGGAAAACGAATTCTACCGCGAATACAAGGAACGGGTAATGCCCGCACTTCGGACCCAGCATGGTTACAAGAACGACCTGCAGATTCCAAAACTGGACAAGGTGGTGATCAACACGTCAGTCGGCTCCCATTCCGACGTGAAGCAGGCGTTGGAAGACGCCAAGACCGAGCTCGCACTGATCACCGGCCAACGCCCGGCGGAGACTCGGGCGAAGAAGAGCATCTCCAATTTCAAACTGCGCAAATCCCAGGTCATTGGAGCCAAGGTGACACTCCGCGGCGAGCGGATGTATGAATTCATGGAACGGCTGATCAAGGCGGCGCTTCCGCGAATTCGTGACTTTCGCGGGATCTCGGCGAAGGGCTTCGACGGTCACGGAAATTACACCCTCGGGGTTTCGGATCAGTCGATTTTTCCGGAAGTCGAGCTCGACAAAATTAAGCGCAACATCGGTTTTGATGTTACCATCGTAACCACCGCGCGCACTGACGAAGAGGCGAAATCACTTCTCACCGAGATGGGAATGCCCTTCAGCGACCGGGCGAAAAAACCGGTCGCGCAAGCCGCCTAACGAAGACCAATGAGTACTGTTACCGATCCAATTGCCGATTTTCTTGCCCGCCTGCGTAATGGCACGCAGGCGCAGAAGGCGGAAATGTTTGTTCCCTACTCGAAGATGAAAAGCGAGGTCGCCCGCATTCTCAAAGAGGAAGGCTATATCGCCGATTACGAGCTGGACACGACCGCGGCGCATCCGCGGATCAAGATCACGAACAAAATTTCGAGCCGAAGCAACGCGATCACCGGCCTGCGCCGGGTGAGTCGCCCCGGGTTGCGCCGTTATGTTGGGGCGGACGAAATTCCCCGAGTGCTTGGCGGAATGGGAACGGCAATTCTGTCTACTTCAAGGGGAGTGTTGTCGGGACGCGAAGCGAAGAAACAGAATGTAGGAGGCGAGTTGCTGGCATTTGTCTGGTAACCGGCAGTTATGTCACGAATTGGAAATAAGGCGGTGGAAATTCCCGCCAAAGTCAAAATCAACATCGACGGGAGCGGCCTGGTCGCAGTCGAAGGGCCGAAAGGGAAACTGGATTGGAAATTGCCGAAGGGAATCAAGGCCACGATTTCCGAGAACGAGGTTTCCTTTGCGCGAAATGCGGAAACGCGGAGCGTCAAAGCCCTGCATGGTCTCTCGCGGGCGCTGGTTCACAACATGGTCGTAGGGGTAAGCGAGGGGTTCACTCGGAATCTCGAGATCGAGGGAGTTGGTTTCAAGGCGGCGGTCCAAGGAGAGAATCTCAACCTCAGCCTCGGTTTTTCGCATCCCGTGCTTTTCCCGATCCCGGCGGGCATTAAGATCACCGTCACGGACAACACAAAAATTGCCATCACCGGCGCGGACAAGAAGACGGTCGGTCAGGTGGCAGCGGACATTCGAGCTTATTATCCGCCGGAGCCCTACAAGGGAAAAGGGGTTCGCTATGTCGGCGAACAGATTCGGCGCAAGGAAGGCAAAACCGTTCAGTAACTGCCATGGCGACGACCAATCGAAAAGCAATTCGCAACCGAATTCACCGCCGTATTCGGCGGAAAGTTTCCGGGACCCCGGAGCGGCCGCGGCTCTGCGTCTATTTTTCCGGTAAGCATGTTTACGCCCAGGTGGTTGATGATGAAGCCGGGCGCACGCTAGTCTCCGCGGCGACAACTGAGAAATCGTTAGGCGGGGAAGGCAAGCGCGCAGCCAATCGCGCGACTGCCGAGCAAGTCGGCAAGGTGATTGCCGAACGGCTTTTGGCGAAAAAGATCGATAAAGCCGTTTTCGATCGTGGTGGATTTCAATTTCACGGCAAGGTAAAGGCGCTGGCCGATGCAGCGCGCGCAGGCGGACTTCAACTCTAAGGATTCATGGCATACGCAGGTAACACCAGTAACAGGCGCAGTGATTCGCGCACCACCGACCGGACTCCTCCGGCCAAGGGAGACACGACCGAGAAAGTCGTTTTCATCAACCGTTGCGCAAAGGTGGTAAAAGGCGGACGCCGTTTCAGTTTCAGCGCTCTGATTGTGGCCGGCGACCACGATGGCAAAGTCGGATGCGGTTTTGGCAAGGCCAACGAGGTGGCCGAAGCGATCCGCAAAGCCTCGGAAGCAGCTCGAAAATCGATGGAGAAAATGTCGCTGCACGAGAACACGATCCCGCACGAGGCGGTCGGAGAATTCGGCGGTGGGCGCGTGCTCTTGCGTCCGGCTTCGCCCGGCACCGGAGTGATCGCCGGTGGCGGAGTGCGCGCGGTAGTTGAGGCGGTTGGGATTCGGGACGTGCTTGCGAAATCGCTCGGTTCGAACAATCACGCCAACGTGGTCAAAGCCACGATCGAAGCGCTCCGTTCGTTGCGCCGTCGCGATGAGATTTTGAAAGCGCGCGGGCTAAGGCCGGGCGCGCCGAACAATGGTGAGGAGGCGTCGGCGCAGCGATGATTCGTTTGCACAGTTTGAAACCGCGGCCCGGTTCACGCCATCGGGTGAAGCGCCTCGGGATTGGCGAGAGCTCGGGTCACGGCAAAACCAGCGGCAAAGGAAACAAGGGCCAGAAGGCACGTTCCGGCGGCAGCATTCGACTCGGATTTGAAGGCGGCCAGATGCCGTTAATTCGACGTTTGCCGAAGCGCGGCTTCAACAACGCCGCGTTCAAGAAGGTTTACGCGATTGTTAACCTGGACGACCTCAATGAATTCAAGGCGGGTTCAACGGTCAACGAAGAGACGCTGCGCGAATCGAAACACGTTCGAGGTAATGTTGCCGGGTTGAAGGTTCTCGGGCGCGGCGAGTTGAAGCACGGCCTGATCATCGAGGCGGATCGAGTGAGCCAGGCGGCCCGCGAAAAAATCGAGAAGGCGGGCGGCACGATTACGCTGCGCAAGCGTGAACCCGCGATCGGCCGCGGAAGTGCGGAAGCCCCAAGAGCGAGCGAGGAAGCTCCGGCAGCGAAAGCAATCAAGGCCAGCCCGAAGACGAAAAAGCCGGCGGCAAAGAAAAAGAAATCAGCGAAATAGTCGCCCCCTGGATTAGCGGATGATTTCGGCTTTTCTCAATACGGTTAAAATTCCGGAACTGCGCCGGAGGATTCTCTTTACTCTCGCGGTCATCGTCATCGTTCGGCTAGGTGCTGCGATCACGACCCCAGGAGTGAACCCGGCGGTGCTTCAGGATTGGTTTCGTACCTCTTCGCAAAGTGCCGGTGGCGGAGTAGCCGCGCTCTTCAATTTGTTTAGTGGCGGGGCGCTGGAGAACTGCGCTGTCTTTTCGTTAGGCATCATGCCTTACATCAGCGCTTCGATCATGCTCCAGCTGTTGACGGCGGTGGTTCCATCGCTCAGCCGAATGTCGCGGGAAGATGGCGGCCGGCAGAAAATCATGCAGTACACCCGCTACGCCACGGTTTTTCTCTGCATCTTCCAGGGTTATCTGCTTGCGATCTCCTTCCAGCATCCAGAGTCGTACCACACGATGCTTCCGGGAATTACGGAAACGACCGCTCGACTGGGCATTCCACTGGTCGATAATCTCGGCTTTTCCTTTCGCCTGGTAACGGTTTTGACCTTAACCGCCGGCACTTTGTTCCTGATGTGGTTGGGCGACCAAATTACCGATCGTGGAATCGGCAACGGCATTTCGCTGATCATCACGATCGGGATTGTGGCGCGTCTGCCCGCGGCGTTGGCCCAGGCCTGGAAAACGTTTGTCCCTTCCGCCACGACCGGAGCGAGCCAGGTGAATCCGGCCATTCTGGTTTTGATGGTGGCATTTCTGTTCATCGTGATCGCGGCGGTGATTGCGGTCACCCAGGGAGTGCGCAAAATCACAGTCCAGTACGCCAAGCGAGTGGTTGGCCGGAAAATGTATGGCGGCCAAACTCAATACATGCCGCTCAAGGTGAATTACGCGGGGGTGATGCCGATCATTTTTGCCTGGGCGCTTTTGCTCTTTCCAACCACGATCGTCGGTCTCGCTTTCAAGAACAGTCGCACGGCAAGCGTGATCGCGGCCAGTCTTTCCAGCGGTTGGATGCATTATGTTTTTCTCGCCGCGATGATTTTCTTTTTTAGCTATTTCTGGGTTGCGACCCAGTTTCAGCCGTCGCAAATCGCGGATGATCTGAAGAAATACGGAGGCTATATCCCCGGGGTTCGACCAGGCAAACCGACGGCAGACTTTCTCGACTACACCATGACGCGCCTGACCTTTGCCGGCGCAATTTTCCTTACCCTGATCGCGATTCTCCCGAGTCTACTCAGCCAGGGTCTGCATGTTCCTCCGATCACCGCACAGTTTTTCGGCGGCACCAGCCTGCTGATCATTGTCGGCGTCATTCTGGACACGATGCGGCAGGTGGAAACCCATTTAATCCAGCGCCATTACGATGGATTCCTGCGCAAGGGGCGAATTCGCGGCCGCGCTTTCGATCGCTCGACCTACAGTCGCGGAGACGCCGCCCAACAGGGGACCTTGGTCTGGCTTTACGTCGGTATTGCGGTGCTGGTGATTGGTGGTGTGGCGATTTTCCTCTATGGACGTTGATCGCCTAACGACGGCGTTTGCAGACGCCTCGGTGTGGAAGATCGGCCAGCACAATCCGGGAACAAAGCTCGCTGCCGCTTAATGAAGAGCCGCATCGTCCTTCTCGGCGCGCCCGGTTCCGGCAAGGGGACGCAGGCGGAGATGATCACCCGGCATTTTGCCATTCCGGTCACTTCGACCGGCACGATCCTTCGGCGGGAGCGCGATCTTGGGACTGCGCTGGGTCTGCAGGCCGATCAGATTTCGAAACAGGGCGGGCTGGTTTCCGACGAGATCATCGTCAAGCTCATCGAAGACTGGCTCAATTTGCATGGCGAGAATGGTTTTGTTTTCGATGGTTTTCCGCGAACGGTGCCGCAGGCCGAGCGATTGGATGAAATTCTAAAAAAGCGCGGCAAGCGGCTCGACCTGGCCGTCTGGCTCGAAGTTTCGGAAGAAACGATCCAGAATCGGATCGCTTGTCGCTTGCAGTGCCGGCGTTGCGATTTTACCACCAGCCTGACGAGCGCCCATTTTTCTGAGCGATCGGTTTGTCCTTATTGCGATGGTCCATTGATTCGGCGCGAAGACGACGACGCAGCGGTTCTGCAAAACCGACTGGCCGAATTCAGAAACAAGACCGAGCCACTCCTTTCTTTCTATGAACAAAGTAGCGCGCTCCGGCGGGTCGACGGGAATCGGGACCGCGAAACGGTCTTTTCCGATCTGGCCGCGTTGATCGAAGAAGAGGGAGCATGATTCCGATCAAGTCTGCCCGAGAAATCGAAAAAATGCGTCTGGCCTGTCGCACCGCCAGTGACGTCCTCGAACGGGTGAGCGAATTGATCCGGCCCGGGATTTCGACTAGGGAAATCGATCAAGCAGCAGCCGACTTAATGCAGGATGCGGGGGTGCGAAGCGCATTCCTTGGGTATCGGCTCGGGCATCGCGTTTTCCCGGGTAACATCTGTATTTCCCTGAATGACGAGATCGTCCACGGGATCGGCAGCCAACGTCGGATCCAATACGGCGATATCGTTAAGTTGGATATCGGTGTGGTGCAGGATGGTTGGGTCGGGGACACGGCGGCGACCGTCCCGGTAGGAATGATCGATGAACGAGTGGAGAAATTGCTCGAGGTGACTCAAAGCGCGTTGGAGCGTGGGATCACGCATGCGATCGCTGGGGAACGGCTGGGCGACCTTTGTGAGGCAATCGAAGACGAGGCGACGAACCACCATTTCAGCGTGGTGCGAGAATTTGTCGGCCACGGTGTTGGTCGCAAACTGCATGAGGAGCCGCAAGTGCCGAACTATGGAAAGAAAGGGAGCGGGCCGCGGCTCAAGCCTGGGATGACCCTGGCGATCGAGCCGATGATCAACCTGGGAGGAGCAGGCGTTCGTCTGCTCGACGACGGCTGGACGGTTTGCACCGCCGACGGGTTGCCCTCGGCACATTTTGAACACACCGTCCTGATCACCAAAGAAGAACCCGAAATCCTGACATGGCGCGCAAAGACGCAATTGAGGTAGAAGGCACGGTGGTCGAGCTTCTTCCGAACACCATGTTTCGGGTTGAACTGCCTAATGGACATCGGGTCCTGGCCCACATCTCCGGGAAAATGCGGATGCACTTTATTCGCATCTTGCCAGGTGACAAAGTTATGCTAGAGGTTTCTCCCTACGATTTGTCGAAAGGGCGAATTACATTTCGCCATCGCTAGCGCGGAGACCGGCTCCGCGTTTTTCGTCTCGTGAACCATGAAAGTTCGACCGTCAGTTAAAAGACTTTGTGAAGCTTGCAAGATTGTGAAGCGCAAGAATGTCGTGCGCGTGATCTGCAACAAGAACCCGCGCCACAAACAGCGCCAGGGCTGAGGAGAATGCTGGAAGTTGAGAAACGTTGAAGATAGAATATGCCAAGACTACTGGGAGTTGAAATTCCGGCGGAAAAACGAATCGAAGCGTCGCTGACTTACATCTACGGGGTCGGTCCGACGATCGCGAAACGGGTGCTCGAGCAGACCAACATTGATCCCAATTTGCGGGCCAAAGATCTTACCCCGCAGCAGATCAACGAAATCATCCACACGATCACTAACAACAAGATCCCGATCGAAGGCGATCTTCGGCGTGAAGTGCAGGGCAATCTCAAGCGGTTACAGGCGATCAATTGTTACCGGGGAATCCGTCATCGGCGCGGATTGCCGGTGCGAGGGCAACGCACTTCGACGAATGCGCGCACCCGGAAAGGTCCGCGCAAAACGGTGGGCGTAATTCGGAACAAGGACGCCAAGGCAGGCAAAGTTTAAATCCAAGACCAACGATGGCTGACGAACCTCAAAATCCGATTCCTGCTGAGACTCCGAGCAGCGAGTCGCCTAACGACCAGGCCAAGGCCCCGGCGGAAGCGACTCCGGCGGAGCATCCCGGCGATTCCGCATCCGCGCCGGTGAACGCAGAGGCCGCGGCCGCGAAGCCGGCGGCGAAGAAAACCGCGAAAAAGACGGGCAAAAAAACTGGGGCCGAAGCGGCCCCGGCTGCGGAGGCTCCTAAGGAGAATCTCTCGCTCGATCCGAACGAGGTCGAGAAGCCGAAAATCATCAAGGCAAAAGGAAGCAAGAATGTGCATTCAGGCTATGCGCACGTGCTTTCGACTTTCAACAACACGATTGTCACGATTACCGATTTGCAAGGCAATGTGATCGGCTGGTCAAGCGCGGGCAAGGTCGGCTTTAAAGGCTCACGCAAAAGCACGGCTTACGCGGCGCAAATGGTGGCCCAGGACGCTTCCCGGCAGGCGATGGGGCATGGCTTGAAAGAGGTCGAGGTTCTCGTCAGGGGGCCAGGGGCCGGTCGTGAATCCGCGGTCCGTGCGCTCCAGGCCATCGGACTCGATCTCACTGTGATCCGCGACGTTACCCCGGTGCCGCACAACGGCTGCCGGCCGCCCAAGCAACGTCGGGTCTGATCGGTCTTAACTATCATCTCTCAACTCTCAATTCTCTGATGGCCAGATATACCGGACCCAAAACCAAGATCGCTCGCCGCTACGGCGTGCCACTTTTCGGACCTTCTAAATCACTCGAGCGCAAGAATTATCCGCCCGGAATGCATGGTCCCAAAGGATCACGCCGCAAACAATCGGATTATGCGATTGCGCTCGGGGAAAAACAGAAGCTTCGTTTTCAATACGGGCTGATGGAAAGACAATTTCGCCGCATTTTCGAAACCGCGCTGAAGCGGCGCGGTGTCACCGGTGAGACCTTGCTCCAACTCCTCGAGACCCGGCTCGACAATGTCGTTTTTCGTCTTGGCCTGGCCAATACTCGCGCCGCCGCGCGCCAGTTGGTTTCGCATGGTCACGTGTTGGTGAACGGAAAGAATGTGAACATTTCCTCGTTTAACGTGAAGGCCGGCGATCAAATCACGATCAAGGATCGGCCCAAATCACGTCAGCTCGCATTGCGTAATATGGAATTGACCCAGATTGCGCCAGTCCCGGATTGGCTTTCGGTCGATCGCGATGCGCTCAATGGCCGGGTCACGCATATTCCTTCCCGCGAAGAAATGCAGCCGATTGTCAACGAGCAGTTGATCGTCGAGTTGTATTCTCGTTAGGCGGCGGTTAATCCTCGCCCAGAGAACCCGCTTCCAGCGTTTCGAGCGCTTTGTCGTAGCTGCATCTCGCCAAATAGTGAGCGAGTCGCGAGTTGACCGGTCGGGGAAGCGTTCGCTCCAAGGCGAAGATCTTCTCGGAAATCGCGGCCAGTCTTTCGAGATGCCGTTCCGGGTCTTGTCGACTTGTCTCATCTGCGATCAGCGCGCGTCGCTCGCGCAGGGCAGCAGCAAGATTTGCTTCGGCTAAATTCATCGAGCGCCAAAGTGAGAACTAAAGCTTGAATCATAGTCAATTTTGCCGCAAGCCTCCGGGATGCCGGAAGCTGGAATCAGGCGGGTGCTGGTGATTGACGATGACACCGCAGTCTTGCGCATCATTCGCGAGGCCTTGCAAAATCTTCACCATTGGGAAGTCGATACGTCGCCCAAGCCAGAATATGGATTCGAACTCGCGCTGAAAAAGAACTATGACCTGATGATCTTCGACTTCTCAATGCCATTAATCGATGGGACGCTGCTTTTTCTTCTCATTTCGAAGGCTTACGAAAACTCATTACCCGCGCGCCGGATGCCGCCGCTGCTTCTCGTTTCCGGCCAGGGCGCCGACGAGAGAGCCAGGGAGCTCTTGAAGGAATCGCCGGTGCGCGGATTCTTGCCGAAGCCGTTCACAATCAACCGACTCCTCGAAAAGGTGAAGCAGTGTGTGCCTGAGGTCGAATCGGTTTTCTGAGAAGGGTCGCGAATTCTTCGAATCGGGTTTTTCGCAGTGTGCCTGATTCGAAGCCAAGTTACACCGATTTAGGCGTTGGCAGGTCGTTCTTCAACTTCCGCCTGCAGTTGGCGCCGAGCTTCCAGCCAGTCATCGGTCGAATTTCCGACAATACCCTCACGAACTCGTTGTTCGGAAATGAAGTAGGCTCGAATCCGAATCTGATCGTCAGAGATCGCGGCTGCTTTTTTCGCACTCTTCCTGGCGCTCCCTGATTTCCGGCCAGTAGATGCTTTCCTCGCACCGGTTCGGCGCGGTTTTTCAGCCGATTTACTCTCTGTCGACGCTTTCGCCGATTTTCCCGATGTGCCCATTACCTTGGGCTGCTTCATGGGTTTGCTCGGACCATCCATCTGGGTGGGCGCGAGGCTAGGGGCCACCGAAACCATCTCGGCAGCGACCTCTTCATTTCCTCTTTTTGAACTTTTCGCCATTTACTTTTCCTTTTCGTCGGCAAGCCTGTACCCGCAGAGTAATCCCGCGCAAGCGGAAATCGGTATGAGAAGGGAATGACCAGACAGGAGCGATGAAAGATTTCGTTTTTCGATGGGCGATCACGACCGTCGCGGTCATGGTGGCTGCGGGACTAATTGGTGGCATTCGCTACGATAGCGTGGGCGCCCTGATTTGCGCCGCGTTGCTCCTCGGGATCCTCAATGCATTTGTCCGGCCAATCCTTCTTCTATTGACCGCACCTCTCATTATCCTGAGCCTTGGGATTTTTATCTTTGTTGTGAATGCGATCATGCTCCTGTTGGTGAACCAATTTGTGCATGGTTTTCATGTCGATAGCTTCGGAAGCGCATTCTGGGGCGCGATCTTGATTAGCGTCACCAGCTGGCTTTTGAGCGCGTTTTTCCGGGGCAGTGACGGACGGGTCTATCCGCTGAGCCATCACACGCGGATGAAACGGGTTACCGGCCGGGTAGTGCGCAGTGGCAAGCCGGGCGAATCATAGTTGCGGGCGAGGCGAGTTTTTCCCAAACGCTCGCCTTTTCTCTTCGCCGGCTAACCATTTTTCACTCGAGATTTGTCCCTCGTTAGGCAAGAGGGGTTAGACTAAGAGCGGCCTTCCCGTGTAAGGAGGGCCAACCCTGGATTGGCCGCACTTGGCCTCAGGAGGGGATGGAGATTTTTCGCCGTTCAGCCGTTCTCGAGGCGGGCCGATTCCTCCTCGAAAAACTCAAGCGCGACCGGCTGTTTTCCCACTGCGGAGCCAGTCAATACCGAGGGCTCCGAAGGCTGGTCTGGTTCCTGCTTTTACCTCTGCGGCAGTCGCAAAAGCCTTAATCAACATTATGTCCAATACCCACAAATCTTTCGGTCGCGCGCTTGCCGCCGCCCTGCTGGGATTTGCAACCATTGCCGGGGCGCAGAATCCCGCGGTGACCAAGCCTCAGCCCGCGAAAACCAGCGCTCCTGCGTCTGTGACCGGCAGCTCGACATCGAGCCACGCTTCCGACCTAGCTCCAATATCTTTGGTGCAGCAACCTGCTCCAGCCGCGCAGGTAACTGCCCCTAGTCCGAGCCCGTTGAATGTCGTCGCGGCCGCCACTCCGGTTGCGAGTCCGACTGGGGCGACGAGTGCGACCCAGCCACAAACCGCGGCTCCTGGCGAGAGCACGACGGAAATTGAAAACGGCGGGATTGGGGTACGCGAATTTCAAGGCGACGACGTTGGCCAAGTGCTGCGACTGCTCGCGCGCCAGGCCAAGATCAACATGGTGGTGAGCGAAGCGGTGACCGGCACCGTAACAATGCGTTTGGAGGACGTCACTGCGCTCCAGGCGGTGGCGATCATCGTCAAGGCTAAGGGCCTGTTCATGGATAAGATCGACAACGTCTATTACATCAAGACCGCCGCGGAAAAGACCTCGGAGCCGACCGAGAGCGACAGTTACCAGTTCAGTTACAGCCGGGCCAAGGACGTGGCTCCGCTGCTTGCTTCACAGCTCGCGAGCAAGGATACTCCGCAGGTCGACGATCGAACCAACACTATCTTTTATCGGGAAACCCGCAGTAACCTCGACAACGTCCGCAAGTTGCTCCTGCAAATCGATCGGCCGACCAAGCAGGTGATGATCGAGGCGCGTTTGGTGGAGGTGAACGCCAACCCGAGACAAAGTTACGGGATCAACTGGGGCGGGGTCGTCGGAAGTTCTACCGCTCCGCAAACCTTCCGTTATGGCGCAAGCACCCCTGGATCGAGCACGATCGTCCAGTCCACTAATCCAAATACAGGTCAGGTCACCTCCACGGTCCAACCAACCACTCTGCCCTCGATTGTGACTAATAACGGGCAGTTCTCGCCGCAGGACTGGCTCCTCAATGCTCTGCCAGGCGGCGGACTGAACGCACTCGGTGGGCAGTTCGCGATTCTTTCTGTTCCGCAGATGTCGGTTACGCTGCGCCTCCTGAACGAAGACTCCGATGCCGAATTTCTCGCCAATCCGCGGATTGTCACCGCGGACAATCAACAGGCAAAAATTGAGATCATCCGCAACCAACCGGTTCCGCAATTGAACTTCAACGAACAAACAGCCACGGCAGTTTTCGGCGGCTTCCAGGACAAGAAATTCGGAAACACCCTGGTCGTTAGGCCTTCAGTGAACAAGGATGATTTCATCACCCTGAGTGTGAAGCCGGAGATTAGTAACAAGGTCGCCGATGCCACTTTCGTCTTCGCGGGTGCGACGGTCGCAAGTCCGATCATCGACACGCGCACCCTCGATTCCAATGTCTTGATCAAGAGCGGCGATACGCTCGCCATTGGTGGGCTGCTCCAGGATGAAGTGACTAAAGGACGAACCAAGGTTCCGGTCATGGGGGACATCCCAGTGCTTGGTTATCTTTTCCAGGAACATTTAAACGCGCGGACAAAGCGCAATCTCCTGGTCTTCGTCACGCCAACGATCCTCGAACAGCGTTACGGCACTGGGTTGGAAGACCAGGTCTCCGGGTTGCACCACAGTGGGGAGGAGTTTGCTGATCCTGACGGCTGGCGCAATAACGCCCGGGGAGCGGTTCGCCTGGTTCCGACCTCCAATCGCGGGTTGGCTGCAGATTATCCGAAACCCGGGGTGGCGCCGCCTCCAAGCAAACTGCGCTTCATGAGCACCGCGAACCAGCGCGACGAATAGAGAATTTCAGTGGGGTTGGTGGGGGCGGCCTGCTCGTCGGGTTCGCCCCCTTTTTGCTCTGCTTTTAGTTGCGCCGTTCGGCCCAGCCGTGCATCATTAGCCGCCGAGCTTCCCCGCAGATTGTTGAGAATGAAATTTTCACTCATCCCATCTTCACTTCGGACCATTGCCGAAAAGATTGAACGCAATGAACGAATCACCGACCAGGATGCGCTCACCCTTTATCAAACCAACGACCTGAACGCGCTCGGCATTTTGGCCAGCACCGTCCGCGAGCGGAAAAATGGCAAAATCGCCACCTACATCCTCAACCGTTACATCAACTATTCGAACATCTGCGTTCTCTCCTGCCAGTTTTGCGCCTTCGCTGCGAAGAAGCGTGATGCGCATGCCTTCGAACATTCAATCGAAGAA
>Ga0206945_1121_pt1 | contig 16012 bp, 9 predicted proteins | sample Alteio_BWOrgHeat_5_FD_152982 | JGI IMG/M metagenome (GOLD analysis project Ga0206945, IMG submission 152982) | Enriched cells from forest soil in Barre Woods Harvard Forest LTER site, Petersham, Massachusetts, United States -... | ecosystem: Environmental > Terrestrial > Soil > Temperate forest > O... | reverse complement strand
GGTAAAGGCCGCTTCTTGATTTCCCGCGACATCGAATGTCCTCGAGAGCAAAACATAATACGTGTTTGACGCGGCCAGCCGGATGCCGATGTTCGAATCCACATATTGCCAGTTGGCGGAGGGGTCCGAACTTGTGTTGATCCAGAAGGGACAGCTTTGGGTGAAGAAGTTGGTCCCGGGATCATAACACTGGTTGTTGGCCATCGATTGCAGCGAGATGCTCGTCCCCTGGATCACGAAATCGTCCGACGCCGTTCCGGAAATGACCGGCAAAGCATTGATGGGCGCGGAGGCGGTGGGCCGCGTGATCCCCGAGGTCGGCGGCGTCGTGTCGTAGGTGAAGTTTTTCGTAAAGGTCGCGCCGTTCCCCGCGCGGTCTTGGACCACCAGAGACACGGTATAGACTTTGCCCGGATCGTAAGCCGCGCCGCTGGTGAAACTCGCATGGCTCACGTTGTAGACGCCGCCTCCCACCGAGACCGCCGGCAGGCAGGAATTGTCCGTCGCGCTCAAGCAATTCACGCCGGAATCGGCCACCCAGGACGAGGACACCGACACCCAATATTGTGAAGAGGGCACCGTCCGCTTCAAGCGGAAATAGACGGTCTTCTGCGCTCCAGGGAGCGCATCGGCATCGTCGGCGGCCGTCCCCGAGATGACCGGCAGCGCGTTTTTATAATTCACGTCCGGCATCAGCACCGCGCCGGTCGGATTCCCGTCGTCGACAAAGAAAATGTTCGGGCCTTGCGCCGGGCTCTCGGTCGGGCTTCCGGTGGCTTCCGACTCGAGTTGATACTGGTGCAGACTGGTCCAGGAACTCACCGGAACGATGTAGGTCCATGTCGGCGAGGCTGAATATCCCGTCGAGACAAAACTGTTGTACGACGTCGTCGACCTCCATGTCAGTCCGTCGCAAGCGAGGAAATTCGACGCGTTGGTCTTGTCGGTCAACCGGACCTGAACGCCGGTGGCGGTGGGATCGTTCGCAGTCCCCGAGAGCGTCGCGACGGCGGACCGGAAATGCGGCGTGCCGCCGTTGGGACTCTGAATATAAGAGATCGGCACCGGCGGCGTGAAGGTGAATGAGATCCGATTGGTGCCGGCGGCCGGCGCCGTGGGGATCGCCTCGACGTTGGACGCGATATCCACACCCGCCGACAACACATGGAACACGCCATTGACGGCCCAGTTCGGCGTCGAGATTCCCGTCGTGGACCATTGGGCGGGGCTGCCCGCGACCGTGGAGGCGGCAAACCAATAATTGGAAGCGGCGCCGGGCGCGTCGACCGGGCGATGAGATCCATCGGAAGGCAGATCAAATTGATCGTCGCTCTTGTTCCACCAATGATCATTGGAGCTTTTATAGTAGGCCACATACACTTTATTGATCCCCGAGGGACCGTTATCGACCATGGTCCCCGCCACCGTCGGTAAAACGGAATAGGTGCTGCCGAAGACCGGCAGCGTTACGAAGGAAGAAGGCGGCTGGAAGTCCGTCAGGAATGTCACGGTGGAAAAGGTCACTTCCGTATTGCTGGATTGGTCGACCGCGCGCATATTGGATTCGTACGTGTCCCCGGTGGTCCACGGCGCGGTGGAAAAGACCCAATTCCACGGATAAGAACCCGACAGCGTCGTGTTGTTCCAGACATTCGATGAGGCGCTCGTGACCCAACTGCCCGGGAGCCCGCCGGTCGCATCCAAAAATTTTCCATCGGAATACCGGCGCAGGCGCAGTTGCGCATTCATCACCTGTCCGGCCGCCGCGTCGTTGGCCGTGCCGGCGATGTTTCCATTTTGAGATATATAGCCGCTGGGGCTGGGGAAGGTGATCTGTCCGGTCGGCGGCGTGTTGTCGTAGGTGAAGGTCGCGGAGCGGATCGAATAAAATCCTTCGTCGTTGGCGGGGACGGCGTTGTCCAGCGAGCGGACCATCACATAGTAACTCGTGCTGCTGGTCAAGTTGGCGGTGCTCAGCGTGAGGTACGTCCACGAACTCGTCCATACGTTGGCGTCGTCCAAGGCCTCCGGGCCCGGCTGGTCGAATGCATTGGATTTATTCCACCAGTTGCCATAGGAAGGCGGACCCAACTCGCGAATCGCAAACCGGACTTCCGTCACGGTGCCGGGGTTCTGGGCCCCCGTGTCATGGGAACTGCCGGACAGCGGCGTCAAGGCCGGCGTGATGTCGCGGATCCAACTGCCGTTGGGAGGATAGTCCACCGTCGTCTGCGGGATATTCTGGTCCATCACGAAGCTGGAGGTGGCATAACTCACCGACACGTTTCCGGCGGCGTCCGTCACTTGCGCCTCCACTCGGTAGCGCGTGTCGGTGGCGAACGTGAAAGTGGAATACCAATTCGTCCAATTATTCGTGGTCACCGCGTTGAACCAGGCCGCTCCGGCTTGGGAGTCATTCAAATCATAGCTGCTGTTTGCCGGATCGAACCAAGACCCCGACCCGAAATTATTGCGCACGCGCAGCTGGACCTGCAAAACCCCCGATGCGCCCGTGTCGCCCGAGGTCCCGATCACCACCGAGAATCCGTTCACCAAAGACGTCGTCGATATTCGCAGTGACGTGTCCGTTCCCGGAGGGGGATTGTGGGGACTGATGATGCCCAGTGTCGGCGGCAGCGCGTCATAGGTGAAAGTCGTCGACACAATGGTGCTGCCGTTCGCCGCTTGATCGAACGATTGGGCCTGGATTTTGTAGGTCACCCCGCTGACATAGGTGGGAGTCGAAGCCCCTGGCAAATTCCAATCGACATTGCCGGAGTTGAACAAACCGCCCGTGGGCGCCGCCGCCAGCCAAACCACCGCGGGCCCCGCCTGCCAGCCGGACCCGTTCCAGAAATAGTTGTCGAACGTTGCGCCGCCGGTCGATATCGCCACTTGGACCGAATTGATATTGGAGTCGGTATCGGTCGAATGCCCGGAAATGGTCGGCAGACTCCTCTTGTACGGCACCGCCGGGTCCTGGATCGAAACGCTGGGGGCCACGCCGTCATAAAAGAAAGTGCGCCTTTCCGAAAGCCCTTGGGTTTTCACGTTCCCGGCGTTATCGGTGATCCGCAGCACGATCGAATAGGTTTTGGCCTGCTGCAGCGCGGGGCGGTTCCAGGTCCAGTTGACGGTATTCCCCCCCGCTCCGCTGGAGGTCGACGTGCTATGCCAGACGGTATTGCTGCTCAGGTCGACGCTAAAACTCGTCCCGTTCCACCAGGTCCCGCTTCCGCCGGCGGTGTCGCTCGACAACGCGATCTCGACCTTGGCCACGCCGGCCGTGTTGTCCACCGCGGTCCCTTGGATCGACGTCTGGGTTGCGTTCATGAACCCGTTCGGGAACGTCACCGTTCCCGTCGGCAAATCGATGTCGTAGGTGATCGTGTGCGCGGTCGTAAAAGACGAGGTTGTTCCGGCGACGTCCCAGGCCCGCGCTTGAATTTGATAGGTCTGTCCATGCGTAAAATTAGCGGTCAATTGCGCGGCCGGGATCGTAAAGCTCCACGTCGGGCTCGATGAAAAATTCGCGGTCACATAATTCAAACCGCCGAAACTCCCGGTCCCGTTGTCGCTGCCGGTCCAGTAACTGCCGGAGCCATTTTTGATGCTGACTTGCACCGTTTGAACGCCGGACAAACTATCGGTGGCCGTCCCGCTGCTCACCAGCGCGGCCGCATTGTTGATATAGATCGAATCATACGGCGTGCTGTCGGTCACAGTGGGGGCCGTGGTGTCATAGGCGAAGTTCGCCGTTGAAAGATTGACGATCGTGATGTTGCCGGCCACGTCGATCGCTTTGGCACGGACATCGTAACGCAGGCCGGCCGACCAGGAGCCCGCCGACGGCATGGGAAAATTGAACGCCTCTGTCACCGAGTCGAAAGCCCCGTCATCCGGGTTGGCGGAAGGCCAGTTCGGGGAGGGCTCGCTTCCGGACCAGCCGCCGCCCGTCCAATAACTGGTGGTATTGTCGGCATTGAATTGCCGGATGAGCACCGTGACGTTCGCGAGTTTTCCGTTCGGATCATCATACGCGGTCCCATTGACGGTGGCCAACGGGACCTTCGTGTAGGTCCCGTCGGTGGGAGAGCTGATGCTCACGCGCGGATACTCGGGGCTGCTTTGATAGGTGTCGATCGTAAAGGTGACCGTCGAGGGGACCAGTTCGACGTTGGTGGCCCAATCTTTCCCGCGCGCGACGAGGCGGAATTTATGACCGGAGAGAGCGGCGAACGAAGGAAGGTTGACCGTCCATGAGCCGCTCGCGCTGTTCACGCCCAGCGAGGTCGTAAAGGTGGTGGTCGTCCAATAGACCGAAGCGCCCGGGTCCGCCACGCCGGCCCCAAAATCCCCGGTCCCCGATTCCCACGCCCCGGTATTCCAATTGTAAGAAATGTTATCGGGGGAAGGGCGGTAGAGGTTCAGATAAACATTGCTAATTTGACCGGGATTCGGACCGGTCCCCACGTCGGAGGCGGTGCCTTGGGCCGTGGTTAAAGATTGAATATAAGCGGCGGGGATGTTGGTGATTTTGCTGATCGGTTTATCGGTGTCGTAGGTGAACTGGACGATGGTACCTCCGGTCCCGCTGCCTTCCATGTTCCCGGCCAAGTCTTTGGCCCGCGAGCGCACCCAATATTGTTGGCCGTTGGCGACCGACGTGCCCAACGTTGCCGGGGCCGTTGAAAAACTGGGTGTGTTGAAAACGGCGCTGAACCAATTCTCCTGGCCAAACGCCGCGAAAGCCGAGCCGTTCCAATAGCTGCCATTTCCGCCGGAGGTACCGCCTTGTTTAATGTACATGTCCACGGACCCCACCAAACCGGAGCCCGAATCGGAGGTGGGCAGCGGCGGATTTTTTCCGCCCAATTCGGTGACGCTGTTATAAGCATTCGTCGTGGCCAACGAGGCCGCGCCCAAACTATTAATTTCATTCAAATTCGACGCCGGATTGACCGTGTCCCAGATAAATGATTGCGAGGTATTTGAGGCTGCATGGTTGCCTCGGTTGTTAAGATAATCGGTGCCGCGCGCGGTGACCGTATAACTGATGTTGTTATTAAAACCGATGCCGCCGGGAACGGTGTACTTCCACATCCCGTTCCCCTGATTCGAAGCGGCCACCCAAGTTGAAACGCTGATCCAGGAAGCGGTGTTGTCCCCATCCCAATAACGCAACCCGCCGCCCGTCCCGCTGGAAATTTGGAACTCCACCAAAATGGGGACGGTCCTGTTATCGAAGGCCGTCCCGAATATATAAGGAAGGGAGTTGAGATAGGTGTTCGTCGAGGTCGGAGCCGTGACTTGCACGTCCGGCGGCTGAACGTCGACAACGAAAGTGTTGGACGCCGTTCCGGCCGTGAAATTGGCTTGCGGGTTCCCCGCAATGTCGGTCGAATTCACCACCAATGAAAAAACTTTGTTGTTGTAGTTCGTAAAGTCCGGACTGGTTAGCGTCCAAAGCCCCGCGCCGCCGCGCGCCAAGGTGAGCCAGGGGTTCGGAGCGGCCCCGCTCCACCCGCTGCCGGTGTAATAAAGACCGTCGGTCAAATTCTGGAGCTGGTACTGCGAAACCGAGATCCCTGAAAAATCGTCGAACCAGGTCCCGCCAAAGACCGTGCCGGTCCCGATGATCGTGGTGGGATTCAGGGACCCGCCGGCGGGATTGGTGATGGTCATTATCGAAGGACCGGTGTCCCAAAAGAATGTGAATGTGCTGCGGTTGAGCTCTGAGTTCTGACTGAGAGCACCGGTATGATCCACCACCTTGTCTTGTGAAAAACTCGTCATGTAATAGCTGGAGCCGGTCAGCAGAGCGCCGGCCAAGTTCGTGGCTTGGCCGTCGGTCCGGCTCCAGGTGACGTTGTAATTGTCGACGGCAGGAGTGAACACGTTCGCCGAAGGCCAATTGGCCGTGGGGGGCGGGTACGCCGGAGAATTGGTAAAGACACTTCCATTCCACCAGTTCAGGTCGCTGGGACGCCAAACGAGCCATTTCACAAAATGGACTCCGCCCAAACTGTTGTCCAGGGCGGTCCCTTGAATGGCGGTGATCACATTCGCGGTGGAATTGGCGACGGGCTGCGTGACGGCGGAGGCGGGAGCTTGCGTATCCCAAACAAAAGTCGTGGTCGACCAGCCGGTCGAATAATTTCCGGCATTGTCTTCGGCGATCGCGTAGATGGTGTAGGTGGTGTTGTTAACCCAAGTTGGGGAAACATAGGCCCAGGTCCCCGGCGCCACGCCGTAAACGCCCGTGGCGACCCAGTGGGCGAAGTTGTTTTGGTCGCCGCTGGAATAACCCGTCCAGCCGAATCCATTGTAATAATTGGGCCCGCCTTCGTCTTTGATGAACAGAAAAACACCCGAGGATATCCGCAGCGAATAGGTGCTGTCGTGGAATTGGTAATTGTCGGCCGCCGTTCCGGAGATGAGCGGCAGCGATTTCCGCCAGGTGGGACCGGTCGCCGGTTCCTGCACCACGCAGGTGGGCGGGGTTTTGTCTGTGATCAGATAAAAGCCCATATCGTAGCCCGACTGGACGCTCCAGTTGGTGGCGCCATTGTCCGTCCAAGGGCTTTGGCCGGCGACCAACAGATTGGGCTGGCCGATGTATTGAACGGTATTGTTACCGCTAAATGTTTGAGTGAGATCAGCCCCGTTCTGATTCGATATGAACATGGGGAGCAGGTAGTTATTGGCGCTTCCCGGCTGCCGCGCGATGATCGCGTAATTGTGGTTGTTGCTGATGGTCACCGACGGAATGAACGCCCGTTCCACCCATCCGGCATCCTGCTGTAAAGTCCCCGCTGGTAAACCACTGTTCGTGGGGTTGATGGTGGCGGTGGCCAAGGCCACCTTGTTGTCCTTGTCATAGAGCGTCACATAGAGATCGCCGGTGGGAAGCGCTGCGCTGTTCCGCAAGCCCCAAATGCCGACCGCATCCACCCGCATCGTGGCGGGGTTGGTGGTGGGAATGTTGAAAGTTTGACGAAGAGTGTCCGATGACGCCACATTCGAAACGTTATTGGCCGTGTAGGACACACCCGTCGCCTGGGAAATGTTCCCGACGCCGACCAATTCAACCATCAGCAGGGGTGTGATGTATTCATTCGCATTGTTTGAGCCGGAAATATTCCAAATCTCCGGATTGACTTGCGAGGTGTAATAACACTTCTGCTGCGCGTCCCGCAGCGTGGTGGAACCGCCGAATTGCTGCCACGCTTTGGCGGGGTAATGCGCGGAATCTCCCACGTAACCCTGAGGATACATTTCCCCGGCCGTGCCGGCGCGGGACGAAACGATCAGCCAATAGGTATTGCCCCCCTTGATATTTGCATTCCCCGCCACGACGGCGGTCGTAACCAGCCAGAGACCCTGGTTCGTGGCCGCGGAGTTGACCGTGTTGTCATCGTTAAAATAGCCGATGTAGTTAATGGGATTGACGCCCCCATTCCAGGTGAATTGATAGGGAGTGTCGGTGTTCGCCGTTCCGCTGGCCAAATAGACGCGAAAGGAGGTGTTGCCGACCGTCTGCTTTCCCACATAAATGTGGACTTTTAAGATGGCATCGTCCTGCGGAGCGGTAAACCGGTAGGCGACCGCCTCCAAAGGACGATTGGATCCAATGCCGATATTGAGCGTTTCGGTCAGGTTCACGTTGGCATTGTTGGTGTTGGAAACCGCCGGGATCACCGGCGCGATTTCATTGCCCCAAACGGTGTCAGCGGCGGAGGCGGCCTTTGCTTCGGCGGAAAAAGTGGCGGCCAGGCTCAGGGCCAAAATGATTAAACCGGTTGAACGAAGCAGGAGAACAGAAATAAAAACAAAAAGATTTCTCGCCGGCGCATGCATGCGGACGCGCGCGCGCGCGATAAAAGAAAAAAACTTAGTTATATAAGCGACTGCTTTTTGTTCCACAATTCCCCTTCCCCCTACGCCATACAACGGCTACGGGGGATTCGTTCGTTTGCCCACAATGAGACATTCAGATTGAAACGCAGGCTTGCACCACAACCTCATGCTTGCATCGAGAGATGTAGTGCGGGAGACGGGGGAATTAGCGCAGGAGGCGTGTCGAGGAGATGACGAAGTGGATGAGGTAGAAAAACGCGTCGCCGCATTCACGGGCGAAGGCCGAACGCAAGGTCGGCAATGAAATGGCGGAGGAGACTTGGGCCGCAAACTTAAATTGGGTTTTCTTGGCGTTGACCCACGTCCGGATGGGTTGAAAAACGGCGCCGCTCGGGGTCCGGAAAAAACCGGCAAATCCATCCCAGGCGGAATTCAGCAGCGCCAATGTTTTGATCCGCAGCGGCGTCAGTGAATTTAAAACCATCCGGTTCAAACTTCGGGACCACAACTCGACCAGTTGAACTTGCGCGGAGGAGTGCGGGACCGGACGATTCAGAGCGTCGCGCGCGTCCAAGTCTTGAGTGACGAGCACCTCGGCGGGAAGCGCCAGCGAAAAATTAAATGAGGCGGCGCGGGCATTTCCCGCGGCCGAAATCAGGGCAAGAAAAAAAAGGAACTTCGCAATATTTTTCATGGCGGACTTTGGTCACACTTAATGTAACCGCCAATGATAAAAAGTCAAATGAAATTCTAATGATATTCTGATAGCGAAACTGTATTCTGAAGCAACATTGCGACCGTCATGGCGCCCACCCCTCCCGGCACCGGCGTGATCCAGGAAGCGACCTTCGAAACCGCGGCGAAATCCACATCCCCTTTGAGGCCGGATTCGGTCCGGGAAATGCCCACGTCGATCACCACGGCCCCCGCTTTCACCCAATCGCCTTTGACAAATTCTTTCTGACCCAAGGCCGCCACGAGAATATCCGCTTTGCGACATACGTCCGCGATATTGACGGTCCTGGAATGAGCTATGGTTACCGTCGCGTCCAGGCTTAAAAGTAATTGAGCCACAGGCTTTCCTACCAGAGTTGAGCGGCCAAGAACAACTGCATTTTTACCTGAAACGGTTATTTTTTCATGTAACAGCATGTAAATAACACCAAAGGGCGTGCAAGACAACGGGATGCCGGATTTAGAAATTTCCGACCAATTTTTGAGACGACCCAAGAGGCCTTGATTGAGCGGATGCAATCCATCGGCATCTTTTTTTGGGTCGATGGCTTGAATAATGGGCTCAGGATCAATATGTTTTGGCAATGGAAGCTGAACGATCATTCCGTGGACCTGCGGGTTTCGGTTGAGCTCTTGGACTTTCGTCAAGAGATCGGACTGGGAAATATCCGCCGGAAGGGGACAATGGATGGATTCGAGCCCATTTTCCCGGCACTTTTTTATTTTTTGCCCCACGTAAACATGCGAAGCCGGATCGTCTCCCACCAGCACCGTGGCCAATCCGGGCTTCACGCCTTTTTTGGCCAGGATTTCACAGCGGCGGCGAATGTCCGCATAGACTTCGGCTGAAATTTTTTTTCCGTCCAATATCTGTCCCATGATTTCTCCCGGCTTTACATTCAAAGCAACAAACTCATTTTGTCCTGCAGCAAAGAAAATTCGAGCGACCGAACCGCTCCGGTGAACGCCGTTTCTCCGTCGACTTGCGGAAATAAATCGCCATCGGATTCGATGCGAAAGGATTGTCCTTTCAATTCAAACGTGTTTTTATCGGCGAGAGATTTTCCGAAACGGCTCTGCAAGAATTTCCAGAGCAACCTCCCGGCGGATTGCGGCGATTCAAAGAAGGCGCTCAAAACATTATCGTCGGGCTCGATGCTTTTGTCAAAGTACATGCCGCCGTTGAAATAAGGCGCGTTGAAAACAATCCCCAAAAGCGCCCGGCGGGTCTCGAAATGGCGCGCGCCGTCCAAGCTCCAGTCCAAATCCAGCCGTTTCTCGGTGAAAGAAAAAATGTCCCGGAGCGGATGGGAGCGCCGGCCGATCGCGCGGGGCGCGCGCCCGAATCCCGAATTGTTGATGAAAACCCGATGGCCGCGGCGCGTCGACAGCATTCCGACATCGATGGGGCGCGGTTCTCCGCCGCCGCGCGTCATTCCTTGTTTCACCCATTTTTCCCATGGCGGAAGTCCCCATTTGCGCGCGAAATCATTGCATGTTCCGACGGGGACCAACGCCACCGCCATTTTTCCGAACGCGTTCAGATCATAGAGGCATTGCGCGACCCGGTTCAGCGTGCCGTCGCCTCCCCAAACCGCGATCCGGGGACGGCCTTCATTGACCGCCCATTGCACGAGGGTTTCCAAATGAGTCGGATGGCTGACCCGTTCGACCCACATAAAATCGAGTTCCGTATTTTTGCCGAAGAACCGGCGGACCTGTTTCTTCCGGGAACCGCTGGGATTTAAGATGTGGAAAAAATCCTTCACTTTCGAAAGCGCTGAAACGCCTTCTCGGTCTCGGCCCAGACGACCTCGGGCCGTTCCGAGAGGACCGTGTCCAAAAGCTCGCCCCCATCAAAACTCCAGGCCGCGACATGCGTGATGCCTTGCTTGACCGCCGCTTCCACGGCCAGCCCGATTTCAAACTCTTTTCCGGTCGGCAGCCGCATGGCCTGCACCCAGATCTGGGACATTTTGCGATTGGCGACCGCATGCTGCGCCACGTATTTTGAAAATTCCTCCACATGGGGGCCCGGCTGTTTCTTAAACCGCCAATGCCAATAGGGGTCGCATCCGAAAATGTCGAGGTCCGGCAAAGAGGCCGCCTCTTTCCACAATTGATCGTATTCCTCATGGCCTTTGAACGCGTAAAGGCACAAGGCATTTCTCAAACCTTTCGAACGGGCGAAAGCCATTGCTTCCTGCAGGAAAGAGCGCATCCCCTCGCGGCGAAATTCGCGTGTCTGGACGTTGAGCCGGTTCGAAGGAAGCGCGCCATATTTCCGTTGAAAAAGATTTTGACACTCTTGGCAAAAACAGGAGTAGACGCCTTCCCATTCCGATTCGAAATCGAACGCCAGGTGGGGCTCGTCCCAAAAAATCACTTGGCCCCCCATGTCGCGAACGCTCAAGATCCATTCTTTGACATAAGAACGCCATTCGGGCCGGTTCAAGCAGGCCGCCGCGGCCAGCTCGCCGTTGGATTTGACCTGCCAGGAGTTCCGGTGCTCAAGCAAAAATTGAGAAGAGGCCTCCCCGCCGAACACGCCGCCGAGCCCCCACGGGTCCACCCACACCTCGAGGCCCGCCTTGCGGGATTCTTGGAAAAGTTTCGCCAGCACCGCCTTGTGATAAACCAAATCGGTCTCATTCACGGTATGGACGATGTAGTCGCAGCTGGCCGCGATGCGCTTGAAATCCTCCCGGCCGTGGGAAAGAAACCGGTTGCCGAAGTAAGAAACGCCGAATTTGGTCATCGGTTCATCGGAAATTGGTGAATTGAACGGGCAGATCGTAGTCCTTGGACCGCAAGAGCGCCATGGCCTCTTGAAGCGCGTCGCGCGATTTGGAGGTGACGCGGACTTGTTCGCTTTGGATCGAGGCGTTGACTTTGAGTTTGGCTGATTTGATGTCGGCCACCATTTGTTTGGCTTTTTCGGATGAAATTCCCTGCGTGATCTTCACCACCTGCCGGACCGCGCCGCCGAGAGCGGTTTCCAATTTTTGAAAATCGAGCGCCTTCTGGTCGATGCCTTTCTTGGCGATCCGCGAACGCAGGATCTCCACCACGCTTTTGAGTTTCCCCTCGTCGTCGGAGGTGAGCGTTATTTTTCCTTCTTTTTTATCGAGCTCGAATTTGGACACGCTCCCGCGAAAATCGAACCTAACTGTTAATTCTTTGCTGGCGGCGTTGATGGCGTCGTCCATCAACTGCATGTCGATTTTTGAAACCACGTCGAATGATGATTCATCAGCCATGTTATCTCCCCTCGTCGATGCCGCGGTTGGCCAAACGGTCCGCCACTTGCTGGTTGGGATGCTCGCGCGGAACGTGCGCGAATGTGACGGATTCAAATTTTGACATAAGGTCCTTCACGTTCGCGAAAAACTTGGCCATCTTCTCGGATTTCACGCGATATTGGCCGTTGAGCTGGCGGACCACCAGTTCGCTGTCGAGAAAACACTGCACGGTGGAGGCCTTCATCTCGAGAGAGCGCGTGAGCGCCAGCAAAAGCGCCCGGTATTCCGCTTCATTGTTGGTGGTGATGCCCACGAACTGGGACACCTCGGCCAACGTCTCCCCTTTTTCATCGAGCAGATACGCGCCGATCCCGGCGGGACCCGGGTTGCCCCGGGAAGCGCCGTCCGTGAAAGTAATTATTTTTTTCGCTGTCATAGGCGCGCCCGGAACGAAGACGGCCGGGCCGCCGTCATTTTAAAATACCAGCGGATGGCCTGGGCGATCCGTTCCGCGGCTTTTCCATCGCCATACGGGTTGACCGCGTTGGCGATCCGGCGGTAATGGGACCGATCGATGATAAGCCGGGAGAATTCCTTGATGATCTTGGCTTTGTCCGTGCCCACGAGCAGAACGGTCCCCGCCGCGACCGCCTCCGGACGCTCGGTCACGTCGCGCAAGACCAAGACCGGTTTTCCGAGAGACGGCGCTTCCTCCTGCAAACCACCCGAGTCCGTGACCACCAGCGTGCTCGCGTGCATGACCCGGACCAAATCCGTGTAATCGATCGGCTCGAACAAATGAATGTTGGCCTGCTTTCCCAGCATCCGGTGCGCCGGTCCCAGGACATGCGGATTGGGATGGACCGGATAGATCCAATCCATGCCGGGGAACGTCCGGCTCAAGTCGAGCACCGCTTCCAGCACGCCTTGAAATGGCTTTCCAAAATTCTCCCGGCGATGCGCGGTCATCAGCACGATCCCGCTTTTCCTGTTCTGAATTTTCGGGATCAGAGCGCCGAGCCGTTTGTTTAAAAACGGACGCGGGTTGCGGACCGTTTCAAAAAGCGCGTCGATGACGGTGTTCCCCGTCACGAAGATATGGTTTTTGTCGCGGTTCTCCCTCAAGAGGTTCGATTTCGATTCCTCCGTCGGACAAAAATAAAGGGTGGTGAGCGTGTCAGTGACTTGGCGGTTCGCTTCTTCCGGAAATGGGCGAGACAAATCAAACGTGCGCAGCCCCGCCTCCACATGTCCGACAGGCACCTGCTTGTAATAGGAGGCCAAGGTCCCCGCCAATGTCGTCGTGGTGTCTCCATGGACCAAAACCAGGTCGGGTTTGTGCCGATCGAGGACCGGGCCGAACCTGTCGATGACGCGCGTCGTGATGTCCGACAAGCTTTGCCGGGGCCGCATGATGTCCAAATCAATATGGGATTTGATTTGAAATGCCTTCAGCACTTGGTCCAGCATGCCGCGATGCTGAGCGCTCAAGCCCACCAAAACCTGGAAATTTTTCTCGGCTTGCAGCCGCTTGACCACGGGCGCCATCTTGATGGCCTCCGGGCGCGTCCCAAAAAAACACAATATTTTCTTCCGCTTCATTCGGTCCTTATCCTTTGCGCAGCGCGACGACGGTGATGCTTATACATGATAACAGCAGCGTGATGGCGTAAACCAAAAATACGACTTCGCGCTGCGTCCAGCCCGAGTCCAACAGGCGGTGGTGAAAATGTCCGCGGTCCGGCGCGAACGGGTTCTGCCGGCTCAGCAGGCGCCGCCCGAACGCGACGGCCATGTCCGTCACCGGCACCGCCACCAGCAGAAACGGGACCAACAGCACGGCCAGCACCGTGGTCTTGAACGCGCCGATGACCGCGACGCAGGCGATCAGAAATCCCAAGCTCAGCGAGCCGCTGTCTCCCATGAAGACCCGCGCCGGAAAAAAATTATAGACCAAAAATCCGAGCGCGCCCCCCGAGAGCGCCGCCGCGATAATTCCGGCCAGCCGCATCTGATGAAAAAACAAAACCGACCGGGTGCCTTCCTGAATCAATGCCACCGCTAGAAAAGAGCCGGCGACGATGGCCGCCACGCCGGCGGCGAGGCCGTCCAAACCGTCGATCAAATTGACCGCGTTCGACAAGCCCACCAGCCACAGCACCGTGATGACCTGCATGAACCACAGAGGAAAATTCGCGTAGGCTTCCATTCCGGGGACCGACAAGCCGTAGATCCGCACGCCGTACGTCATCGCGACGTAGGCCGCGATGATTTGAAAAAGAAATTTCATGCCGGCTTTGACGGGCTTCCGGTCGTCGACGAGCCCGACGATGAAAAGCAGCGCCGTCCCGAACAAGATGCCGGCCAATTGTTCGCCGAGATTCAGCGTGAACAGGACTTTTTTGTTTTGAAGAATTCCCTGACTGAAGCCGAGGAGTTTTCCAAACAGCGGGCCCGACCTCCATACCGTGAGGATCGCCGCGAAAAAACCCGCCATGATCCCGATCCCTCCCCAGCGGGGCCGCGGCTCCAAATGGATTTTGCGCGGATCGACGGGGTCCATCGCCCCGAAACGCCGCGCCAACCAAATACTGGCCGGCGTCCCCGCCAGCGAAACGAGCAAAGCGGTGACGAACGCGATGAGGGCGAGCCTAATCACGAAGGGATTCTATCTTGAATGGTCCTTGTAAAGCGGGAACTTGGCGCAAAACTTTTTGACGTCGGCGCGGATCTTCGCGAGCGCCTTGGGGTCTTCCTTGGCATCGAGCGCCTGGGTAATCCAGCTCCCGATCTGGACCATCTCTTTTTTCTTCATGCCGCGCGTGGTGACCGCCGGAGAACCCAGCCGGATTCCCGAAGCGATGAACGGTTTCTGCGGGTCAAACGGGATCGCGTTTTTGTTCGTGGTGATTCCGGCCAGGCCCAAAACCGCTTCGGCCTCTTTGCCGGTGATGTTTTTCGGACGAAGGTCGACCAAGAACATGTGGCTGTCGGTCCCGCCGGTGACGATGCGAAGCCCGTTTTTGACCAAGACTTCGGCCAAGACCTTCGCGTTCTCTTTCACTTGCTTCTGATAGGCCTTGAAGCCGGGTTTCAACGCTTCGCCGAACGCGACCGCTTTCGCGGCGATCACGTGCATCAAGGGCCCGCCCTGGTCGCCGGGGAAAATGCTGCGGTCGATTTCGGCCGCGAACTTCTGCTTGCAAAGGATCAGTCCGCCGCGCGGACCGCGCAGCGTTTTGTGCGTGGTCGTCGTCACGACGTCGGCATGCGGGACCGGCGATGGATACAGTCCCGCCACGATCAACCCCGCATAGTGCGCGACATCGGCCATGAAAATGGCTCCGCAATCGTCGGCGATTTTCCGGAAGCGCGCCCAATCAAACTCGCGCGCGTAAGCGGAGGCGCCGATGCAGAGCAATTTCGGCCGGTGCGTTTTGGCCAAATTCTCGGCCTGTTCATAGTCGATCAGTTCGGTTTTTTCATGCACGCCGAACCCGACCACGTTGAAAAATTTTCCGGAAAAATTGAGCGGGTGGCCGTGGGACAAGTGTCCGCCATGCGCCAATTGCAGGCCCATGATGGTGTCGCCGGGCTTCAAGAACGTCATCAACACGGCGATGTTCGCCTGGGTTCCCGAATGCGCCTGGACATTTGCGTGTTCGGCGCCGAAAAGCTTCTTGGCGCGCTCGATCGCCAAATTCTCGACGATGTCCACTTTCTCGCAGCCGCCGTAGTAGCGCTTTCCCGGATACCCTTCCGCGTATTTGTTCGTCATCACGCAGCCCTGCGCCTCCATGACCGCCTCGGAGGTGAAATTTTCCGACGCGATCAATTCCAATCCTTCCTGCTGGCGCAGCACCGGCGTCATTGGAACGCGGATCAACCTGGCCAAATACAAGGCCGGGCTCGAGAAAATGATGTGACTGGTCAATTCCGGCGCGGCGAACAATGTGAATGAAGGGCATCTGGCGGCCGAAGCCATCATGACCACCGACACGAAAATGAAAATTGCCGAGACGTCGTTTCAAATCGGCGGCGAGACGGTCCGCATGTGGGGCTGCTGCAAGGGATCGGGCATGATCCATCCGGATTTGCGCGGGCCCCGCGGCCAGCTGCACGCGACGATGCTCGTCTTCATCATGACCGACGCGCACATCAAATCGCCGCTCATG
>Ga0206945_1135_pt1 | contig 16095 bp, 9 predicted proteins | sample Alteio_BWOrgHeat_5_FD_152982 | JGI IMG/M metagenome (GOLD analysis project Ga0206945, IMG submission 152982) | Enriched cells from forest soil in Barre Woods Harvard Forest LTER site, Petersham, Massachusetts, United States -... | ecosystem: Environmental > Terrestrial > Soil > Temperate forest > O... | reverse complement strand
TCGGCGCCCAGACGCGGAACGTGGTGCCGGCTGTGCTGTAACCGGTGTTGGCGGCGTTGTCGGTGGCAACGCCGGGGGAAATGATCGTGTTGTTGAAGTAGGCATTATTGTTCGTGCCGCTGCCGGCGTTGAAGTCGAACAATCTCACATTGGTGATCGTCTGGCCGCCGGCCGGGTTCAGCAAACTACCGGTATAGGTCGTGGTCGTTCCCACGCCCGCCGAACCGCCGGCGGTGTAGGTGAGGACGCTCACCGAATACGTGGTGGGGGAGGTGAGCGAAAAAGTCAGCCGCATGCCGTCGCGCGTAAAATTCGGCAGCGCGGGGCCGCTGACCGTCGACGCATTGATCGTGTAGGTATTGGAACCGCCCGTGAAAAAGTACTGCCAAACAGGTTGGGCGGAACTGTTCTCCAGCGAAAAACCAACGCTGCCGCCCGAGGCGATATTTCCGTTGTCCATGTCGATCTGGAAAGTCTGGCCGGTGGTCAACGCGCTGGAGAACGGACGGGTCGCGTTGGCGACGGCGCCGTTCAACGCCGTCATGCCCCAGGCAGCGCCGCCGTTATTGATGTCGTTACCGCCGTTCCCCGGTGATCCCCCGCTATCATTCAGGGTCGAGGTCTGGATGTAATAGAAAACGTTGCCGTTGTTCGTGGTGGGATTGAATTGCCAGGCTCCAAAACCGCTGCCGGCGCTACTGCTGTTGGTCCAGAGGCCGGTGTAGGGAATCGAGCCCATCCCCGGCTGGCTTGATACTCCCGTGGCGAAAGAGGAAAGCGGTTTACCAATGGCTGCCAAAAAAAGCAGACAAACAAGCGATCGGGAGATTCTCCCTCGGCGATAATTCATATGCGGTTCCACGTACGCCCTACTAAATACCTGCCGTTTGGGATCACATTCCCCCGCCACTGCCCCCCACAACACGGTGGGGTCGGCTGAAATCCCCGTACACAAACTATTCTGCATTAGATTCTGCCAGAATGCAAGCTGGAAAACCATGCGGCCCTGCAATCAGGGGGATGTAGCCACGGCTCTGTGAGCCGTGTCGAGTTTCGCACCGGGGAGCGCGCCTCATAGAGGCGCGGCTACACCACCCACAAAGGACTGTGGCATCCATTGAAACCAAAAAGGCCGAAAATGTAGATCGATAGGCCGAGAAACGGACAAATCGGAATTGACATCCATCCTGAGTTTTTGTATTTGGGAAGAGGATGACGCGGTGACGCGTCCATGTTCGGCTGAGCGTAAGCAACGGGTTTGGATTGTAGATTTCCAAGAGGGACGGATTGTTTGTTGGTTGCGAAGTCTAAGTAAAGCGTTTTTACTTTACTTCCAATTCGGTTTGTGATTAATTCCAAGCAGTGGCATTGGACGGAGATCCGACAGGCAAGATGCGAAATAACCCGTACGTCATTCTTCGCGGAAGAACGGCTAGAAGTGCCGCCTTCACGCTGATCGAACTTCTCGTTGTCATTGCCATCATTGGCATTCTCGCCGCGATGCTTCTGCCGGCTCTTAATAAGGCCCGGGAAAAGGGGAGACGTGCCACTTGCATTGGTAATCTCCGACAAATCGGCCAGGGAATGATCATGTACTCGGACGACTTCAATAGTTGGTTCCCCACAGCGACCGGTGTTGGCGGAAACGAAGAGACAACTCCCATGTTGAATAACGAGGTTGGGATAGGAGGAGGTGCCGCTCAAAATGTGGGAGGCTTCACCTGCTTCGCCCGATACCTGGTGAAGCACCACTATCTTGCCGACCCCGGAGTGTTTGTCTGCCCCAGTGACAGGGTCACGGGTCAGGGCAACAACATACCCGTCTCTGTAGCGGCAACGTGGCAGACTATGAAGTGGAATAATATCAGTTACTTCTACATCGTAAAACTGGGCACCCTCCTGCCACCGAAGGGATCCAGTACCGGAAATATTTACATGTTGGCCGGGGATCGAGCCAACGCGTCGGGCACCTCGACTGAAATCTCGACCTCAGTCGACAATCACGGCGCCGAAGGGCGTAATCTCCTTTATACTGATAGTCATGTTGAATGGTTCAATGGTCCAGATGTGGGTGGCCTGTACAAACTAATCCAACAAGATTGGGGAGAATTTAACGTAGATGGTCCGCCGTTGAATCCGCCTCAGACTCTCGGTCAGCAAGATAATTGGTAGATGTTCATTTTCTGGATATGGCACACACCATGAAACATAACTTACCCAAATCAAATTTCGGCTGTTTCGGCATAGGGCATGAAAAGGTGGACGGAGGTTTGACAGGCAAGATGCAAAAAAATCCGGACGTTGTTCTTCACGGAAGAGTGGCAAAAAGTGCCGCCTTCACGCTCATCGAACTTCTCGTCGTCATCGCCATCATCGGCATTCTCGCGGCGATGCTCCTGCCCGCTCTCAATAAGGCCCGGGAAAAGGGGAGACGGTCCGCTTGCTTGAGCAATCTCAAACAGATTGGCCAGGGAATGATCATGTACGCAGACGACTACGATGGTTGGTTCCCAAGCTCCTCTCCTGTCAACGACGAATCAGGTTCGCCACTGTTTAAAAACGATGTCGGGATCGGCGGGGGAGCTGCTCAAAACGTGGGAGGATTTACGTCTGTCGCCCGACTCCTCGTGAAGCACCACTATATTGGCAACACCGCAGTTTTTGTCTGTCCGAGTCACAAGATTATCGGCTCAATGGTTACGCACCCGGTTTCTGTCGCGGCAACCTGGCAGACTCTACTCTGGTACAACGTCAGCTACTTCTACATTGTAAAGTTGGGCGTCAAATTGCCCGTGAAGGGATCCAGCACCGGCAATATCTACATGCTCTGCGCAGATCGATCAAACGCCGCGAGCGGGTCGAACACTCCCGACGTGGACTCGACCTCCGCCCACGGAACCGACGGGCGCAACGTTCTCTACACCGACGACCATGTCGAATGGGTACCTTATCCATGCGTCAGTGACACGTCGCCAACTTGCCCCTGCCACGGCGACACCAACCCTCTCAATCTTTATCACATCATGCAAACGGATTGGGGCGAGTACGGGAACGATCCCGCAAACCAATCGCCGCAGACCCTAGGTCAGACAGATGGCATTTAATATCGCCTCAGACTCTCGGCCGGGAAGATAGCTGGTAGAACTTCTGGATTCCTTGTCCTCACGGGAATTTGTTTGCGCTAGAATTACGGAATCTCTGCAGTCCTAGGCGGCCGCTGACCCCAAACCACGCCACGTCCGAAGAGCCTCATCTGCTCAAAGAGAGTTCTCTCCCAGCCCAGAAAAGTGTTGACACTGCGCCACAGAAACGGTACCAGCTACATCGACGTTTGGAGCGTTTTGCACGGAGCAGCAAAACGATAACGTCAGGCGAAAGCGGCGAGTTTAATGTTCAAAGGCGAGGGATCAATTCTATGAGAAGCATTCTATTTGTTACATCCATCGCGGCACTGTCATTGTTGACGACTTCTGTTCGCGCCGGACTGCCGGATGTGGTTGCGTACGACAACGGCGATCTTTATCCCGGCAATCCGGATCACGGCTGGCCGGCAAACAATGGCGGGTTTGGCTACGGCGCCTGGACCCCGTTGGCCGACACAGGCGGTGGCGGCACCTACATGGAAGGCGTTGGGGTGAACAATCGCCAAGTGGAAGGGAATTACTCCTTCGCGCTGTACGCTGGCACTGGGAGCTATGACATTTCGCGTCCGTTGGCAACAAACATCACGGGTGTTGGCGAATTCGATGTTCTCACGCGGTTTGATCTTGCGGGCGCCGGGCCGAACCTGGTGAACATTCGCACGGGCAATACCCTCACCTCCTTCGGTGCCGGTGAGTTGCTATCGTTTGGCATTGTGAACGGCAATGAACTCAGCTACACCGACGGCACAGGCTTCCATCTGATTTCCTCTGGCGAGGCGCGGGGCGATGTCTGGTCATGGGCTGTGAACTTTGATTCGACGGCGGGAACGTACTCAGCGACCGTGACGAACATTGGCGGCGGTTTCGCTACGACCTTCAGCGGCACCTTGGAAACCAACAGTGTCAGCGTTGGCTCCTTTGCCGTGATTAACTCCAGCACCGGCAACAATAACAACCTGATTTTCGATACGCCGACATTCAGCATTGTTCCCGAGCCCTCCTCGGTCGCGCTCGTGGGAATCAGTTTGTTTGGGATGCTGGCCCTGCGCCGACGCAAAGCCTGAGCGAGTTGATCCGATAGTTTGATATTCGAACGAGCCCCACAAAGTTGTGGGGCTCGTTTTTTTGGGAATGGGGGCACGGTAACCAGGCGTAAAACGGCTCTCATCCCCACGAAAGCAGTGCCAACTTGCCCTACATGGCCGGTTCGAGGGATGAAAATTGCCAAAAAGGTGTTGACACCCGAATGCGAAACCGTTATACGAGAGACTGACGTTTGGAGCGTTTTACCAACGGGTGAAACGAAACGTCAAAGACGGGCGAGTTAAACAACCTATGGCGAGGGAGAGCGATATGCAGAAGCATTCGAGATCTATTCTAATTGCGAGTTCTATTGTGGTGTCAGCTGTGCTGGCAACATCATCTGTTCGCGCTCAAAATCTTAACGGAACTTTGAGTGGCTTCTATGGCAGCCCCTTGGCTGTCCAAACCATCAATACCGGTTTCGGCAACAGTCCCGGAGGCGGAGATGCCACGGCCGGCTCCGAGTTGGATGCTGGATACGGCACGATTTCCAGTGGGAATCTGTACCTGTTCCTTTCGGGTGACTTTGAAAACAACGGTAACCATCTCAATATATTCATCGGCTCGTCCGGTGTGCCCGGCCAGAATACATTGAACATCGGTTCGTCCACAGAAGCCGCTATGAACGGCTCCGTGTTCAGTCCGGGCTTCAGCCCGAACTACATGATCGATGTCAACGACTTCTCTGGCACCGCGTACACTGACGGATTCAGTCTTCCGAACGGCGGGACCGCTTCTCAGGCATTCCTTGGCGGTGTCCCCTCCCAAGCCAGCGGCGTCTATAGCAACTGGAACCTGGGTCCTTTCAGCCTCGCGCTGAATAACACGCACACCAGCACGATGGGAGCGGCTAATGCAGCGTTGAGTGGTGCCACGAGCGGTGCCAACACGACCACTGGAATCGAATTGACCATCCCGCTTGCGACGATCGGGAGTCCCTCCGGCGCGGTCATGGTGATGGCCGACATTAACGGTGGCGGCGATGGCTACCTTTCCAACCAGTTCCTGCCGGGTTTGGCAGTCGGAACGGCCAACGTCGGTGGCGGTGGGCCGTACACGGGCGGCAGTTCGTCCCAGTTTAACTTCGGCAGCACGGCCGGTGAATATTTCACTGTGGTACCTGAACCTTCCACGATCGGTCTGGTCGTGATCGGATTGCTCGGCGCAGTGGGTCTCCGCCGTCGCAAGTAATAATAATTCGCTCGATCATCCGAGCATTCCGACGAGCCCCGCAGAGTTGCGGGGCTCGTTGCTTTTGCAGGGTGTATTTGTGGCTGTATTTCTGACCCCTAAGAGATAAATAGGCGCCAATCGGAGGCCCATCAATCAACGGCTGGCACAGCAAGGTTTTTAAGGCGTTTAGTAGTTGACAACACCTCGGCGGATATGATAGGGATAAGTGGTAAAGCGTTTCGATTGATTTGGTAGTGTTGCGTGCTAAACCGGCGAGAGATAGAGAATAGGAGCCCAAGTGTTATGAAATCCACCTTTGCATTTTTTGTTGCGGCCTTGTTGGCAATTCCCACCATCACGACGGCGCAGATCGTCATCGATGGCTCGGCGGACGCGCAGTACGGCGCCCCCGTGGCATCCCAGCAGCTCGGCACGTCGACCTTCAAGAACACGGAGACGAATCTTGACGCCGCCAACGGCTCGGAGCTGGATGCGGCTTACGGAACCATTTCAAACGGCGTATTGTATTTGGTACTCGCGGGGAACCTGGATTCCGGCGGCACCGACTCGAGCGGCAATGCGTTCGACAAACTCAATATCTTTTTCATGACCGGGCCCGGCGGAGATCACACACTCGGGACGAATTACAACGGCAACGCTGATTTCGGTCACATTAACAATATGGGAGTCGGCGGCAATAACTCGATGGACGGCAATCCCGGTTTGACATTTGATACCGGATTCGCGGCGAACTATTGGATCGGGGTGACTGTCGGCGGCGCGGGCGTCGGCCCGACGTTTTACGTGAACCGCGAAGTGATTTGCTCCAACTGCGATGGCGAATTCCTGGGAAACTCCAGCCCGAGCAACACTCCCCCCGGCAATATTATGGTGGATCCTGTATTCGGCGTTCGCGCGGCCCTCAATAACAGCAATACGAATGGCGTCCAAATGGATCTCTCCGGCTGTGAAGTGAATGGCGCGCCTTTTAACCCGCAAAACGTCAAGACCGGCGTCGAACTGGCCATCCCGCTATCGGCCATCGGCAGTCCGACCGGGTCGGTCTCCGTCTGCGCGTTCATCACGGACGATCAGTATGCCAGCATGTACAACCAGGTCCTCGCTCCCATCAATGGTGGTCCGTCGGAGTGTCAGGGCAGTTTCGGCTCGGCGGATGCAGTCGACTTCAGCACGCTTCCCGGGACGCACACCTTTACGTTTACAGTCCCACCGTGCAATAGTTTCCCGCTCAGTCCCACGGCCGTTGAGTTCACCAGCAGTGGCGGGTCGAGTAACGTGACCGTGGTTGATTCGGGCGCCTGCTCGTGGAACGCGACCAGCAATGTGCCCTGGGTCACGATTACCAGCGGCTCCAGCGGTGTTGGCAATGGTACCATCACCTATTCCGTGGCTTCGAATACAACGGTCGATGCGCGGACAGCAAGCATCACCGTTTCCGGGCAGTTCGCGACGGCGAGCATGAACATTACCGAGGACGGCAAGATTCTGCCTCCGTTTGGTAGCATTGTCGTCGATGGTATCGCCGAATCGGCCTATGGTTGCCCGATAGCCATACAGCAGCTCGGCACCGGATTCGGTAAGAATCTCTCGACAAACCTCAATAACAATGGTGGCGGCGCCCAAGGTGGCGGTTCCGAGCTGGATGCGGCCTACGGACTGGTTGCGAACAATGTTCTCTTCCTCACCTTGGCGGGAAATCTGCAGAACAACGGCAACGAAGTGATGATTTTCTTCATGACCGGTCCCGGCGGACAAAACACGCTTACCAATGTTAACCCCAACATTGGGAACCTGAATAGCTCGGGCTCGACGACCAATGGCACGGGGCCCGGTCTTACCTTCGATCCCGGCTTCGCTCCTAATTATTGGATTGGCGTGAACGCTGCTGGTGCAACGTTCTTTGTTGACTACGCCCAGTTGTGGCCCGGTGGCACCAACGCCCTCGGCGTTGCTACCAATGGCTATTTCCTGGGTTCGACCACTACGACCAACGGCACGCTTGCGACCGGCAGCAATCCATTCCTTATTCAGGCCACCCTCAATGATAGCAATACGAATGGTGTCTCCGGCGATTCATGCACTACGAATGCCGCGGGCGCGCAGCAAACCATAGCCGCAGCGCAGGTCAGGTCGGGTATGGAATTCGCCATCCCGCTCGGAGCAATCGGCAGCCCCACGGGTGCGATTGCCATCTGTGCGTACATCACCGGCGGAAGCCCCCATACGTACCTATCCAACCAATTCCTTGGCCCGATTGGCAGCAATAGTCCGTCCATGACGGTCTGCCAGACCGACTTGGGCAATGTCACGAACTCCAGCGCCATCAACTTTGGCAACCTCCCCGGGCAACATTTCTTCCTCGTCGGCCCGGAGATGCGCGTTACGAAGATTGCGGTTTCCAACAGCAACGCTACCGTGGTGTATCAGACGGAAGCCAATACGAACCTGTTGTATCGCGTGGAACGCGCGTCGGGTAACTACTCGACCAACTTGGTTTGGACTCCGCTCTCGGGCTTCATCCCCGGCACGGGTGGGGTTCTCACACAAACTGATCTCAGTGTGACTTCCAAGACGAACGTGTATTATCGCGTCCGCCAGTCTCCGAACTGCCAATAAGTAAGTTGGTGCAGCAATTCTATTGATGACGGGAAAGTGGATCTGCAAGGGAACTCTTGCAGATCACCGACTGGGCCTGTGACCAGCAGGCCAAGTTGGTATCTCTTGTTGTAAACTGATTCTGATGACCGGAGACCCTGACAACCATTCTCAGTTGGAGAAAGAGCGCCGGAGTCTTGCCAGTCTCCCGAAGATCATTGGCTCCTCCTCGACGACAACGGTGGGCCCGCCGACTCGCCGACGGATGTCCGCGGAACACCGGCAGCGATTGTCGAAGTCCATGAAAGCATGGGCAAGGAGAAGACAAGCGCAAGCCGGTCAGTGAACCCGTGTAGACGGGACTTGTTTGCAACCCCAACCACTGCTAATAATCCTCAACGGCGCGGACGTGGCGGAATTGGCAGACGCGCAGGTCTTAGGAGCCTGTGGAGAAATCCGTGTGGGTTCGAGTCCCTCCGTCCGCACTCTCCTTCGCCTTTTGGCCCGCACCGGGCAAAGCAATCTTCCAAATCAATTCTCACAGTACTCCGGGGAACGCCAGTACCCGTTCGATTTTGGGTCTTGCAGTCGGGTGGGGATTTGCTATTTTCCTCCTTGTCTCCAACGGAAGCGAGCGTAGCTCAGTCTGGTAGAGCGTCACGTTGCCAACGTGAATGTCGAGGGTTCAAATCCCTTCGCTCGCTCCATTTTCATCTATAGTCAGCAAAGGAGGTCAGCATGGATTCCGGTATCATTCTCTTGCTGTTGCTGCTGCTTCTACTCGTCATTGGCGGGCCCATCGCCCTATTTGTCTGGATTGGGACCAAAGCCTCGCGCGCAGACCGTGGTGTGCGCGATCTTGGGATCCGCCTTGAATCCCTGAGTTTTGAACTACGCGAACTTCGGAATGAACTCCGGGGCCGTGGGCCAGTCAGCACTACGCAACCTCCTGCCGCCATTCCATCATCGGAAGCGGTGACGCCGCCGTTCGCCCCGCCGATCCGGGCCGCAACCATGCCACCTCCACTGGGGAAGCGTCCGCTACAAGCCGTACCTCCCCGTGTATCCGAAGTAGAAGAGACAACGTCTGCGTCGCCACCCATTGCTCCACCGCCATCGGCTTCCGAAGATTTCCCTCCGGTGAGTGTGCAACCCGCAGCCTCTCCGGCTCGTGCCAGCTTACCGTCGATCAATTGGGAGCAGTTCATGGGGGTGAAGTTGTTCGCGTGGATCGGGGGTCTGGCGCTGTTCCTCGGTCTCGCATTTTTTGTGAAATACTCTTTCGACAACAATCTGGTGAGCCCGGAAATACGTGTGGCGATCGGGTATGCCCTCGGCGTGGGTCTGCTCGTCGGCGGCCTGGTGCTGGCAAAGCGTGACTTTTCCGTACTCGGCCAGACCTTGTGCGCAACGGGCGTGCTGGCGCTATACGCAAACATCTTTGCCTCACACGCCTACTACCACTTTATTGGCGTCCTCCCGGCGTTCGCGCTGATGGTGTTGGTAACGGCGGTGGCTTTCCTGCTGGCGGTCCGGCTTGATGCGCAGGTGGTGGCGATTCTCGGGTTGCTGGGCGGTTTCCTGACACCGATCCTGCTTTCGACCGGTCAGGACAATCCGCAAGGCCTTTTCGGTTATCTTGCGCTGCTCGACGCCGGCCTTATTGCCGTGGTCACACGCAAGCGCTGGAATTATCTCGTCCTGCTCGCCGCAGCGGGCACGCTGTTGATGCAGATCGCCTGGACCGTCAAGTTCTTCGCCGTAACAAAGGTGTTTATCGCGATGACCGTCTTTCTTGGGTTCGAAGCGCTCTTCCTGCTGGCGTTCGTGGTGACCGATCGTGAGGACCCGTGGATCACCGCCTCGACCATCGGCATGGCATTCGCCCCGCTGGCGTTCACGCTCTTTTTACTTACGTATGAATCGCTTGGTGCCAGGCCCTGGATCCTCTTCACCTTCGTGCTCGTGGCGGATCTCGGACTGCTGACGCTGACACTATTGCGGAATGCATTGGCGCCCGCGCATCTCGCGGCAGGCCTCGCCGCGTTCTTCCTGTTGTCGATCTGGACGGTCAGCTATGTGTCAGGCGCATTGCTGAATTGGGCGCTGGGCTTCTACCTGCTGTTTGCCATCCTGCACACCGCCTTTCCCATCGTGTTGCAACGCTTACGTCCCGGAGCCACGCCGGTGTGGTGGGGACATCTATTCCCTTTGATCGCCTTGGCGCTCGTCATGATTCCCGTGATGAAATTGCCGGATCTGGGTTGGCTGGTGTGGTTGTGCGTCCTGGCGCTGGATGTCGTCGTGTTCGCGCTGGCGCTCGTGACAGCTTCGGTGCTGGCGATCATCGGCGCACTGGTGCTGACGCTGGGGGCAACCGTGGTGTGGTTGTTCAAGGTGCCTGCGGTGGCGAGTGGCGTGCCGGACCTGTTAGTGCTGATCGGCGGATTCGCGCTGGTGTTCTTTGCCGTCGGGGTCTTTGCGGCTCGACGAATGGCGCTCAAACCGGCGGGAAGTGGTGTGAGCTTGCCCGAGTTTCCCTCGCTGCCGTTTTTGTCCGACAATGTGCAGGCGCAGATCCCGGCGCTCTCCGCCATCCTGCCATTTCTGCTGCTGATCATGGTGATCTTGCGGATGCCGTTGACGAACCCATCACCCGTATTTGGATTGGCGATGCTATTGGTGGTCTTGCTCCTTGGTGTGGCGCGGTGGACAGGGGCGGAATGGCTCACGGCCATTGGCCTCGTGTGCAGTGTCGCATTGGAATTCGCGTGGCATCAATCGCGATTCAAGGTGGAAGCCCCCGTGATGCCACTGATGTGGTATCTGGCGTTCATCGCCGTGTTCACGATCTTCCCGTTTATTTTCCGGAAGGAATTGGAGAACTCCGTCGTGCCGTGGGCGGTATCGGCGCTGGCCGGGCCGGCGCACTTTACGTTGGTTTATTGGCTGGTGAAAGCGGCCTGGCCGAATCCGATGATGGGATTGTTGCCGGCGGGGTTTGCATTGCCGCCGTTGATCGGACTTTTGCTGCTCCTGCGTGTTCAGGGCGCGCATCGCCTGGCGTTGCTGGCGTGGTTCGGCGGGGCCACATTGTTTTTCATTACGCTGATTTTTCCAATTCAGTTCGACCGACAATGGATCACCATTGGCTGGGCGCTGGAAGGGACGGCGTTACTCTGGCTTTTCCATCGCGTGCCGCATCCCGGGCTGCGATTGGTTGGTGTGGGATTGTTGTGCGCGGCATTTGCGCGGCTGGCTCTGAATCCCGCGGTGCTGGAGTATCACACACGTAGCGCGACACCGATCTTCAATTGGTATCTTTATGCTTATGGCATCACAGTCATCTGTCTTTTCGTGGGCTCGCGATTACTTGCGCCGCCACGGCAAGAAGTGCTGGGCGGCAATGCCCGGGCCTTGCTCGCTACATTAGGCACCGTACTGGCCTTTCTATTGTTGAACATCGAAATTGCTGACAAATTCACAAGCCCAGGCGCGTATGTGAAAGTTTTCGATTTCTCCGCCGACTTCACCCGCGATATGACGTACTCGGTGGCTTGGGCGCTGTTCGGTTTAACTCTATTGGTTTTCGGTATCGCGAAGAAACTGCGGGCAGTGCGCTACGCCAGTTTGGCGTTGATCGGCGTCACCTTGCTGAAACTCTTCTTCCACGATCTGGGTCAGTTGGAGCAATTACAGCGCATCGGCGCATTCGTTGGGGTGGCGGTCGTCCTGTTGGTGTCGTCGTTTCTGTACCAACGGTTCGTGACGGCGGAAGTGAAGGCAGAATGAGAACGCTTTTTGTCTATTTCCTGACCGCGCTCGCGGCTTTCGGCGAGTTACCGGCCGACTGGAAAAACGCGCAACAATTTGACGTGGCGCGCACGGGACTGATCAGATTGAATTTGCCGGCGGAAACCCTCAATGCGGCGCGATCGGGGCTGGAAGATTTGCGCATATTCGACACCGCGGGCCGGGAAGTGCCGTACCTCATCGAGCGCCCGGCCCGGGGCACGGCGGCGATACTCAGCCCCAAAAAATTCACGGTTGACCTGAGCGGACAGGCCACCGTTATCACATTGGAGACCGGTTCGTCGCAGATACTCAATTCCCTGACACTCGAAACTCCTGCCAGTGGATTTATCAAGGCCGTCACGGTCGAAGGCTCAACCGATCAGCACACGTGGCGACCGCTGGCCAGTGGACAGCCGATTTTTCGGCAATCGAATGGCGCGAACCAGTTATGGGTCGAGTTTCCAGAAAGTTCGTGGTCCTTCCTGCGGGTGACGGTGGATGATCGCCGCGCGGAAGCGATCCCATTCACCGGCGCGAAGCTGCATGCCGTGACGGAAATGGCGGCGCCCAGCGAATCCTTGCCGGTCGCGATCACGGATCGTATCGAAAGCGAGGGGCAGACGCGGTTGACACTGGACCTTGGCGCGGCCCATCTGACGCTCGCATCCTTGCGCTTTGAGACCGCTGACCCGCTGTTCACGCGGAACGTGACAGTGTCGGCGCGGCAAGTTGCGGAAAACGCCATCACCGAGCGCGTATTGGCCCGCGACGCAATTTACCGGGTGGATATTGAAGGCTTCAAACGCGCGGAACGGCTGGACGTGCCGCTCGATCTCGCGGTGGAAGGGCGTGAATTGCTGGTCCTGATTGATAATGCTGACAGCCAGCCGTTGCAGATTTCCGGGGTGCGGGCAACGCGGCGACCGGTGTTCGCCGTGTTTTTGGCGCAGCAAGCCGGCTCCTACCAGGTGATGACCGGCAATCCGCGTTGCGCCGCACCGCGCTACGATCTGACGGGCCTGCGTGGCACGCTCGCCTCGGCGCCGAGTGTCCCGATTGCAGCCTTGTCGCTCAGTACACTGGTGGCCAACCCGGCGTACCACCCCACCGAATCGCTTCCGGAGATTCAGGATTTGGGAACCGCCTTGGATACAGCGGGGTGGGGATACCGCAAGCCGGTGAAGTTGACACGCACGGGGGTTCAGCAACTCGATCTGGATCTGGATGTCTTGGCACGAGCCGACGCAACGTTCCAGGACTTGCGGTTGTTGCGCGACGGCAAACAGCGTCCGTATATCCTGGAGCGCACTTCCATATCGCGGAAGCTCGTCCCGGAAATCTCGTCAGCAAATGACCCGAAACGTCCCACGATTAGCCGCTGGAAGATCAAGTTGCCGCATGCGAATCTGCCCATCGCACGACTAACGTCGGTATCAACGAGTGCGTTGTTCCGTCGTCAGGTCACACTCTACGAGCAGCCGGCGGACGAGCGTGGCGAGAAATATGATCGTCAGCTCGGCCAGGCTACATGGGTACGCACGCCGCCGGCGACGAAGGCACCCCTGGAATTGATGGTAAACACCCGGCCGTTGACTGATACACTAATTCTGGAAACGGACAATGGCGACAACCCACCAATTGACTTGGCCAACTTTCAGTTCTTTTACCCGGTTACGCGGGTGCTATTTAAAGCACCGGTGGAACCGTCGACCTACCTTTATTACGGTAACAACGACGTAGCGTATCCGCAGTACGACCTTGATCTGATTGCTCCGCGGTTGTTGGCGGAAGAAAAGTCGGTCGCCTCGCTGTCGGCGGAGGAACCCTTGAAAAAATCGGGTGCGAGCGAACTCTTCCAGATTTCCGGCACCAAAAACATCATCTTCTGGGTAGCACTATCCGTGGTGGTGCTGGTGTTGCTTGCCGTGATCGCCAAGCTCCTGCCGAAGAGCCCGCCGGCAAGCTGACGGGCTACCGCGCCTGTCCCATTCGCGTCGATGCCCAGGTTCCGCACCCGCACATCAGCAGCAACCCGAACAGGAACGCCAGGTGATCGTAGCCCGTCAGCACCCGCTTGACGCCAAGAGTCAGAGACTTACTGAATGGACGTGGCGGTTGCGCGGCGGAGAGGGACAGTTCGACGCGGTCGTAAGTTGCGCTCAGCATTTGTTGGGTAAACGATGCCCCGTTCGAATCCAGCACCGTGAGATACTGCCGATGCCCGAAAGCCAGGTAGCCCAGCAACGACGAGCGAACAGCCACGCACCTACCGGGCGGGATCGGGAAGCGCATCCATATCTCCATTGCATTGCTGGCGTTGAACCGGGTCAAGATCTGCCGGGGTTCGACCGGCGAGCCATCGACCTTGACTTCGAGGAAATCAGAGCTCGGGAGCAACGGCTCGATCTCTCGGCGCGCAAATGTCAAATGCGCCGCGAGTTGGTCGTCTTCAAAGCGCAAGTCCGCGGCGCTCAGACCCGGGTCGTGCGCCAGTGCCGTGGCGGCGGTGCCGCACACCAGAAAAATGAGGAGGAACAGTCTCATGGCAGAAAAGGGGCACGGCGAACCGTGCCCCTGTGCTGCGGTGGTTACGGATGAGTATTGTTACGCCCATTGTGCGGAGTGGATTCGTACGGGAACACGCTGCTATAGTTCACGTCATTCGAGATCACCCCGTCGCCAGGAGGAAACGTATTTATGACGGGCGGAGTGACCTTCAAGTCACTCAAGAGAGCGTCGATCGCGATGTCCACGACATCATCCCCGAATCGACGACCCGCGAACCTACGCACTCTATCTGGCTACCAGCAAGCAGGACAGCGCAACCGCGCTGCAACTTGCGCAGGATGAATTACACGCTCGTGCCGATGTCTTCACCCTGGATGCCGTGGCTTGGGCCGAGGAGGCCGCAGGAAAAACTTCCGAAGCCCGCGAATTCAGCAAGCAGGCGTTGCAAGAAGGAACCGAGGACGGTCGCTTGCTGCTGCATGCCGCGGTAATCGCACAAGCCGCCGGCGATCGCGAAGAGGCGGCCCGCTTGCTCGCCAGGGTTGACGCCCTGAAACAAATGTTGCTGCCTTCGGAAAAAGAAATACTTGCCACTCTGCAGAACGACAAAACGGACGTTGCCAGTCTTCAATCCCACTAAAGGAACCAACCCACAGGAGGAACAATCATGAGAAATCAAATCCACAAACTGCGCGCGGGCCCAGCGATCCTTTCGCTGGTGCTGGCGAGCACTTCGCTATTCGCATCCAGCCACATGGATGCGCCCTTGATCGTGCTCGATCCGCCTGCCAACACGACGGACGTCTATGCGTTTGTTGACCAAGATACCACCAATTCCCCCAAGAAACTGGTCGTGGCCCTGGGGGTCTATCCTTTCGAGGAACCCGGTATCGGCCCCAACAAATACAACTTCGATGACAATGTCCTCTACGAATTGCACATCGCTCTCAGTAACGACGTCGCCGCGGGCCTCCCGACGATCAGCTACCAATTCCGGTTCTCAACCGCCTTCCGGAATCCCAACACTATTCTGCAATCGTACCTGGGCGTTATCCAGCACGTGGGTGATTCCAACCAGAATCTGATCCAAACCTACACGGTGACGAAGGTGGACCACCGCCTGAAGGGTAAGAATGGGATCACCGTCCTCGGTAGCGGCATCGTTCCGCCCAACAATGAGGGCATCGCGACCCCGTTCTACAATCAGGGCGACAATGGCAACAATCCCGCCCGCGGCGGCGTGACCAATGCGGCGAGCCTGGATCGCTATACGGCCGAAGCCATCACCAACTTGAGTTCCGGCTATCGCGCCTTCGCCGGCCAACGGGATGATGGTTTCTATGCGGACGTTCTTTCGATATTCGACCTGCTCAATTTGCGGAACCCGGGCAAGGATTCACAAGCGGGTTTCAATATTCACCTGATGGAACTTGAAATTCCGGTAAGTGAGCTCGGAAACGACCAACAAGTCGTCGGCGTATACGTCACCACCAGCCGCCAGAGCATCTCGGTCCTCAGCACCAAGCCCGAGAAGAAAGGCGATAAACTTGGCGGCAATTGGGTACAGGTCGCGCGCCAGGGCAATCCCTTGTTCAACGAAGGCCTCGTGGCGCTGGCCGACAAGGACCTCTACAGCCGCACCAGCCCTTCCGATGATGCCACGTTGTTCAAGAAATACGCGTTGACTCCCGAACTCGCCGGGCTAATCAACGCGATCCTCCTCAGTGGCACTGATCCAGTGATCACGACCGGTCGCACCGACATCGTCGGAATCTTC
>Ga0206945_1134_pt1 | contig 16279 bp, 11 predicted proteins | sample Alteio_BWOrgHeat_5_FD_152982 | JGI IMG/M metagenome (GOLD analysis project Ga0206945, IMG submission 152982) | Enriched cells from forest soil in Barre Woods Harvard Forest LTER site, Petersham, Massachusetts, United States -... | ecosystem: Environmental > Terrestrial > Soil > Temperate forest > O... | reverse complement strand
ATATCGCGCAAATAGTTCTGGCTGCCGCTGATCGGCGTGAGACCGAGACCGTGGATCGGGCCGCCAAGTCGCTGATCATCGCTCCATTCGGTCAAGGTTTTCAAGTTTTCCGGAAGGGGGACGAAAAGAGAAGCGCAACCTTGCCGCAACCGAGATAGCGAAAGAGCTCTCACGGTTGGCTCGAGTCGGAGGTAAATCTATTCGACTATGCCCCCACTGGATTGGCTTGCGGTCTTCTCGGTTTCCTTCAGCAGATTGATCTTACGGTGCAGGGTCCGCCGACTGATGCCAAGTTTCTTCGCCGCGGCGGTGACGTTTCCCTTAGTTGCTGCTAACGCCTGTCCGATTAACCGATGCTCGCTCGCGTGCAAATCGAGTGGGCTCGCTTTCTCTTCATAAATCATCGGAGTGCGTGCCCCGGTCGCCGGCGCTGCCTGCCGAACCGCCGCAGGCAAGTCGCGGGCAGAGACTTTAGTGCCTGTGGCCATGACCACCCCGTGCTCGATCGCCGTTCGCAACTCGCGCACGTTGCCCGGCCAATTGTAGTTGATCAGGATGTTCATCGCCTCCGGCGTGATCTCGAGCAAAGGTTTGTCGTTCGCCTTGCAGAAGTGACGCAGAAAGGCGCGCACCAGGAGCGGAATGTCCTCCTTGCGCGCCCGAAGCGGAGGCATCGTGATCTTCACCACGTTGAGTCGAAAATAGAGGTCGTCGCGGAATTTTCCTTCGTTGACCAGCGCCTCGAGATTCTTGTTCGTTGCCGCGATTAGGCGGACATCCGCGTGCAAGGTTTGCGAGCCTCCCACTCGCTCGAAGGCGCGTTCTTCGCTGATCACTCGTAACAATTTGATCTGGGTCGTCGGATCGATTTCGCCGATTTCGTCGAGAAAGATGGTTCCCCCATTTGCCTGTTCAAAACGGCCGATTCGACGTTCGTGCGCTCCGGTAAAGGCGCCGCGTTCGTGCCCAAACAATTCGCTCTCGAGCAACTGCGGCGAAAGCGCCGCGCAATGGACGGTCACAAACTTGCCCGCATGCCGCCGGCTCAAGTTATGGATCGCGTGTGCCGCCAGTTCCTTGCCCGTGCCGCTTTCGCCTTCGAGCAAGACCGTGGCGGAGGAGGGCGCGACCTGCCGAATCGTCTCAAGCACCTCCCGGAGCACAGGCGATTCACCGAGAATATTTTCGAGCCCGAATCGTTCCTCGACCTGCTGTCGCAACGCCCGATTCTCCTGCTCGAGGCGGCGGCTGCCGATCGCGCGAGCAATCAGCATCTCGACCTTGTCGAGGTTAAGCGGCTTGGTAACAAAATCGTAGGCGCCACGTTTCATCGCTTCGACCGCCGTGTCGACCGAACCGTAAGCGGTCATCATGATGCAAACCGGCGGGTGCGGCAGCTTGAGGGCGCGCTGGATCAAAACCATTCCATCTTCACCGCCGAGCCGCAGATCGGTCAGCAGGAGATCGATTTGTTCACGCTGGAGGACATCCATGGCACCGGCGACATCGGCCGCGACATACGTGTCGTAGTTGTCGCCCAGCAAAGTGCGCAAGCCGTCACGAGTGTGCTTTTCATCGTCTACGATGAGGACGGTGGGTTGCATAAGGGATGAGCGATAAGGGCGGAGCGATGAAATTTCAGCTCCGGTCGTGACGCTTTACGGTTTTGGTCTTGGTAACAAACATTGATATTAACTCGTTGGTTAACGTTTTGTTGAAGCGAACAACTCGGGGGGCGTCTTGTTTTGTACGGCCCCGTAAGTATTGCCTCATCCCTCGGCCTTTTCCGGCAGCATCCGCACCCGGTGATCGAGTATCGGGAGGCGAATCGTCAGGGTTAGCCCCTTGCCTTCCTTGCTTTCGAGGGCCAGCTCTCCGCCATGCTCCCGGATAATCCGCCTGACAATGAGCAACCCCAGACCCGACCCGCCGCTCTTGGTGGTGAAATAGGGTTCGAATACCCGGCTCAAATTTTCCGGCGAAATCCCGGCTCCGGTGTCGGTAACGGTGACGATCACATGACTATCGTCGCGGTCCGTTCGGATGCGGAGAATCCCGCGACGTTTCATCGCTTCGAAGCTGTTCTTGATCGCGTTGTAAAAGACCTGCTTGATTTGATCACGATCGAGCGCGATCGGCGGCAGATCTGAACGCAGTTCGGTTTCAACCACGATCTCGCGATCCTTGATTTCAGGTTGAAAGAAGCGAAGCGATTCTTCCACGATCGCATTGATGTCCTCGCGCTGCAGCTGGGGCTTCGAAGGCCGGATCGCGCGCAGAAACTGGCTCACAATTGAGTCCAGCCGATTGATCTCGGCCCGGGCGATCTCGATCGATTCCTCCAGCTCGCGTTTCTCTTCGGCCGCCGGAAGCTTTTTCACTTTCCGTTCCATCAGTTGCAGATGGATGTGGAGTGAATTGAGCGGGTTGCCGATTTCGTGCGCGACTCCTGCGGCGAGCAGAGTGAGGGCGGATAAGCGTTCAGACTCGATCGTCTGTTGGGCCGAGCGACGATCCTCGGTAATATCGCGCAGGATCATGGCGTGCCCGACCACTTCGGCCAACGACTCGTTAGGGCGGTCGCTCGCCGAGCGGTGCTCGATGAGCAGTGGGACGACGTAGAAATTGATGAAACGATTCGCCGGATAAAAAATTTCCATGTCCCGGCTCAATGCGGAATTGGACTGGGAGAGCGCTTTCCAATCCAGCCCGCGCACTTGTTCCCCGAGCGGTTTACCAATCGCGTTTTCGCCATTGACGCCAAATATTTCGCAGGCGGCATCGTTCAAATAAGTGATCCGGCCATTGGAATCGGTAACAATGATTCCTTCCTGGATGGAATTAAAAATGGTTTCAAGAAAGCCCTTTTCCTGGGCCAATCGCAGGAGATAATTCTGCACCTCCTCGGGGCCGATCCGGCCGAGGCGGCCGATCAATTTTTCGAGGAAACCTGGTTTCACCGGCGGGTAGCTTAGACAGGATTTCGGGGATGAACAGGATGGCAAAGGGAAGCTTGGAAAAGAAGAGCGTTAGGAGCAAGGCCGGCGCTGGAGCGACTCGCACTTTTCTGCTCTCCCCGGCGTATGCCGGTGGTCGGCGCGCGCAAATGTTGTTGAGCGCGCGGGCCGCTTTCCCGCTGGCTGGCCGCTTACGCGATGGCGAACCGGTGTCGTTAGGCGAGGTCTTCACTTTTCTCAGCGGCCTCTATTTTCGAGGGAAGCTGGCTTATGCCAATGCCTTCGCGCTCCCGGATCTTTCGCATGTGCTCGTGATCACCCCGACTCGGGGTCTGGTTCCGGCGGCCACCGCAGTCACCCTCGCCGACCTGCGGGAATTTGCCGAGGTGGACATTGAAGAAACCGACCCGCGTTATCGGCTGCCGCTCGAGCGCGATTTGCGACGACTCGTTAGGCGACTGAGCCCGGAATGCCAGGTTGTCCTGCTCGGGAGCGTTGCCACCGGGAAGTACGTCAGCATTCTGCTCGAGATCCTGCAGGAGCGGATTGTCTTTCCGACTGAGTTTGTCGGCCGCGGAGACATGAGTCGCGGCGGTCTTCTCCTGCGCTGCGCGGCCGATCGAATCCCACTCAATTACATCCCGGTCCACGGCGCCCTGCGAAGAGGAAAGCGTCCGCCGAAGTTGGAACCGCGTCGTTACACCTAAATGGCACTGTTGTTTAAGCCGCCGCTGCCGCCGATGGAAGCGCGTTCGGTCGAGCAAATCCCGACCGGTGAAGGGTGGCAATATGAGCCGAAATGGGATGGCTTTCGCTGCCTCGCGTTCCGCGATAACGACGACATTTTCCTCCAGTCAAAAGCTGGTCAGCCACTGGCGCGTTATTTCCCGGATGTCGCGGCCGCACTCGGCCGCTTACGCGCGCCACGGTTTGTTCTCGATGGCGAGCTCGTCATTCCGGTGGGCAAAAGTTTCTCTTTTGACCAGTTACAGCTGCGCTTACATCCCGCCGCCAGCCGGGTGCAAAAACTGGCGGCGGCGCATCCGGCGATTTTCATCGTTTTTGATTTACTCGCCGGCACCGATGGAAAATCGCTTCTCCAAAGTTCCTTAAGTGAGCGTCGCCGCCGGCTCGAGCAATTTGCCGGGAAATATTTCCCTAACGAAAAGCAAATTCGCCTCTCGCCCGCGAGCTGTGAATTGAAGAAGGCGCAAAAGTGGTTCGACAAAGTCGGCGGCGACCTGGACGGGATCATGGCGAAGCGGACCGACGCGGCCTATGCCTCGGGCGAGCGCACCGCGGTGGTAAAGATCAAACAGATTCGAACCGCGGATTGCGTCATCGGCGGCTTTCGTTATGCGAGCGGCGCGAAGGTGATCGGCTCGCTCCTTCTCGGCCTCTACGATGACGCGGGTTTGCTTCATCATGTTGGGTTTACCTCCGGATTTGCCGCGGCGGACCGGCCGCGACTAACGAAGAGATTTGAGGCATTGCGCAAGCCGCCAGGCTTCACCGGCAACGCTCCCGGTGGCCCGAGCCGATGGAGCACCGAACGAAGCGGCGAATGGGAGCCGGTCGCGCCCAAAATCGTGGTGGAAGTCACTTACGACCATTTCACCGGCGGCCGTTTCCGGCACGGAACAAAAATTATCCGCTGGCGGAATGAGAAAGCGCCACGCCAGTGCACGCTCGATCAGGTCGCAGGTCGCGAAGGAAAATCGATTGCGCTACTGCAATAACGCTCCGCAACGATTCCAACAAATCACCGCGACCAGCTCGGCTCGGTAATTTTCCCCAGCCCGTCAAGAACCTTGTTCTTTCGACTGTTCACCGTGTCGAGCATGTAGAGACCGCCGCCCTCGGTAAAAATCAGGTGCCGTGAGTCTGCGCCCCAGGCCGGATCTTCACCATTGCAGAGAATGTGCGCTCCGCCGCCCGCGAGATCCAGGACCGCGATTTGAAATTCGCCGCCGCTCCGTACATTGAAGGCTACCTTTTTTCCGTCGGGCGACCAGTTCGGCTCGGTGCAATAACCGAATCCGGTGGATAGCCGCTGGCCCTCGCCGCCGCCGGCGGAGATTCGATAAAGCTGCGGACCGCCCGCGCCATCAAACGAATAGATAATTTCGCTTCCGTCTGGCGACCAGGTCGGGCCCGACTCGACCCCGCGCGTATCGGTCAACCGATGCGCGCCGCCGCCGTTCGCGCCGACCGTATAAAGCTCCGGATTCCCATCTTTGCTGATCGTTAGGGCGAGGCGCTCACCGTTAGGCGAAAACGAGGCGCCACTGTTTGTGCCGGGAAAATTGACGATTCGATTTCGGGCGCCGCTCCCGAGATCGATCAGGTAAACATCTGCGTAACCGCTTTGGTAACCGGTGTAGGCGATTCGCTCCCCGTTCGGGCTCAGGGATGGATGAACACTGATCGTATTGTCGTGGGTCAGTTGCCTGACAGTGCTCCCATCACAATCGGCGACATAGACCTCCTTCTTCCCGGAGCGGGTGGCGATGAAGGTGATCCGGGTTCCGGCGATTCCTTTCTGTCCGGTCAGCGTCTCGACAATGTCATTGGCAAACTGATGGGCGCTCGGGCGCGCGCTGCCGCTGTAACTTTTCGAAAGTACGGTGCCGCCGCTGTGATCGACCACTTGTCCCTGCAGGCTGCCGCCGCTGGCCGTTCCGCGCACGGTGTAGGAACTTTCCGCGCCGCCGAGTTTGAAGTAACCGGAAAGGGCAAGGTCGTTTTGCACCACCTTGGTCGCAGCTGCGCCCTCTCCGCCACCCAGTGGGATGATTGCGAGATTGATCTGGTCGCCCTTGCTGATCGTGATCGTGGGCACATTCTCGGCCGCGATCGTTCCGGGAGTCGTTAGGCAAGAAAACGCCGCCGCGTAGAAGCACGCGAAGACAAACGAGTGATTCAAAATTCTCCTCATCGGTTCACTCTAATTCGAAGTTGATGTTCACATCATAATAATCCTCGCCCAATGCCGAGGGCAAAGGATCGACTTGTTTTACCCGGGCCGCGGCGGCCGTGACCGAGTCGTCCACTAGTGGATTGCCGGATGATTTCGAGATCGAATAATCAGAAATGCGGCCATCCTTTTGGATCCGGATGCGAAGCAGGACCGTGAGTTTGCCGTTGTGCACTACCGATGTGGGCTGGACCCATTCGCTGTAAAAGCGGTCGTGCAACATGTTGCCGTACCAGCTGAACTCCGACGTGCCCCCGGCGCCGGAACCTTTACCGCCCGAACCGCCGCTGCCTTTCGAATGAGCGTCGATACCTTTACCTGCGACAGTTGCTTTCTTGGTTGATTTCTCAGCCGCGCCTTGGTCGGCTTCGCCTTCCTTTTCCCTGGCTTTCGCGGTCTCTTTCTTTTTCTCGACGTTGTTCTTTGTTTCCTCTTCTTCCTCATTGGGCGTGCTCTTGGGCTTCGGGGTGGCCTTCTTCTTTGGGGTTGGCGAAGGCTTTGGTTTGGGCTTCGGAGTTGGCGTCGATTTTGGAGTTGGCTTTGGAGTCGGTTTGGGTGTCGGGCGCGGCGTTGGCGTTGGGGTGGGCGTTGGCTTTGGCGTCGGCGAAGGAGTGGAAGCAATCGTCGGCGAGGGGAGCTCAATCTCGCTCTTCGTCGTCGGTCTGGTCTCCGGAGTTGGCCGTTCGATCGTTGTCTCCGGGGTAGTCTCGGCGGTCGTCGATTCCTGCGGAGTGGGCACCTGGGCATCAGCCCCATTTGATTGCGGAGCGCCGGCTCCGCCTTCCATCCAGACGACATCCTTGGGCGGAGGCCTGGGCGTTCGGCTCCACCAGAGCAAGCCAAGCAGGATCGCAAGGTGGATCAACCCGACGATCGTGACGTTGCGCCAGAACCGCTCCTCGCGGGTCATCTTCCCGGTTGCTCTTCCTGCGTCGCGATTCCGACCTTGGTGATCTCGGCGCGTTGCAACACGTCCATCAGATTAACGAGTTTCTGCACCGGCAACGTGCGATCCGGGCGGATGACAACGGCAACATTCGGATCGGCGGCCTTTAACCCGGCGAGCCGATCTTCGAGCTCCGCCGACGGGACCACTTCTTCATTTAGCCTAACGACTTCGTTTCGGTCGAGAGAGAGGGTCTGGACCGCGGCCGGATTGATTGGCGGGTTCGTGGTTCCGCTCGACGGAACAATCAGCGTCTTGCTGTTTTCCATTAGCGGAGTGGTGATCATGAAAATGATCAGGAGAACAAAAGCCAGGTCGAGTAGCGGGGTAATGTTAATTTCCGAAAGCGTGGTCAGGGAAGTGCGATTGGAGAAGCGACGCATGGTTTACCTGCGGGGTGTTGAGCGAGCACGATCGGCCGTTGAACTTAATCCGTTCATTCGAGAATGCTGAAAGCGTCCAACGCGCAACCCGCGACATTCACGGTTCAATCCAGCGAACGAAATCATTCTCATCGACGGAAGTCGGAAACGCGGCCGCTGTGCTCGACGTATTTGTGCTCGAACTCCGAAGCCAGTTCGGCCGCGAAATTGTCCATTTCAACGGTCATCGCGCGGATGCTGGTGACGAGGAAATTGTAGCCAAACATCGCCGGGATGGCGACGCAGAGCGCGGTCACGGTAGTGATCAATGCGCCGGAAACACCGGGAGCCATGGCGGCAAGATTCGCAGATCCAGCCTCGGCCACGCCGGTGAAGGTATCCATCACGCCCCAGACCGTGCCTAACAATCCCAGGAACGGCGCGCCGCTGACTGCGGTCGCGAGCAAGATCATTTGCGACTCGAGCTTGAGCGCGGCTTCGCCGACCGCGCGCTCCATCGCCGCGGTCACAGCGTGCAGCTGCGCCGGCGCAATCTTGTCCGCGATCTCCAATCGCGCGCGAAAAGTTTCATCGATTTCCGGGGAACCAAGAAGATGAAAGGTCAGCTCTTCACAGCCGGCGCGATAGACTTTAAAAATAGGCGAACCCGGAAAGCGCACATTCGACTCGAACAATCGCAGCGGCTGACGATCTTGTCGGAATGCGGCCAGAAAGCGGTCGGTTTGTTTGCGGGCGAACCGCACCACACGGAGCTTGGTCAACATCACTGACCAGCTGAAAATCGATCCCACCGCGAGCAACAGCAGGACCATTTTTCCGGCAATCGTTGAGTGATTGAAGGAGAAAACGACTCCACCCGCCGCGAGCAAACCGCGGAACATCAGATCCGTCATCCCGGCTTAGTAATAGGCGAAAATCATCGCGAAGAAAAATAATTGCCGTCTTTTCCGCGACATTATTGGCGCAGGGGATGTTAAACGGAAGGCGGGCTTCTGGGCGGACTAGCCTCGAGCTGGTTGGGAAGTTAAGCCGGCCGAAAGCCCATCCGCCGAGTCAACCAGGCTGGCTGACTTCCGCTAATGCGCAGCCGCATGCCGCTTTCGGATTTTCCCCGCGATGATGAAAGCCAGCCCGATCACGATCAGGAAAAAGGAAAAAAATTGGCCGCGGGTGAAGCCCGCGATCAGCGAAGCGTCCGGTTCGCGGAAATATTCGACGACAATTCGGAAGACCGCGTAACAAACAAAGAACAGACCAGTGAGCACCCCATCCGGTTGACGGGTGCGGGTGCGGACGAACCAGAGAATGAGGAAAAGCAGCACGCCCTCGAGGAGCGCTTCGTAGATTTGCGAAGGATGCCGGGGAGTCAGGATCGGCCGGATCACTTCGCGAATCCTCGGGTCGGAATGAAGCGCGTTCACCACCGCGTCTGGAGTCGTTAGGCTGGGGTTGATTTGCTGGGCGGCCTGGACGGCGCGATCGGCTTCGGCGGCATTGGCTGATTCCAGTAATTCCTTTGGAAAAAGCATTGCCCACGAGACATTCGTTAGGCGACCGTAAAGTTCGCCGTTAATGAAGTTGGCGCAGCGGCCAAAGAACAATCCGATTGGCGCGACGACCACGAGATTGTCGCCGAGATTGGTCCACGAGAGTTGGTGGCGCCAGGCATACCAGTAGGTGAAAACAATCAGCCCGATCATCCCACCGTGACTCGACATGCCCCCTTCCCAGACCCGCACGATCGAGAGCGGATCGCGCAACATTTCCGGCCGATAAAACAGGACGTAGCCGAGACGGCCACCGAGCATCACGCCGAAGACCGCAGCCCAGGTGATAAAATCGCCGACCTGCTCCATTCGCAATTGGGTGTAGCCGCGTTTCGCGAGGACGCGGAGCAACCAGAAACCGCAGGCAAACGCAAGCACATAAGCCATTCCGTACCAACGCGGGCCGATGTTGCCCCACAGCCGGAAAATGAAGGGATCGAGATCGTGCAGGTAATAGGCAAACATCCGGCGGCGCGACTCTGCGCGAGATCAGGCGAAGCGGCAAGCGTTACCGCGCCGGGCGAAACCCCACCTTGTCGTTAGGCAGGTCCGCCAATTTGATCCGGGAGGATTGGCCGCGTTTTGGCAACCCGCGACCGGTGTTTTTTGCCGGGCGTGACCCGTGGCCTCGTTGGAGCACCTCACGGAGGAACGGCGCGGTCCGGCTGGTCCGGTTCTTCGCTACTTCTTCCGGGGTTCCGGCGGCGACAATTTCCCCACCTAACGAACCTGCCTCGGGCCCGATATCGACCAGATAATCTGCTTCGGCGATCACACTCAGGTTGTGCTCGATCACGATCACTGTGTTGCCGTCATCCACCAGTCGATGAATCACCTTCAGGAGCAGCTCGATATCGGCCATGTGCAACCCGATGGTGGGTTCCTCGAGCAGGTAAAGGGTCGATTTCGGTGTTCGCAGTTTTCGCAGGCGCTCATTGGCCGCCCGGCCCACGCCGCGACTGAGTTTGGTTGCGAGCTTGAGCCGCTGCGCTTCGCCTCCGCTTAATGTCGGGCTTGGTTGTCCGAGCTTCAGATAACCAAGCCCGGTCTCGTTCAGGAGCGAAAGGGGACGCGCGATTTTTTGATTGGCGGCAAAAAATTCCGCGGCCTGAGAAATCGTCATCTCCATCACGTCGCCGACGCTGCGTTCGCGATAGAGCACTTCAAGGGTCGGCGCGTTGTAACGTTTCCCGCCGCAATCCTCGCAGGGAACGAAAGTGTTCGGGAGAAAACTCATCTCCAGCTTGATCACACCCTGGCCGGCGCAAGCTTCGCAACGGCCACCTTCGGTATTGAAAGAAAACCGGCTCGCGCTGTAACCGCGGACGCGAGAAACCGGCAACTGGGCAAAGAGATTACGGATCTCGTCGAACACTTTGATGTAAGTGGCGGGAGTCGAGCGCGAGGTTTTGCCGATTGGGGATTGGTCCACTTCGTAGATAGCCTGGAGGGCGTCGGCGCCGAGAATCTGCGGAGCGCGCGCCCTGCGCCGGTTCTTTGAGGGGCTGGCGTTCCCGAGCGCCTGCTGGACCGCCGGTAGCAGGACTTCGCGCATGAGGGTTGATTTGCCCGAGCCAGAGATGCCGCTGATCACGGAAAAGCGTCCGATCGGGAAACGAGCGTTGATCCGTTTGAGATTGTTCGCCTCGGCGCCGCGAATTTCGAGCCAATGCTCGACTTCGCCTAACGAACGCCTGCTCTTGCGCATCGGGTGGCGCAGCGGCGTGCGCAGGCAGCGACCGGTTTGCGATGCGTTGGTTCCCGCGATTTCGCCCAGGGTCCCCTGAGCGACCAGATTACCTCCGTGCACCCCGGCGCCCGGGCCGAGATCAATGATGTGATCGGCGCGGCGCATTGTTTCTTCGTCGTGCTCGACGATAACCAGCGAATTCCCTTTCTGCCGCAGAGCCGTAAGCGTTTCCAACAGGCGCAAATTGTCGCGCCCGTGCAATCCGATCGTCGGCTCATCCAAAACATAAAGGACGCCGCGAAGGTTAGAACCGAGCTGGGCGGCAAGGCGAATTCGCTGGGATTCACCGCCGCTCAAAGTTTTTGCTGAACGCCCAAGCGCGAGATAACCGAGTCCAACCTTGTTCATGAAATGCAAGCGCTGCTCAATCTCGGGCAAGAGATCAGCGGCGATTACTTTCGCCGTGTCGCGGAAGCGCAGTTTGCGCTGGAGCCTGAGCGCTTCGCTCGCCGAGCACTGGTTGAAATCATCGATCGTGAGGCCCTGCACCCGCACATGCCGGGCCACCGGGTTGAGCCGCGCTCCGTGACACTCAGGGCAAGGCTTGGTTTCATCCTCAGCCACTTCTTCGAACTGTTTCTCTGCCTCGAGTTCGCTCGCGAGCAGCGACTCCGCGCTTTCCGCATCGCCGTGTTGGACCGCTTCGTTCCAAATCTCCCCAAAACCATTGCAGGCTTCGCACCAGCCGTGGGGAGAGTTAAAGGAAAAGAGTCGCGGATCGAGTTCTTCGAAGGCGCGGCCGCACCCCGGGCAACTCCGCTCGGTGCTCATCGTCGTTAGGCGATTTTTCTGGTCGAGCAAATGCGCAGTGCCGCGGCCAAGTTCGAGTGCCCGCTGGACCAGATTGCGCGCTTTCAAAATCCGTCTCGCGTCGATCGTCCCCACCACGACATCGATCGTGTGTTCCTTGAAACGCTCGAGGCTCCGAAAGTCCGAAACTGAAATCAGCCGGCCGTCGACCAGAAGAGTCTCGAAACCCTGCCGTTCGGCCCAGCGCGCGACTTCGGTATGGAAACCTTTGCGCGCTTTAACCAAAGGCGCGAGAACCGTGAGCTGGCCCCGTCGGGCTGCGGTCTCGACTTGCCTAACGATAGCGGCCAGACTCTGTTTTTCGACCGGCAGGTCGCAATCGGGACAAAACTGTGTGCCGGTTTTGGCAAAGAGCAGCCGGAGAAAATGGTAGACCTCGGTCACCGTCGCGACGGTTGATTTTCCGCCGCCGCGGGTCACCCGCTGCTCGATGGCGACAGTCGGCGGAAGGCCTTCGATTAAATCGACATCCGGTTTTTCCAATTGCTCAACAAATTGCCGGGCATAAGGCGACATGCTGTCGAGGAAACGGCGCTGGCCTTCGGCAAAAAGAAGATCGAAAGCGACGGTTGATTTACCGGAGCCGCTTAGCCCGGTGATCACGACCAGTTGGTCGCGCGGAATGGCCAGTGAGAGGTTTTTCAGGTTGTGCTCGCGGGCGCCGTGAATAGCGATCGAGTTGTTGTGCATCGCGAATGGTTTGGGGAACACTCGCGCCTCGTGGGTTCCGTTCGGGGCCTCGCCCAACGGCTCTTCCGCGGCGCGCAACGCAGGCTGGTCATCGTCGGACAACGCATAGCGCAAAGACGTTTTCGGCGAAGCGCCGAAAACGGCCCGCGAGGCGCGTGCGCTGCCCGGCAGCCGGCGCAGATAACATCCGGTGTGTGAACCTTCGTTCGCGGCGATCTCATCTGGGGTCCCAGCGGCGACAACTTTTCCGCCCTCTTCTCCACCTTCGGGGCCGAGGTCGATGATCCAATCGGCGCATTTGATCACCTCGAGGTTGTGTTCGATCACGATGATCGAATTGCCGGCGTCGACCAGCCGCTGGAAGAGTTTTACGAGCATCGCGACGTCGTCGAAATGCAAGCCGGTGGTGGGTTCGTCGAAAATGAAGAGCGCGTTGTTTTCCACCTGATCGTTTGCATTCAAGTGCCTGACCAGCTTGAGCCGTTGCGATTCGCCGCCGGAAAGGGTGTTTAATGGCTGGCCAAGACGCAGATAACCGAGCCCAACTTCCTCCAGCACCGCGAGCGGCCAGGCGAGCGCGTCCATTTCGCCTAACGAACCAAAAAATTGGATTGCTTCGCTGATCGTCAGCTCGAGCAGCTCATGAATCGAATGCCCTCCCAGTTTGACCTTCAAAACATGAGGCTGAAAACGGCGACCCTCGCACTCGGCGCAGCGAACATACAGGTCACTCAAAAATTGCATTTCGACTTTTTCAAAACCGGTGCCGCCACAGCGTTCGCAGCGTCCGGCGCCAGAATTGAAGGAGAACGCACTCGCGCTCAGGCCCTGGGCCATCGCTTCGGGTTGCATGGCGAAGAGCTCACGGACCCGGTCGTAGATCCCAAGATACAAAACCGGAGTCGACCGTGGCGTTCGCGAGAGCGGCGACTGGTCGACCATGATTATTTCGCCCACGCGATGCGCACCAGTGATCCCTCTGCACGCGCCTGCTTCTTCGCTCCCGCTCCCACGCGCGCGAAGCAGATTTTGGTAGAGGACTTCATGGACCAGGGTGGATTTGCCGGAGCCGGAGACGCCGGTGACGCAGGTGAAAACGCCTAACGGAATCTCGACGTCGATATTTTTGAGATTGTGCTGGGAAGCACCCTTGACTTTGAGGGCGGCGACAGATTGGCGGCGGATCTTTGGAATCGGGATCTGTTTCTCACGGGAAAGATAATCAGCGGTCAGCGACGCACTCCCGCGGGCGAGCAGTTGCGAGAGCGTTCCTTCAAATACCAACTTCCCGCCTTTCTCTCCGCGACCAGGCCCGAGATCGAGAAGATGATCGGCTGCCCGGATGATCGCTTCCTCGTGCTCCACCACGAGCAGGGTGTTGCCCTTATCGCGCAGGTTGTGCATGACCCGAATGAGTCGTCCCACGTCGCGTGGGTGCAGGCCGACGCTCGGCTCGTCCATGACAAAGAGAGTGTTGACTAACGATGCGCCGAGACAGGTGGTGAGATTGACTCGTTGCACCTCGCCGCCACTGAGCGTCCGCGTCGCCCGATCGAGGGTGAGATAGCCAACCCCGACTTCGCAAAGGTAACCAAGCCGGGCTCCGATCTCCGCCCGGAGCATCTCCGCAGCCGAGTCGTTAGGTGGAACGAGCAGGCTTTGAAGGAAATCGCGCGCTTCTGAAATTGGGAGGGCTGCGAATTCGGGCAAGGTGAAAGCAATCCCGTCCTGCCTAACGAGACGATAGTTAAGGGTCTGGGGCTGAAACCGGCCACCGTCACAGCTCGGGCAGGTGGTGTAGGCGCGGTAGCGACTGAGCAAGACCCGGACATGCATTTTGTAGGTCTTGCTTTCGAGCCATTTGAAAAAACCGCGCACCCCGTACCAGCGGTCGTGCTCGTAGTCGTCCTCGGTATATTCGCCGCTGCTCTTTTCGCCGTTGATCACGAAATCCTGATCGTGTTTCGGCAGTTCTTCGAAGGGCAGATGGATGTCGATCTCTTCCCGGGCGCAGGCGCGAAGCAAATCCTTCTGTGATTCACCCATCTCTTCCCCCCGGAAAACTCGAACGGCGCCCTGGGCGATGGAAAGCGCGCGATCGGGGATGGCGCGGTTGAGATCAATCGCAATGGTTCGCCCGAAGCCGCGGCATTCGGGGCACGCGCCTAACGGATTGTTGAAACTGAAAAGACCTGGGGTCGGCGGTCGAATGTCGAGGTCGCAATGGGCGCAATGCCAGCCGGTGGAAAATGGATGTTCGGTTTTTGTTTCCAGCTCGAGGAAATTGATTCGGTCCTTGCCAAATCGGAGCGCGGTCTCGATCGATTCAATCAGCCGGGCGGCATTTCCTTCACCGATCGTGAGGCGATCCTGGATCACCTGGACTCGCGCGCCGAGTCGAAGATTTTTCGTCGGCTGATCCACCCTCACCACTTCGCCATTCAGCCAGACCCGGAGGTAACCCTGCTGCTGAAGGAAGCCGAAGAACTCGCTCGGATTAGTCTTCGCCGGAACCGCGACCCAAAAGGTGATCAATCCTGTCTTGCCTTCACGCTGCGCGCTAATTTGATCCGCGATCGACTTCGCGCTTTCCGGACGAATCTCGCGTCCACAGCTGGGACAAAAAGCATGGGCCAGACGCGGCAGCAAAAGCTTCAGGTAATCATTGATCTCGGTCATCGTGCCAACGGTGGAGCGCGAGCTTTTGACCGGGTTCGATTGCTCGATCGCGATCGCTGGCGGAATCCCGCGAATTTCCTCGACCCGCGGCTTGTCCATTCGCTCCAGGAACTGACGGGTGTAAGGGCTGAAGGTTTCGACGTAACGGCGTTGGCCCTCGGCGTAAATGGTATCAAAGGCCAGACTCGATTTTCCGCTACCGCTCGGCCCAGTGATGACCGTCAGCTTGCCCAGCGGCAGATCGAGATCAAAGCCCTTGAGATTGTTCTGGCGGGCGCCGCGAATCTCTATCCAGCCATGCTCCAAAGGCGCGGAGACACCGGATTTTTTCCCGTTGGTGGAAGCCACCGACGATAATCGTGGTGGGAGTTACAAAGCGCAAACGATTATGTTCAAACGAACCCATTTTGTGGGCCGTCGAACTGCTTCCAAGGCAGGTTAGGGAATCACTCCGGGCTAACGATTTTGTCGAGTTCGCTGATCAAAGCGCGATGGGCTTCGGCATCGTCCTCAAATCCCCAGACAACCAGTTCGAGCATGCGTGCGCCGATCTCGCGCTTACCTTGTAACGCGGCGTGTAGCCGTCCCCGAAAAGTCCAGTCCTCTTCCCCAGCTTGCCGGTCGTTATCGTAATCAGAGCGACCATCCCAATAACAATAGGCGACATGCAGTGAAACCTGGTCCTGGCGAAATCGATAAAATCGAAGCGGGAGATTGACTCCGTTGACCTTGACCAGCTGGACACTGCTCTCATGCACCATCGTTAGGCCGCTGGCCGGGAGGCAAATATCGGGTCGATGGTTCTTAACAAAAAGTGCGGCCGTTCGGCCGGGTAACCACCGGAAAGAATAAAGCAGCCACGCGCGGTTTCCCGCGGTGCGCCAGGTTGCCGAACCCCCTTCGTTGTAACGCAGTAATTCCTGGGCGGCCGCCGGCACGGGCTCGCTGTGGAAACTCTGCTCGGTTCTCGGAAAGGAGGCGTTCCAGGGTTTGGCGAAACGCGAACGCTGACTCGCCGGCCAATACCAGGCTGCGGTAGTCACTTCGATCAGTCCCAGCCAAAGCAGGAGAATCAACGGCAACGCCACGCCTAGTCGCGAGATGGCGGTTCCAATACCTGAGCGGTTTGCTGGAGCAGAATTCGCAGCTGGGCTGCGGGACTGGATCCATATGCTTGTTCCCCACAGCACTTCCGGCATCCGCGATTAGTGCTCCCAGATGAGCGCCTTCGAATTCGTCGCCATGGCCAACATTTTCAACATCACCCTGAACGGGTGGAAGATTGTCGGGCTGACTGGCAGCCTGATATTTGGCCTTCGCTTTTTGATCCAATGGATTGCCTCCGAACGCGCGCGTAAAAGCGTGATTCCTGTCGGATTTTGGGAATGCAGCGCGCTCGGCTCGATCCTGACTCTCGCCTATTTTGCGATTTATCGTCACGATTCCGTCGGAGTTTTACAAACGGCCTTGCCATTGCCGATCTACCTCCGCAATCTATACTTCCGCTGGACGCACCATCACGCCCAGCACCCGGGTAACC
>Ga0206945_1133_pt1 | contig 16411 bp, 20 predicted proteins | sample Alteio_BWOrgHeat_5_FD_152982 | JGI IMG/M metagenome (GOLD analysis project Ga0206945, IMG submission 152982) | Enriched cells from forest soil in Barre Woods Harvard Forest LTER site, Petersham, Massachusetts, United States -... | ecosystem: Environmental > Terrestrial > Soil > Temperate forest > O... | reverse complement strand
TCATTCGAGATGTCACTTCCGCGATACGTCGCCGTCCCGACATCATCGTGCTTGACAAGCGTTCTCTTATGGAATTAGCCGATAGGGACAAAAGACTAGTGTATGAAGTGTTTCTGGCAGTACGGCGTGATGATGGAATGTGGCGTGATTGTGCTCGGGAAACTCCTGAACCCGCGCTGTTAGCTAAGTTGACGCTTTGTAACATGTTTGATTATGTGACGACGGTCTTTCCTGCTGCTGTTATTTCCGTTGAACATTCAGGTGGACCGGTGGTGAGACAAGGGTACCAGCCCGATCATGTCTCGCCAGGATAGGGTTCCAAGCTGCGTCACGGAAGTTCCGTCTTAGTTAACACGCAAGGCCAGGGCAACGTCATCGCAGGCATGGACAAAGACTACGTGATCGCAAAACTACGTGAACACGAAGCAGAGCTAAGGGCTGCTGGCATCGTCCATCTGCGGCTACATGGTTCGCTCGTGAGAGGCACGGCAGCGCTAACGTCCGACGTTGACCTGATAGCCGACTTCGATGCCTCGAAGAATCTCTCGTTGCTTGATATGGTGGGCCTTGAGAACCGCCTATCGGACCTCCTGGGTGCTCCTGTCGATTTATCGCCGGCCCATACTTTGAAAGGTCCGATTGCGGCTAAAGCCGCGATCGAGGCTGTGGTTGCCTTTTAGGAAAGTGCCCGTGATCGGGCAGCGGGGAATTATCCATGCATATTATCCACGCCATGGATAATATCCATGGTTGCTACGTAAGTAACTGAAGCTATGACTGTTTTGCGTAGGTAAGCTTAAGGTTTTCTGAAGGTGGCCGAGACTGCGCCTTCTTGCGCGCCAAGACACGCTTGATCGCCCTCTTGCGAACCTGATGATAGAAGCCTTCTTCTCGAAGCCAGGCATCTAGGGATGAGCCAACATTGTTCTTTTTCATGCCGATTACCTAAGATCCGAACTGCTGTTGTTCACTATACACGATGGCAACGCGCTCATTCTACGAATTAAGGAACCATTCTACGATTTAGGGAACAGAAATGGGAACGAAAATGCAAAGGGAGAGCGGATTCTACGAATTAAAGGAAAACGACAACACTGATAGAAGCCTTCTTCTCGATTTTCCACTTCTATAAGTCGCATAAGATATATTATGTTAAATATAAGATGGAGAGAAAACAGGGTATTTGATCGATGTCATTGAAATTGGCCCCCATCAATGGCAATGCTCCCCGATGACCAAAATCCAGATCCAAGGATATTCTCTATCATGCCAGATTCCATCCTCTGGAACCGACACGTGTATCCTGTTCCTTCACGGCCTACAATCACGCAAAGAAATCTTTGAAGACATAAGGCAAGCCTTAAGTAACTGTTTTACTATTCCTCATTTGGCAATAGATTTCATTGGTTTCGGGCATTCGGATAAACCTGAAAATTTTAGCTATGACCTCGCTGGCCAACAGCACATTGTTTTGGAACTTCTTCGTAAACTTGACATCAAAAACGTTCATATTATCGGACATAGCCGCGGTGGAATGCTTGGCACACTGATGATAAAAGACGTGCCGAATGTGGTGCGATCACTTGTAAGCCTTGAAGGCAATTTATGCCTTGAGGATTGTGGTGAGAGTCGAAAGGTTGCCGCTTTGCCATTCGACGAATTCAAAAACACCTACTATCCTGCTTTAAAAGAGAAATTGGCACAATCCACTGAACCCAGCGCTCAATTTCGTTATCAATCCCTGTTGCTCATTCCAGATTATGCTTTCTATAAAACATCGAAAGCGACTGTAGCTTGGTCAAAAAAGGGCCAACTTAAGGATATTTTTCAATCGTCGCCTCATCCAAAGCTTATGGTTTATGGTCAAAACAGCCATTTCCATTCCCGACCTACCGGAAAATCTGTTTCTCTTGCCGAAATTCCAGAAAGCGGTCATTTCATGATGCTCGACAATCCTGATGCGACCCTGGATGTTATTCAAGATTTTCTAACCCGCCTTCTTCATAACCCGTAAAATGTCCCGTCTGACCACCACCGACCATCTACGTTTTAGCGATAAATTGCGCCACCTGAATTGGGGTTTGATCGCATTAATCGCCATCATCGGCTTTATCGGTGTCGCGCTGCTGTATTCTGCCGGCGGTAAAAGCTGGCAGCCCTGGGCTGGCCCACAATTATCACGTTTCGTCGTTGGCTTCGGCATTATGATGATTATCGCCTTAATCGACGTACGTGTATGGCTGCGTCTAGCCTATCCGCTGTACGGCATCATGCTGTTCCTTTTGGTCGTCGTCGAGGTTATGGGCCATATTGGTATGGGTGCCCAGCGCTGGATCAGCTTCGGCTTTTTTGTGCTACAGCCTTCGGAGTTAATGAAGATCGCACTCGTGCTGGCGATCGCGCGTTATTTTCACAGCCTGTCCTTCGAGGATATAGGCCATCCGGTCAAATTGGCTGCACCGATCCTGATGGTGCTGGCGCCGGTCGGCTTCGTTTTGCTGCAGCCCAATCTCGGCACGGCCATGTTGCTGATGCTCGCAAGCGGCGCGATGTTTTATGCGGCAGGCGTGCGGTGGTGGAAATTTATCATCGTCATTGCGCTGGCGGCGATTATTGCACCGATCGCCTGGCACCATCTTCACGATTATCAGCGTGCAAGGTTAATGACATTCCTTAACCCCGGCGCCGATCCGCTGGGAACCGGCTATAACATTCTGCAATCCAAAATCGCTCTCGGCTCCGGCGGTTTGTTCGGCAAGGGTTTTGGCCAGGGCACACAAAGCCAGCTCCAATTCCTGCCGGAAAAACACACCGATTTTATCTTCGTCGTTTTGGCCGAGGAATTCGGTATCTTCGGCGCGCTATTTTTGCTCGGGCTTTATTTTCTGCTTCTGGTCTATGGCTTCATGATCGCCTTTACCTGCCGTAATCAGTTCGGCCGCCTGGTGGCTTTCGGCTTGACCACCAGCTTTTTCCTCTATGTTTTTGTCAATGTGGCAATGGTGACGGGCACTATCCCTGTCGTCGGTATTCCCCTGCCCCTCGTATCTTATGGGGGTACGGCGATGCTAACGCTTCTGATCGGCTGCGGGCTTCTCTTGGGGATTTCCGTTCACCGCGATGTGCGGATTTCACGCACGGGAATTAGCGATTAGCACTGATTTTATGCATGAAAATATTATAACCGCTTGACATACATCGTCCTATATTGCACTAGTATGATATTACGATGATATTCACCGAGGATACGTATGATCTACACAACTGAGTTATTGATTCATCCTACACGAAAACTTTTCCGGCAAACAGGCAGTGGCGCTTGTGAAGTTGTAAAAAGAGGATCCTCTATACCAAAGAGTGTCAGGGAGTTTTTTGCCTTTGAAATCGCTGGTGGAGCGGAAATAACTTCTTCTGGAACTTCAGAAAGGGGCATGCAGGTTTTTGTGATGGTTCATAAAATCCAATCTCCTCAACTGCATTGTTTTTATAGGGGACTGGCAAGAGTGACTAGCACCAAATCAGGCAGGCCCGTGGTGGAAGAGGCCCGCGTCAGAAGTGGACATACAGGCAAATTTCATTTTCGATATCGGCGAGGCAAATATCTGACTTGTGACTCTTAACCATTTTTCTAAAGAGAAATTCTTGACGTGGCTGGTCTATTTAACACGCTATAGGCCGATAATCGAGTGACTATCTCGCTAAAAACTTCGTCGACATCGCAATCGATGGCGACCTCAACAGGATTACCGGTTTCTGCAGGCAGGCTTTGCCCGGCTATGGCAGGTGGTTGGTCAGTCACTATTTTTAGTGGCGTGTTTTTCACATCAAAAATTTCTGGCTTATCGAGATATACGGCCGCAACGGCATCATGCACCGCGCGCACGGGATCATCTGGGGATTGGCGCAGATCGGCATAATAGGCTACATCCTCAGGGCCTATCGCCGAAAGAATATCGGCAGCTTTCCGAGCAACCGGGTTCGTCAAATCATATAAGGCTTTTTTCCATTTCGAATTGAACAGAATTTTTTGAGTTACGTTCAAGCCTACAAGAGAAATTCTGCGGATAGCGGAAGAAAAAACGATATTTGCCGCTTCAGGATCCATGGCAAAATTATATTCGGCCTTTCCGCCTTGTGTTCCTTGGATATCGAAATTCCCCATTTTACCGTGGAGAGGTTCAGGAAAAACACAGCCACCCATAATCACCAATTTTTTGATCGAACGGGCAATGGAAGGTTCCCGCTGTAAAGCCAAGGCTATATTGGTCAATGGCGCCGTTGCACAAATAAAGATCGGTCGCGAAGCATCGGACAGAGTGTCAATCAGATAATCGACTGCGCCCCTATTTTGATCTTGTGGCCCAGGATCAGGTAAATCATCACCGCCAGCCATGCCCGAAACGCCAAACACATCCTCCAAAGTGACAAGATTGCGTTTAAGAGGCTTCTCAGCGCCTTTATAAACCGGGACATCACTATAACCGCATAAGCCTAGGATTTTGCGGGCATTCGCGGCACATTTTTCTACTTTTACATTACCTCCCACAACTGTAACACCAGCCATTTCGAAACGCGGCGAAGCCAGGTTCAACATAAGGGCAATGGCATCATCTTGGCCGGGATCGCAATCATGAATGAGTCTTTCTTTTTGCCTCATCGATTGATGACTTTTTGCGCTTTCATTTGAGAAAACCGCTCAGGGCTTAAACGAGTTATTTCCTCATCCCCCTGCCCGGTTTCAGCCATGAGGGCCAGTTTTTGCGCAAGCAGCGGCGCGAATTTAAATCCCGTGCCGTTCCACCCTGCTCCGATAATGATACGGTCCGTATTCGGCCAAAACCCGAGGATAAAATCGTTGTCGGGCGTCATGTCATAACAACCGGTATCGACATCCGTCACTTCGACATTATGAAAATCTTTCATCTGCGGCATCATAACGTCAACGAATTCGGAAATATTTTTCAATTCCGATGTCCCCGCACAATCGGGCGGCTTATAGAAACCGATTTTCACGGCCGGCGTCAGACCGGGAACGATCGGATGCCCGTAAATCCCCAGATCGAGACAGGCAAAAACCGGCAATTTTTCTATTGTATAATCACGTTCCCTGGCCGAAGGCGGATAATAATAACGTACGGCCAGCGGCCGGTCCTTCACCAAGGGCAAAGAAAAGAGTTCGATCCCCTGCGCAAGCCTCATAACTTCAGCAGTGCCAAGACCCGCCGCGACGACAATCCGTTCCACATTATAAATCGCTGACGCCGCGCAAACGACGCATCCTGAAGGATTCACGTCAATCGAGATAATCTCAGTGTTTTCAATGATCTCAAGTTTTTGTTGAGTTAGAAAATCGAAAATAGCATTAAGATTGATAAGTCCTCCGCTCGGGTCCGTGCCAGCTGCCGGTGCCTGGAATACTTTAGGCACATCCTTTCTTTCCAGCCATTTGCTTGGCAAGCCTTCCGTTTGCAAGGCTTCAAAGGCTCTCCGCGCATAACTTGGCGTCTGCGAAAACCGGCCATCGGGAACAAGATTGATAAGGCCACATTGTTCGTAAATCTTTTGCCCGGAGATTTTTTCTATTTCCTGCCATTCCTGCTCCGCTTGCACAGCCATGCGTATATAAAAAGGATCGATATAATCGCAACGGATCGAGCGCGTCAGGCCGTTCGATCCGGTGTCGCGATTGCGGGGCTTGGATTTCTCCAGAATAATGACCCTGCATCCGGCTTTCTGCAACTCCCATGCGGTCATTTGCCCAACAATGCCGCCGCCAATAATAGCCACATCGTAGTTCATACCACACCTCCCGGTCCGGCCCGTACGACCCAAATGTTGTAACGGCTTTGTCGGCTCATATCCGGGAGGCAGGTTTCAATTTCATAACCGCTTTGCTGGAAAACGTCCTTCCAATCGTATTCGCTCAATTTACGCGATTGGCCGACGCGAAGGGATTCGCCGGATTCAAGAACAACCCGCGGCACATCGCTTCCGCCGGTTAAAATCTGCTGGCTCTGGCTGACCAGATCCATTTCAACGAATTTGGTTTCCTTATTAAACCGTACTTCATAGGAAAAAGCATCCGGGTCTAACCCCTTTAACCCTGCGAGACCGCAGGCATAATTCAGGCCATTCAGAAAAAATTGTGCGGTTATGTTATTTCCATAGGCGGATTGAATCATTTCTGTATCCTGTGTGCTGTCGAGACTAAACAGCGCCGTTTCGCCAGGTTTTAAAACATTGCGATGTAAACTCCCCAGACAAGCGACAGCTGCTTCGGGAGCAAAATTACCGAATGTTGTACCGAAGGAAACGATCGTTATTCCCCTGTCCTTGCCGGGAAGACGAACGGTCTTGCGCTTGCATTCACAGAAATCACCCTCGATCGTTTTAATTCTGTATTTGGAAAAATCCGCCGCGATCTTTTCTGCCGTCATCGACAGAAACTGGGCTGCCAAATCGACCGCCGAATAACCGACAGTTATCCGGTCGGCATGTGTACAATGGAGAAAATCGAGGGTTTTGTCCCCATTACCAGGCCCAAGCTCGAGTACATTTTTACCGTCAATAAGGCGTGCAAGAAGCCGCTTGTTAAATACGATAATTTCACAATCCGTACGTTCGGGATAATAGTTTGGATCCCTTTCAATACGGCTGAAAAGTTCTACGCCACTCTTAACTTGCTCGACTTCATTTTCTGAAACGAAAGGCGAATCTGGTGTTTCAAAGCGGCTTAAAAAATCACCAGCAGCCCCGATGAACCGCCCTCCGCGGTACGGCGTATGAAACAGCGTAGTTCACATTTTTCTGCCCGCCTGGCTGATTCAGTCCGGCAATGGCCATTTGTTTAAGCGCTTCGCTCATTTTGCTCTCCTTTTGAGATTGGGTTTATGTATCAAAGGATTCAGTGTACTAGTGTAATAGTATACTGTCAACAGATTATACACCTTACAGCTAGGCGGAAACTGGAAAATAAATCCCGTTTGGAGTGGATTGCGATGGATATTGAATTGCGGCAAGCAATTAAGGTTCAGTCATAGACATTCTAACAGCAATGAATTGGGTCATTCAGATATTATTAACCATAAGTCCCCGAAAGCTTAATCCCCCCTTTACCCTAATCATTTAAAACAATCTTATGACCGCGATGACAAAAGGTTCCAGCAGCCGGATTGCATGGCTTTCGGCCGCCCTTGGCGCGCAACACGCACGGCTCGTGACGCTGCTACAGCGTCTACGTGGCATGGGCACGCCAGACAAAATGAAGCCGACGATGTTCCGGAAGTTCATCAACGTACTGGAGCAGGTTGCTGTTGCAAAAGAACGGGAAACCGAAATCATCAGCCGTATCCAGGCCATTGAGGCCAAGCATCGCTTTCAGCGCAAGCGCAAGGCGCTTAAACATGCACATCTGACGCCTGAACCTGCAAATGATTGGGACAAGGAATTTGGCGATCGAGATGCGGAACAGGATCATTTGCCGAAATGGGTGGTCTGGACGCTGATTTTATGGGCTTTTCTGTCCATGTCGCGGCCGCGAATAAACCAAAAACAGCAAAACCTTACAGCGGATTAAGTCTAAATTTACATGTAACTCCTTAACATAACCTCGCTCTCTGCATCGATCCCGTCCGTCACGCATTGTCATAAGGCTTTAAAAATTCATGCTTTTGTATCACATCCATGACTGGGAACATGCCGCCTTGGCACCGTTTCGCCTCTTTGCCGAAGCCGTGCATGCGACTTTTCGCTACCCTCTGTCACCAGCTACCCATAGCCAATTCGGCCGCACCATGGCCGCCGGCGCCGAACTTTTCGAGCGCACCACGCGTCACTTCGTCAAACCGTCTTTCGGTCTCAAATCCACGCGGATCTTTCGTGAGACGGTCAAGGTCGAGGAAGAGATCGTCCTAACTCAACCATTCTGCAACCTCATCCATTTCAAACGGCATATTGAGGCGTCTGACCCGAAGGTCCTGATTATAGCACCCATGTCTGGGCATCACGCCACACTCCTGCGTGGTACCGTTGAAGCCATGCTGCCGGATCATGATATTTATATTACCGATTGGGTCGACGCCAAACTGGTGCCACTGTCCCGGGGTAAATTTGATCTTGAAGACAACATCAGCAGCATCATGGATTGCATCCGATTTTTGGGACCTGATGTACATATCATCGCCGTATGCCAGCCTGCACCCGCCGTGCTCTGCGCCGTTTCCCTTCTCGCGCAAATGGACGACCCGGCGCAACCGCGTTCAATGACCCTCATGGGCGGCCCAATCGATACGCGCGTGGCGAAAACCATGGTAACGGAGTTGGCGGCGCAACGGCCGATCGAATGGTTCCGCAATACCGTTATCCATGTCATCCCGTTTTATTACCCAGGCGCGCATCGGATGGTGTATCCCGGTTTTCTACAATTATCAGGCTTTATCTCGATGAACGCTAAGCGTCATATTGATGAGCATATCAAGCATTTCCGTAATCTGGTGAAAGGCGATGACAGCTCCGCTGAAACGCACCGCAAGTTTTACGATGAATACCTCTCCGTCATGGACGTCACCGCAGAATTTTATCTGCAAACGGTCGAACGGATATTCCAGAAGCATGATCTGCCGAATGGCACTTTCATGTGGCATGGCCAGTTGGTAAAACCGGAAGCGATCAAAAAAACCGCCCTGCTCGTCGTCGAAGGCGAGCTGGATGACATTTCCGCACCGGGGCAAACCACCCCTGCTCTCGATCTTTGCAGCGGGTTAGCACCGGAAATGAAAAAAGCCCTTCTTCAGATCGGTGTTGGCCATTACGGTATATTCAACGGGCGTAAATGGCGGGAATCCATTCTGCCGGTTGTGCGCAACTTCATGCGTGAACACGCAATACTATAAAATTTAGGGATCAGTAAACACTTGCGGCGGCGCTAATTGCTGCGCTGGTTGTATTTCCGGAATAGCCGCATTGTAGGGCTGAATTTGCGGAATTTCAGTCACGAGTGGTAATTCAGACGCCTGGGATATCTCCGGCACCGGAGGGGCAACGTAATTGGGTGGGGGCATCTGCATAACCAATGGTAACGGCTGCACCGGTGGTATGACCGGAACAGTCGCGTCGAAAGTCGACGTCGCCGGCAATTGCGGCACGGCGGTATTGTAATTTGTCGCCGGTTGCAGCTGCGGCACGGTTGAATTAAAATACCCACCTGCAAGAACAATCGGGTGCGGAAGCGGTTCCGGTTTGATCGAGCTTGTTGGGGCCTTCGACGTCGCCGGAGGTGCAACATCCGATGCCGGTGGCGTTGCCGTTGGGGGCGCTACGGGTGGTGCGGGCACCACTGGTACAGGTACGGAAGCAGCTGGTGCAACAGGTGCCGGAGTTGGAGCTGGCACGGAAGGCGGTGCGGCGGCCGGTGGCGCTGAAGCTGCTGCCGGCGCAATAGGTGTCGGAGTTGGGGTTGCCGGCGCGGGCATCTCTGTCACTGGTGGCGGCGCAGTTGCCGTAGGTGGGGCGGTGGTATTTACCGCTGCGGGCGATGAAACAGGTGGTGTCGCCGAGGACGACGGAGATGCTGGCACGCCTAAACTATTATCCGGCAATTTTATGCCATCAGAAGCTGGGGGTATCCCTGATGGAGGGGATGCCGTCGGCGCTGCATTGCTGCCTTCAAACAAAGCGGGTTTGGCCGTTGTTGCCTTTGGCTTAGATTTGGCTTTTTTCTTGGGCTTTTTATGCACCGTCTCGTCATGCCCCAAGCCAATATATTTGGCTTCGAAACTCGTGCAGCCCATGATGCCCTGAAAGAAGCCACTGAATGTGCGTCGCACTGGATCAAAGCTACCAACGATGATGGTGTTGTAGTAATTCTTTGGGCGCTGGATCCATTTACCGGGGTTGATCAGGATACGATGAGAACTTGGATCATACTGGCCATAAACCATATAGCTGCCGCGCGGCACAGTCCGATTTTTTGGTGTCGGATAAAACCGAAATGATCCCTGAAAATTTTCACCCTTCAGGCTGCTGATACGAAGCGTGCCGCCGGTCTGTCCCTGCATGCAAACGTAGTCGCCAGACCAGTCCCCGATAGGAGAGAATTGAATCATGCCCTTGGCATTGCGGCTTTGCACAGGTGATTCAAGCCGTGATTGCACCACATCACCTGTCGCTGAAAAAGTTTGAACTGAAGGCGTATTGCGGAAAGTCGTTGCCATACTACCGGTCAGTGGCGGCGAGCTTTCGCATAACACCATGGCAAGGCCAATCTCACCCGCCGACCACATGAAAATAAAATGCTTGTTAGGGCGATCCGCCGTGAAGAGAGTGACATCGCGCGATAAAGAGCTCGGCGCTTGCGATTCGATGACATAGCCAAGCGCACGTAGACGATCGACGGTATTGTTGAAAATCAGATTGACGCGCTGCTGCTCTGACTGGCTCATACGCCAGCCATACGATTCCATCTTGCCGCAGCTACGGCCAATCTCGCTACTGGCAGTTAGCATGGCCATCTGGAAATTGCGTTGTATCGGCAGCAAGAGAGGTTGGTCATCGAAAGAAAAGCCAGCCATAGGCGAGCCAGCCGCTAAGGGCAAATCCACCGCCCTTAATTCCGAAGAGGAAAGAGCGATGATAAAGGTAAAAGCCGCAAGAAGGACTTTCGGCAATCCCTTCAAAAGTTGCGTTTTTTTACTGCGCATGGCCGCCTTCACGAATCAAAAGAATTTCTAGTTATTAACTATGCCGCTCCCACCCTTTTTAGGCAAGCGGGTCCATACCTACTGCTGTAAGAAAATACGATTCGTTACTCCTCAAAACCTACCCGCTCGGCAATAAAATAGATTGGTCTAGCTTTCACTTCGGTAAACACTCGTGCCAGATACTCGCCGATAATTCCAAGGCTTAAGAGTTGTAAGCCCCCCAAAAGCAGAATGCCGACCATGACTGAGGCGTAGCCAGGAACATCAACACCGAACATCAGGGTACGCAAAGTCAGGTAAATACCGTAGGCGAGCGCCATAAAGGATACGATCGCGCCGCCCCAGGTCCATATGCGCAGTGGCAAAGTGCTGAAACCAGAAATGCCATCAAAGGCAAAACGCAAAAGCCGGAAAAAATTCCAATGCGTAACTCCTTCCATACGCGGAGCGACATCAAAAGGCACCGTATCGTGCTTGAACCCCACCCAGGTCACCAACCCTTTCATAAAGCGGTTGCGCTCGGGCAATGTGTTGACGGCATCGACGACCTTGCGGTCCAGAAGGCAGAAATCACCGGCACCTTCAGGAATGTCGATATCGGCGATGCTGCGAAACACCATATAAAAAACCCGCGAAAAAAGTTGGCGCAACTGGCCGTCGGTATCGCGGTTGTTGCGCAAGGCATAAACCATTTCGACACCTTCACGCCATTTTTTTATGAGTTGAGGAATGACTTCCGGCGGATGCTGTAAGTCACTGTCCATAGTAATAGCAGCCCTGCCCCGCGCCAGATGGAGGCCGCAAGTCAGCGCCGATTCCTTGCCGAAATTCCGTGCCATCCGAATAATACGGATACGGTTATCGAATTGACGTTCATGCTGCAGGAGATCAAAGGTACGATCCGTACTGCCATCGTCGATGCAAAGGATCTCGTATGTCAGCCCCAGGCCGGACAGAACGGGATAAAGCCGCTGGAAAAGCTGTCGAAGACCGGTCGCTTCGTTATGGAAAGGAAGAATAAGGGAAAGGTCGATCATAAGAACTGATGTTCCAGGGTTTGGATTCGGGGATGAAAATCTAAACTCTCATTTTTATGAGACGCAGCCGAGCCCGTGAATCCCAAACCCTGAAATTCCTTAAAATCCTTCGCGCTCTTTACGTTTGCGCTCAACCTTGCGTTGGCGACGAACCGATTCAGCCTTTTCACGCGCCTTTCTTTCAGAAGGCTTTTCATAATTGCGGCGCAATTTCATTTCACGGAAAATACCTTCGCGCTGCATCTTTTTCTTGAGCGCGCGGAGAGCCTGATCAACATTGTTGTCACGTACGAGAACCTGCACGAATATATTCCTCCCTTGATTTGGTTAATCTTCGAAGCGTCAGAAAAGCCTTCGAACGCCGCAAGGCTGGCGTTCGAGTTGTGCTGCTATAACATAATCAAAGACTTAGGTGAAAGACTTTCTTTAGAGTCTTCGAAATCAAGTTGATCCTCTAAGCTTATGATGTAAAAGGGAGAATATGAAAAACAGATCGCATGCCGTATCCAATACGATTGCCCGTAACCAACACCGCGTCATGTGTGCTGTACTGGAACATGTGCCTTTTGACGGCTGGACGGATGCCGCTTTCGAATCTGGATGCCGTGTGGCTGGGCTGTCTCCAGGCAAAGCCTTTCTCCTTTTCCCCCGCGGTATTCACGACATTATCCATTCCTTTGGCACTGCCGCCGATCACGCAATGCTGGAACGAATCCGTAAAGAACGAAAATTCAAAATTCTCCGTGTGCGCGACAAAATAGCTTTCGCTATACGCGCACGCTTGGAATTTCTGACGCCTCATCGGGAAGCCATGCGGCGGCTCATGACGTGGTATGCCCTGCCCTCGCATTGGCATCTGGGCGCAAAGCGCCTTTACCAGACAATCGATTTGATGTGGCGTGCCGCAGGTGATACTGCAACCGACTTTAATTTTTATACCAAACGCGGCTTACTCGCCGGTGTTTTGAAAACGACTATTTTATTCTGGCTCGATGACGAAACCCCAGGATGCACAGCCAGCTGGGAATTTTTGGACCGGCGTATTGCGGAAGTGATGCGTCTAGGGCAGATTATCAGTACGGCCAAATCCTTCTCTTTTCCTTTTTCTCTCCCTTTCCAAAAAAAAGCGACAAGTCCGTAAAAAGCGGTTAGGTTTGTTTCATGGGACTCGAATACTTAAAACCGATGCTAGACGTTGGGTCGCCCCGCGTTTTTAACTGTAATATTATGACTCATCGCATTCAGGCTCAAGAGCCTGGAGCAGAGATGTTCTTTCGTAACAAGGTGTTGAACAATCTTGTGCTGATCAAGGACACGGTTCCCGATGACGGCTCACGATCGTCGGCTCCGCCAATCGGCACCAAACTTTACTTTCCATTCAATGAAAACGAAATCTACGAAGGTGGCCGAACCATTTTTGTACATGACAAGCATGTGCAGCAGGTGCTGCTCAACCAGTTCGGCGAAGGCGCACTCAAGAAGGAGGCTCTAATCGAAGATATGCGCATCCTGCATATCATGGATCGCCTACCTTCCCTCGATCCTTTCCTGCTAAAAGATGTTTTCCTGAACGAAGGAATGACCATAAACCCGGCCTATTTCGAGGTCAGCCAGGAAGTCTGGAACGAGATTGAAAGCTTCATTCTTCAGCGCTTTGAGCCACTGGTCAAAGCCGCTTTCCCCGATGCGAAGTCCGCCGAAGAAAAAGGCCGGCAACTCATCGAAAAAATCTGGGAAGCCCGTGATCTCGAAGCTCTCAAGCCATTGACCATGGCCTTCCAGCTCCCCTCCGGGCAGGAACTTGAAATCTTTGCCGCATGGAAAGGTATTAATTTCTATGCTTTTCAATATCAACGCATGAAGACCCAACTCGTTGAAATGTTAACATGGCTTAAGGATCTGGAGCTTCCCCATGCCGTACCTGTCGCCGAACGTAACGAAGTCAAAGCTTCGCTTGAATTGGCACGTACCCAGGTGCGCGACGAGTGGCGCCGGGCCGAAATGATTTTACGTGAATATCAAGAAAGCTATGACAAGCTGTTCGGCCAGAAAAGCGGCGGTAGCGGCAGTGTTGCCGGCTTCCTCACTTTTCTCAAGAACAGTAAAAAATCCTATTGGGAACTCGGGAATAGTCTTGGCAAAGTGGGCCATGCTTCCTATTGCTGGGATACCATGTCGCGTCGTTTCCCCGACCGTAAACTGTCATGGGACGGGCTGAAAGAAACTCTCCAGCTTATCGTCAAGATTTTCGGCCCCGCCAAAAAGCTTGCCACCAGTGTCGCCTGGAAATAGCGACCGCATGACCTTCACCCTGCCGCAAGCCGTGATTTTCGACTGGGACAATACGCTGGTTGGTAGTTGGGGTGCTATTGATTTCGCAATCAACAAAACTTTCGAGCATTTTGGCAAACCACGATGGACCCCGGAACAAGTCCGGCTGAATTGCCGCCGATCGGCGCGCGATACTTTCCCCGAATGGTTCGGCATAGAAAGATGGAAAGAGGCCTATGAACTCTTTTACGAGCATTTTAATGCTATCCGCGCCGAAGGCGCTACGCCGACTTCTGGCGCCGTCGACCTTCTTCGTTGGCTCAAAAAGGCTGATATCGCCTGTTTTGTCGTGAGCAATAAACGCGGACCGGATCTCCGTAAGGAAGTTGTGACGCTTCGATGGGGCGATTTTTTTGTGAAACTGGTCGGCTCCGGCGACGCGGCGCAAGATAAACCCGCGCGCGATCCCATCGACCTGGCGCTGCTCGCCGCCAATCTCACCCCGGGCCCAGATATCTGGTTTGTGGGCGATACGGATGTTGACGTCGTTTGCGCCCGTAACGCGGACTGCACGCCCGTTTTTGTCGGTGATCAAGCAGAGGCTGCAAAACTATCCGTTGAAATGGCTTTCGACGATTGCCTGAAGCTGTATCAGTGGCTTGAAGCCAACTAAGAACCCACGGCTATTTCTTGCGGAACATATCCAAACTGATGACTTCGCCTTTTTTCTCGTCCTTATCCTTGGGCTTGCCTTTATCGTTCTTGCCCTTGGAACCGGAGGGTTCTGGCGGTTCTTCCTCGCCATCCTCATCTTCCTGACCGGACTGGAACTGAAGCGCAAAATTAACCGAAGGATCGGCAAAGGTCGTGATTGCTTCGATCGGAATGACCAGACGTTCTTTCACATTGTTGAAGCTCAGCGTCGCACTGAAAATATCGTCTTCAACCTTCAGCCCAAAAAACTGGTATTGCAGAACGATCGTCATCTCATCCGGATATTGTTTTTTGAGATAATCTGGAATTTCGACGCCGGGGTAATTCGTCAAAAACGTAATATAGAAATGGTGATCGCCGGGCAGCCCGTTCTGCGACACAGTCGCAAGGGTTTCGCGAACAACGTTGCGTAACGCGCCCTCGATCATCAAGTCGTATCGGAGAAGATCTTCAGTCATCCTCTTCAAATAGCAAGCCGCCACGTTTGTGTACACTGTCAGTTTTGCAGCGCCGGGAAGCACTTAAAACCCTTTTCCTGCAAGGTTTTTTCACCTTTCTGAAATTCGCTATGCGGCAATGCAGCTATCGCATCTGCGAAATAACAACGGCATCTGCGTTGTTGCACCAGCAAAACGAGTTCCGATTTCATGCGCTGCACAAAGAGAATCCTAAGCCCTCTTCAACCATGTTCGCATAAAATCTGATTGCAATGGGTTTCCATTGCGTTTTCAACGGAGGGACTTATGAAAATCAATATGTTCACATTACTGGCGGCGGTTGTGATGCAATTCGTCGTTGGTTATTTGTGGTACGGAACGCACCTGTTCGGTGGCGTGGTTTCAATAGGCGATCATGGCATCGATTTCCTTAAGCTGGATGTCCTGTCGCTGCTCCTGATTATCCTGACCAGCTACGGCCTAACCTATATCGTCGATATGTTCGTGAAGCTGAACCATGTGAAGGATATCGGTGGCGTTGTTAAGCTGGGCCTGACCGTCGGTAGTTTCGCGATCGGCTTACCGATTGTGATGCTATTGAACTTCATGGGTATCGGCCATGTTGCTCTTTTGGTGGTCTTTACGCATCTAGTGATCGTGACGATCTTGACAGGCATCATCGATATCAAGCTTAAAGCCTAATAATCTAGTCTTGTGACGGGCGGGGGTCTGCGAGCCCCCGCCTTGTCTTTTTCAATAACCATTTCAACAACCGATTGACGCCCCACGCCGTGCCGCTATGATCGCCGCCGCAACGCCCCAGTGGTGGAATTGGTAGACGCGGTAGACTCAAAATCTACTATCGGCAACGATGTGGGGGTTCAAGTCCCTCCTGGGGCACCACTGACTATCCGGCACCGTTCAGCATTATCCGAAAATCGTCAGAATATGGCTATTAAATAAGGGATGTTGTCTGGTACTATCCAGACTAACGCAGCAGATCACAACCATTTCATGTAATTAATTTGCCGAAGGAAACCCGCAACGTAAGTTTTCTGGACTGTCGAGCTTCTCTAAAGAGGCGATCGTAAAAAGCTTTCAGGCCTTCAACGACATCATCATTGTACATCTTAAAAAACCCGGCATCAAAACTTACCACTTTGTCAGTAACCCCTGTTGTTGATCCTTCAATCAAGATTCCAACCTTTCGCCCTTTGCTTATTTGCTCAGCAACCGTACAAAACGCTCCAGGCAA
>Ga0206945_1131_pt1 | contig 16419 bp, 8 predicted proteins | sample Alteio_BWOrgHeat_5_FD_152982 | JGI IMG/M metagenome (GOLD analysis project Ga0206945, IMG submission 152982) | Enriched cells from forest soil in Barre Woods Harvard Forest LTER site, Petersham, Massachusetts, United States -... | ecosystem: Environmental > Terrestrial > Soil > Temperate forest > O... | reverse complement strand
GCCTAGACTGCTCAACGTGCCGCCGGGACGCAGGCACCGCAGACAATTTTCGAACGTTTCCTGCGAGCCGAGGGCCTCAATCGCAATATCCGCACCCCCATCCGTTAGGCGTTTCACTTCTGCGATCACGTCTGTTTGCGTTGGATCGAGCGCCACATCTGCGCCCATACGCTTCGCCATCTTCATTCGCACCGGATCGCCATCGACCGCGATGATAAACGATGCTCCCATTAACTTCGCTCCCGCAGTCGCGCATAGTCCAATTGGTCCTTGAGCGAACACCACCACAGCATCACCGAGGCGAATGTTCCCCGATTCCGCGCCGCTGAAACCAGTAGAAGCGATGTCCGCTAACAAGACAACTTGTTCGTCGGTTAGCTCGTCAGGAATCTTGCCTGCGCGTTAGGTACGAGAAGATACTCTGCCTGCGCGCCGTTGATTGTGTTTCCGAAACGCCAACCACCCATTGCGTCGAGACCTTCACCGTGGCCGCATTGCGACCATTGCGCGGACAAGCAGGCGCGACATTGACCGCATGGAGTAATCGCGCCGACCAGAACGCGATCACCAATCTTGTAGCCGGTAATTCCATCACCGATCTCTTCTATTACCCCAACCGGCTCGTGACCGATTACCAATCCCGGTTTTACGCTGTATTCTCCGCGTAGGATATGAAGGTCGGTTCCGCAAATCGTAGTGAGCGTGATGCGGATGACTGCCTCGCCAACGCCCGGGTGTGGTCGAGGAACTTCTTCCACGCGGATGTCGTTAGGCCCGTGAAAAACAGTCGCGCGCATTGTGCCTTTCAAACAGCAAACATCGCAATCGCCGCTGCGAACATTGCGACAATAGTAACGCCGACTGCCACCAAGGCGAGCGGCGAACTGGGCTGATTATGCATAATGCGGCGGTCCAACGCGACCAACAGAACAGCGGTAAGAAGGAACGGCGCGAGCAAGCCATTGATAACCGCCGTCCAAAACAATGCTTTAACTGGATTGATATTCGCGAAGTCCATCACGACGCCAGCAATACTCGACACAATTACCACGATGTAAAAAGCTCGCGCCGATTTGAACTTCGCATCAAGTCCCTGGTGCCAGCCGAAAGTTTCGGCGAGCGCGTAGGCGGCAGAGCCGGACAGCGTAGGAATCGCCAAAAACCCAACGCCAAGCACACCAGCGGTGAAAAGAACCGCGGCGAAATTCCCGGCCAGAGGTCGCAGCGCTTCCGCGGCTTCGCGCGAAGTTCGTATGTTGGTTATGCCGTGACGATGCAGTGTTAGTGCCGTTGTGAGGATGATAAAATACATTACCAGGTTTGAAAAGAAGGTGCCAACACCTACATCGATCTTGCGCGCGCCAATCTCTGCACGGGTTGCTCCCATTCGTCGCGCGAGCATGCGGCGCCCCGCAGCCTTCTCTTCTTCAACTTCCTGCGAAGCTTGCCAGTAAAATAAATACGGGCTAATGGTCGTTCCCAGGATGGCCACGATCATCGCCCAGCCATCGCTGCGCTTTGGCAGCGACGGCACAAACGTATCGCGAAAGACTAAGTGCCACTCAGGTTTAACGACGAACGCGGTGATGACATATGCAAGTAAGGTCAGCGCGAGCCATTTCAGAATCGTGGCAATCTGATGATAGCGGAACTGCACGGTCGCAATCGCAGTTATTGCGCCGAAAAAGATGACGAAGGCGTGCGAACTACGACCCGAAAGCATTGCCGCTGCATCCGACATTCCAGAAAGATCGGCCCCGATGTTGATCGTGTTTGCGATGAGCAAGGCAACGCTCGCGATAACGATGAGCGGTTTCGGAATCTTATGATGGAACGCGCCGGACAATCCACGGCCGGTCATCATACCAATGCGGGCGCACATCATTTGCACCGCGGCCATCAATGGCCAGGTGATTAAGGCAAGCCAAAGTAACTGCGTACCCATGGCCGCGCCGGCCGACGAATAGGTCGCAATACCGGAGGGGTCGTCATCCGCCGCACCGCTAACGAGACCCGGGCCAAGATTTGAAAAGAAACGGCGAACTGGATTACGCATGCGGGGGCGCAATCTCTGTCGTCCCGCTTAGTTTCTCGGTCACGCCCGTAGTGCGCAACATTGAGCCCGCGTCCGCCGACGAGACTCGAGACTGTGACCAGCTGGAATCTGCGACTACAAAGACGATCTTCAATTGCTCCCTGTCTTTAGCCTCACAGAGCATTTGGTGCGAGTTCAATTCCGCGAACTTAATCCGAGCCAAGCACGCCCTCCTGGTGGGGCCGGGGTTCCCCAAAGGCCGAGGGAAAATCGGGATAATCCAGGCTTTGCAATCAGTCGAAGGGCATTAGGCTCGCGCGAACATGCGCCACCAAGTGAGCGCGGCGAGCGCCTCCAATATGCGGGCGCTCTGAGCCTGGGCGCGGAGCGCGAGGCGCATGTAAGGCTCAAACCACGCGCCGCCGTAATTGTTCAGGGCGCGTTGCGATAGCCGGTGGAAAGCGCATCCAGCGTGTGTGCTTGGCGCATTGCCATCCGCTCGGGCCTGCTCATGTTGCCCGCGTTTACTTGGTCGCCAACCGCTTCCAATTCTTTCGTCTACACGTCTTCGGATGACAGACTGGTTGCTTCGCCCATGGTCGTTAGTGTCGTCGTGCGATGAAAGATCACGTCTTCACCCTTGGAATCGAGGAAGAGTTCCAGATCATCGACCCTGTGCTGGCACAAGCTCAACCCAAAAAGGGCAAGCTACCCGCCCAGGGTCCTCGGCGAAGACACATTGCTATATATGGGATGCCGTTGATGAGGAGAAATGCCGTGGTGATTAAGATGATCGCTATCATATATTAAAGACTGCTTTCTAAGTGTTGTGGGTGGCTCTCGGTTGGACTCTAGATGTCACGCCGGTCGTTCTCTCTCTTTCGATTTCAACTAAAACACGACGACTGTCTGCGTCTTGACCCCTTTAGCTCCGCGATCGTCGAATACGGTCAGCTTCACCGTAAAGGTGCCAGCTCTGGAAAAGGTGTGGTAGGCAGTGTTTCCGAAGTACTCCCCACCGTCGCTGAAGTTCCACTGACGATTTCCGATCGCGCCGTCGGGGTCATAGGAGCCGTCCGAGGTCAGGACAACATCCAGAGGTGCGGGACCGGTAGGCGGAGTAACGATAAATTTCGCCACCGGCAGGATATTTGGAGCCGTCACTGCCAGCGAAACGGTATTAGTCGTCGAGACGCCTAGATTATCGGTGACCGTAAGACTAATGACATAGTTTCCGGGAACGGTGTAGGTGTGTTGCGGATTTGCGCTGGTCGATGTTGCGCCATCGTCAAAATCCCAGAAATAGGAGGCGATGCTTCCGTCGAGGTCTGTGCTGTCGGCGGAGCTAAAGGTGACGGCTAATGGGGTATCGCCGCCCTCGCTGTTGGCGGAGGCGACCGCGACGGGCCATTGGTTACCACCCGCACCGCGTAACTGATAGCCCACGCGATACGCGTCGAAGCGCGCATTGCGCATGACAGAACCTGTGATCAACGCGAGGCCGCTCCCCGCACCCACGTTTGGCCAACTCTCGGCGGCGGGAGAAGCCGAGAAGACAAAACCCATTGGATCGATCTTGGTTCCATTGGCTGCCACGCGCATTCCGAAGAGATCACTTCGCACGTCAAACTGATCGAGAGTGAAGGGAGCAAAGCGATTCACCTGGTCGTTGAATACGACGACGTATTGAGTCCCATTCCACGCCGCGCGAGGGCTGTACTGATTGCCCGCCCACGGGGTTAAGTTGATACCAGGTCCATGGGTCCCGTTATTGTTAACGATGACTCCGACCAAATCGGTTTCCGAAGTGGTACTTAGCGGCGCTGATTGCAAGGCCAGGGCGTTAGTCCCATCAGACGCAACGGCGACTTCAACGATCCCATTTCCAGAAGGGTTGGACGGTCCATAGATCGAGAAGGTCGGTCCTTTGGTTCCATCCGTATTGACGAAGGTGCCGTAGGTCGTGCCGAGGCCCTCGTCGTGATTAACATTCGAACGAAACACGGTCAGCCAGCGGTTCCCGACGGTTGTGATCGAGATAGACACGCAGAAGGAGTTGCCGACCGAGAAACCGCTCGGATCAAGCACGGCGCCAGTGATGCCATTAACTCTGGCGACGAAGGGCGCGATGAACTCGGGGTTATTGTTCAGGAGCTGCCGGGCGATGACCAGGAATGTGTCGCCAACCGCAGAAACGTCGGTCGGCCCGAATCCTGGCATGACGGAGACTGGAGCAGGATCAACGAGTGTCCCATCCTGATTAACTCGCTGCGAAACGATGCCAGTCGCGTTTCCCCAGCTCACAAGATAGAGCGAGCCATTCCAGGCAATCGAAGGACTACCCGGTCCATTGAGGGTCGGACCGGACACGAGCAGAATTGGTCCGGCCGTGAGTGGATTACCATTCAGGTCAAGAGGTTGAACCATGATGCGGTTCTTTCCGGAAACATCGCTGCGGAAGGCAACCATCGAGCCGGTCGTGCCGAGAGCGACGTCGCTTCGAGTTTGAGCCGGGGCGCCGATGCCAAGTCCACGCTTCGGCGTAGCTACATTCCCGGCAGAGATGTTGGCGGTCAGGGTGTCATATTCGTTAGGCTGAAGCATGCTCCAGACAACCTGTAAGTTGCCGCTGCCGGTCGAAGCGGTCGGTCCCGACCTGGGCCCAGGAATCAAAATACCACCTGGATCAAGGACGCCGCCGGTAGCGCTCACGCGCGCCAGGAAAAGTTTGCTCCTGGAAGCCCAAGTAACTCTAAAGTTAGCTCCATCCCAGGATACAGCCGCGGTGGTGAATGCGTCCGGTTTACTACTGTTATTCGAGATTACGACACCGTTCCCTCCACCGTCCAACACTACGCCTGCAGTCGAGATACGAGATCCGGTTACTTGATCGACGAACGATACCGGTTGAATCCAGATGGCGTAGAACTGGGTGCCGCTCGAGGTCAAATCGGAAAGAACATGGCCGGTCACGATCTTGACTGGCGCAGGATCGAGGACATTCAAGCTTGAATCAAAACGAAGAGCCAGGGTGTCGGAAAAATCGCCCCAGGTGAAAAGAAAGACGCCGTTTGTATAAGCCAGCTTCAGATTGAAGCGAAGGTAGTAAGTCGATGGCACGACCACCTTGGGTGGCTGAAGGACTCCGCCCGCGGCCGTGATTCTTAACAATGACAGCGCACTCGACATGTCACTTTCCTGAAACGCGACGACCCAGTCAGTTCCATCGCTCGCCGCTGTCCATGATGTTCCGGCCGGAGCGACGTCCCGGATCTTGATCGGTTTTGGATCGAGCATAACGCCGGCCGCCGAGACTCGGACCGCTTCGAGAGAAGGAGCGTAGTAGAAACCAGTCCCGTTGATGTCAACGCTTTCGAAGACCACCAACCAATTGGTCCCATTCCAAACCACTTGCGGATTAGTCTGGGGCGCGGCTTCCTGAGTCACAACAAGCGGAGCGGCATCCAGAGGCGTGCCACTGGCATCGATCCTCATCGCGTAAATATCACTTGAAGTCTCCCACTCACTCTGGGTGAAAGGAAGACTGGTTGGATAAGCCCGTTTGTCCTGCCAGACCGCGAGAAAGACATTCCCGCCGCTCGCAATCTCAGGAGCGACCTGATCGCCAGAAGAAAGCCCGATGGCACGATCGCCCGGTAGGAAAAGGGATGGAATGACAGACGAGAACTGGGCCAGAGCGCTCGAAGCCAGAAAACCGGAGGCAATAAGCCCGATGTAGAATTGAATCTTGTTTTTCATAACTGTTGTTTTCTGCGTTTAGGTTACTGGATTGTTTTTGAAAGCCCTCACCATGGTTTGCCAAAGGCGGGTCATTTCTTGTGTTCTCTGCTTGGAGCTAAGGCGTAACGAATCGTTTTCTGCGTTTAGGCTATTGATTGACTTGTTGTGAAGCGTGCTCACCAGCTTCGCGAAAGGTTAGGCATTTCTTGCGCTCCTTTATGGCGTAATCGAAAACACGACGCTGGCTCCGTCGGAGCTGTTCTGGAACAGCTTGTCTCGGGCGATTACGCGCACACGGACATCAGCAATCCCAGAACTGGCGGGCAGTTTCCAATTGAAGCTGCGCGTGTTGGCGCGAAGATCGGTCGTGATCAGGTGAAAGGTCTCGCCTCCATCGGTTGAGACTTGAATGTCAAACGAGCGCAACCCTTGTTGGGCTGAAGCGGTCCAGGTAATTGGAACTACACTTCCACCCGCAAAGGTCGATCCCGGGGTTGGCGAAGTGAGATGCACCACCGGCGCCTGCAGTCCTAGCCTGGCGTCCGGTCGGATGGAGAAATAGGTGTTCGAGAAAAACCATTCAATGTCATTTGAATTGGTCGAAGACAAAATCGCTAGTCGTGCGGTATCCGTGCTCAGAATAGGCAGCGTCGCGTGTCCCCCGAAGAGGCTGATCAGCCCGCCGTCGGATTCGAGAAAGATGAAAGGCTCAGTCGAAGCACCGTTGGCGTTTCCTGTCCAGGTAATCGCGGGCGCCGGATGACCTCCGATGAAGGTCTGTCCCGAGTAGTTCGATGTGATGTTAATATTACCGGTGATCCGTCCGCTTGGTACGATGAGCGGTGTCTGGTCCCACCCCTGTTGTCCGCTCGCATCGATCGCCACAACGCGTAGGAATTGCGGAAGATTAGTCGGCTGCGAAGCGATTGGGGGGATAGTTACCTCCAAGGAAGTGGTGGTGGGAGGAAGATTATCCGCCAGAACAATGGGCTGCGCGCCTAAGACGTCAAAGTTGGAAGTCGCGGGAGAAAGCAGGATGCGTTGGCTCGCCACCGTTGTGCTCTTGGACACATCCCATCGCAAAATAATTTTTTCACCGGCGTGAGCCATAAACTCCGGCGGCCGAATGATGGTGGTGATGCCGTACCAACTGAAACCAAAGGGAACCATCCGAACGACCGGCGGATTGTTCGCGATATCCGGAGGTGCGGTCAGAAATGGCTGGTAGGTGATGGGTCCGGTGATGCGGTCTCCCTGGCCGGCCGGGTTCGAAGGTGTTCTGGGTCCGGTGGGATCACCCCAATAGTTGAGCTGGGCCGGAGCAGTGCCTGCTTGATTCTGGACTGCAGTCCCGTTGCCCTCAAACCAGTTTCCGAGCAGATTAGGAGCGCTCAGGATAAGAGTTCCTTGCGGAGTGGAAAAAGCACCGGTGGTGTTATCGAACAGGCTTGACTTGCTCAGAGTGAGAATGCCGAAGGTATTCGTATCCACCGCAGTTTGGTTGTCTTGAAAAACCGAGTTCGAGATCTGAAGGAAGTTATCGGTGTTTATGACTCCGAACTGACCGTTGTTTACGGCCACGTAGTCCAGGTGAGAGCCTTCCGTATAATTGGTGTCGAATAACAATCCGCTCCACGGTGCGGCCGGGCTGAGCGCATCGAACGTAATCATCTCGTCTGGCAGGCCATTAGCGATCACTCGTCGTGTGGAGACGATGCTCAAACCGGCAAGACCTGTGATCGTGGGGTCGAATTTCACAGTTACACCGGGATCGATGGTCAACGGGCCACCGCCATTTATCAGGTCGGTGACCAGATAAGGCAGTCCCAGATTGGCCCAGCGCATGACTCCCTGGCTGCCGCCGGCGTGAGCCCAAATCATGTTGTGGGTATTTCCGGTGAGAGGAACAACCGACGAGGGCAACAACCCGCCTTCCACATCAACTGGATAAAGGTTTCCCTGGAGGACATTCTTTGCGCCGAGAACAAAACCTCCACCCGTCAGGCTGATACCGCCGGCGGTTGCAACATTGGAAGCATGGATGCCATCCACCACCAGCGGTTGAATAGCTTGAAAGGTCTCGCGGATAATTTGAAAAGGCTGCCCATCAACTGTGTTCGTCCCGAGGAAGCGGGCGTAACCACGCAACACCTGTGCGAATGTGTTGGTGAAAGTCGAATCTCTTAGCACCAGGTAGGAATCGGTGATCTGCATCTGAGTATTGGAGAAAGCGCAGCGCGTCAGCTTTATGACCGGGGGCAGACTCGGGGGGAGAATATCGAGCGTGTAGAGAAGCCCGTTGGGACCAGTGAAAATCGAATCGGCGATTGTGGCTTTTCCCGGCCCCAGCCGAATCTGTCCGCCGACATCGGTAAAGGACATCATTAGATTACCGCCGCTCATTTCAACAGCCGGCGGGAAGTTGCCATCCGCGGTCATAGTTACGTGACTGCTGGTTTGTCCTTGAACATTGAGAATCCCCGAAACCGTCAGCATGTGTCCCTGGAATTGGAGCTGCACCCCCGGTTGCACAATAACAGTTGCACCTCTAGGGATGGTAAGATCCGTACAAATCTGGAAAGGACTGTTTGCAGCCGTCCAAGTCACTGTTTCGCCGGGGTCAGGTATCGGAGGCAGGTTACAACCTGCGCGCAGCGGGCTGGCCAGAAAAAACAAGCCTGCGGCGATTGCGGCTCCTAATATGTAGCCAAGCCGTGAATGACTGGCGTTCTTGCCTAGACTTAGGGTTGTCTCCAACTTCCCTGAGTCCCCGATTCCAAGGAGCGACGGAAGCTGCGTCGAAGAGATTGACAGGCTAGGATGGACGATTGTTTTCATACGATTAGGTTTTTGGATTGTTGTTTAGTGTGCTCAGGGCCATTTGCGAAAGTTAGAAGCCTTCTCATAACTCTTGTAGCTGTGGCGACCTAGGGCGTGAGCACAAAGACCGTGCCCGTTCCGTTAAGCCCGCCGGACGACGTAGTCCCATAGAAGCTACCGTCTTTCGGGACCAACTGTGACAAAGAACGGAAACCGTCAGGCCCGCCAAACGCATGAAGGACAGTCTCTCTCCATGGATCACCCTGGTTTACCGGCGGAAGGAGTCTGAATATCACGCCCCCCGGGAAAGGGCGGCCCAAGCCGCCGGTCGAGGCCGTTCCGAAAATCCGGCCCATGTTGTCGATGATGACTCCGGCCGCGGGATTACCTCCATCGCGTCCTCCGGAAAAATTGTAAAGGACACTCTGGCTCCACGAACCACCGGGTCCCGATGGAGGGACGAGTTGGAAGACAGTGCCTTCCTGGAGCGAACCTCCACCATCCGTGGTTCCGTAAAGAGCGCCGCTTTGGTCGAACTGTAATTGGCCAGTGGGCAGGGTTCCATCGGGCCCGCTAAACGAAAATATGACTGTCTCCGTCCACGATCCTCCTTCGGAGGCCGGCGGAGAGAGTTGATATACTGCTCCCAAATTGTTGGCGCCCCCCTCCAGGGTTACTCCATAAAGATTTCCCGCCTGGTCCTGGACCAATCCGCCCAAAGGAAAGGCCGCATCACTTTGGCCGGCAAAGCTATAAAGGATTGTTTCGCTACAGTTAGTTCCACCACCAATTGGAGGCCTTACTAGAAAAACCGTTCCCACGCCGTGGGCGCCTCCCTCGCGGGTGGCACCATAGAATCCGGGATTTGCAGGCAGTAATTCAGAATTAGGAACTACTCCATCACTAGCCGAGCTGCCAAAGCTGTAAAGAAGCCGCTCTCTCCATGAATCGCCGGTATTCGCGGGTGGTTGTAATCCAAACACAGAGCCCATGCCATGCGCGCCACCTTCCTCGGTCGTGCCAAACAATCTTCCCGAGGAGAAAATGGTCAGCGCACATACCGGCACTCCGCCATCCGGTTGTCCGGCAAACTTGTGCAGGACCGACTCAGTCCACGGTGCACCTCCGCCCTCCGGCGGAGTCAAGCGGTAAACAATACCGTTTCCGTTCACGGCGCCGATGGTCGTGCCGTAAAGGTTGCCCTGCTGGTCGAAGACCACCCCGGCTTGGGGATTCTGTCCATCCTGGTTGGCGCCAAAGTCGTGGAGGGTGGTAAGCGTTTGGGCAAAGGCTCCGGCTCCACCCAGGAGAATTAGGCTCAGCGTCAGGTTGATGGCTGCGATAGATAGAACCATTTCTTTTTTTCTACGGTCGTTGTTCATAAGCTTACTCCTTGTATCTGCCTGACCTATCTAGCCAACTGACCTATCTAGCCAATACTTAGTAAGTATTGGCCTCATACCTCATGGCTATGCGCAAATTGAGTCAGGGCGGGCCGCGCCCCCATTGGTATCGCCAGAAGCTCTGTCATCCACCCAAGGGCGTAATTGATCAACGTCGGATCAACGGCAATTGTCGTTACGCTCAGCGCCAGGCCGACGGCTGCGATGAATAGAGCCACTTCCTTTTTTTCTGCTGTTATTGTTCAACACTTACTCCTGCATCATTTTCGAATGCCGTGGAACATCTATCCATTGATCGAGGTAACCTAAGGACCTGGCCCTATCCTTCATGGCGTAATCGACAACACACTGCCGGCTCCGTCAGAGCCATTCTGGAAGATCGTGCCCAATCACATTGGGCTTTCGCCTTACGCGAATGAGCATGAGGCATCCTTTCACTGTAACACTGCACCACTGACATGACGGCATGCTCGGCGGAAAGCAGCCCGCTGGATCCCTAAGCTCAATCGCGTCTTACCCTGGCGGCGGGTTATCTATTGAGAGGTGGGCCTGGTTGCCGCTGATGGTCACGGTAAAGGGGTTGCCATCGACTATGATGGTGACCTGCCTGCCGGAGTGGCTCGTGGGTGAATCAAGCCCGCCAGTCGAAGACCCGCGATCAGAGAATACGGTGTTACTTTGATAATTAGGATACCCAATCCGATCAGGGCAAAGGGATGACGTAGTTCGTCAGGATGCCCTTTGTCCGATCGAAGGTTCTGGCCGGCCTGGCCTCTGCATTGGTGACCAAAAACGCAATCGCTCCCACGCAAGGAGGTCCAACGTGCTTGAACGTCACCTGGCCATTGGAATTGGTCTGACCGACGACGGTCTCGTCGAGCCAGTAATCGTCGAAGAAGTGGCCAGTGATTCTTATGCCCGAAAGCGGGACGCCCGCTTCGTTCTTCACGATCAGCTTGGCCTGCGCTTGGGCGGACCCCTGATCGCAACGGTCAGAGCCCTTTCCCTTCATCTGGATATTGGTCACCTGGATGCAATTGCTGGTGCAAGGCTGAGCAGGAACCAACTTCACCAAGCGCTGGCCGGATTGACCGATGATCATCCGAGCCAGGATTTGTCCGCTCGCGTTTATCGGTCCAACGGTAGTGAGGGCGCTTCCGGCATAGGCCGCCGAAACGAAATCAGCGAGATCCTGCAAGAGACCGCTCGGACCGGCCGCGATCATGCCCGTCGACTGAACCGTGGCGGTGATATCCTGGGCATCGTTGATCGAACCGACGCCGGCTACGCTCAAGTGGCCGGTCCCTGCGAATCCGATCTGCTGCCAAATCCCGTCGTGGTAGCGGAACGGGTAAACAAGGTTCTCCGCCCCGGTGTTGACCAGAAAGCGAGCCTGGTCGCCCGCATCGTTTATGCCTACCGTAGAGTTCTCCAAAAGGAAGTCCCTAGGAGGAGGTGTCAGCGCGATCACGCTGCCGAGATCGCCGAGGTAATACCAATGGCCGACCGTGGCCACCGTTCCACCCGGGCTGATCCCGAGCGGGGTTTCCGCAGGGAAGCCCTGCGTGACGAGGTTGACCATGCCGCCAGTCTCGCTCCACAGAAAAGGAGTCTTAGCGCCGGACGACGTCGAGGCGTAGCCGGCCGCCCGATTGTTGTCGTCGATCCCGATGGCGATCGAGTCGTGGGTCCCCGGTAGCAAGCCCATGTCGATAGGCGTGTAAGTGCTACCGTTGGGCTTCCACGCCGCGGCGTGACCAAAACCTAACGGGCCTCCGAACCCAGAGATCCAGCCCAGGTTGTTGATGTCAGTGGTAGTTACGCCGCTGAGCCCCGGAACGCCAGGCAGAACGATTCTCACTCCACCCTTCCACACGACTGCCTCGAGTGGTGGCAGGCAAGAGGACCCACATCCCGGATCGGGATACGAGTTTCCGGTGACGTCTCCCGCGTCATTCATCGCGGCGCCAAACGCTGCGGTGGCCACCAGATCGACGACGTAGACCGATGCAATGGCTTCGGGACTCTTGGATTCGCTACCGGCGGAGTCCGCCGCCAGGACGGTAGCCGGTCCGACGAGAGTAACAATGGTGGCTACAAAGCCAGCTAACAGTGTGATCTTGCTCATATGGTTCTCCTTCTCATCAGAATTTTCTCTTTTTGCCGGATGCCAGACGTCCTACTTGGTAATGCTCTTGCTCAGAACGCTGTTGGCCGGATCGAACGTGTAACCAGTCTTCATGATGTCGTTGACCTTCAAGGTGTAGGTGCCGCGCCCACTCTGCGTGTTGAATTTCGCATTGCCGCCCGCGTCGGTTTTTGCGCTTTGCTTTTGGGTCGAGCCGTTAGGTAACTTCCACGTGATAGCGACCTTCGCGCCCGGGATAACCGCACCGTTCTCGTCTTCGACAATAACGACGCCCTTGACCTTGACCTGATCGCCTTGCGCCTTGGCGGAAAGATTGATGCTGGTACTGCGCAGCAACGTGCCGGAGATCGAGCTGGTCGTATCGACAGCATACAAGAAGCAGAACGCGCTCCCAGGAATCGACGTCCCGAAGTAAACGGTGCTGCCGTCCGGCGTAAAGCGAGGGATGGATTGCATGTTTTGGTTCCCGCCGTTTTCGACGCCCAAATCCAAACTCCACAAAAGCTGGCCGCTCGATGTGCTGAACGCCCTGCCAAAACCGGGCACTCCGAAGTTTGGCGCGCCACCGGTAAAAACAATGTCGTTCGCCGGACTAACGACTGGATAGCTCAGGATACTTCCGTCGAAGAAAGTCCATAGCGGCACGAAATCGCCGGTAACTCCTTGAAGGTAACTCAGACTCTGGCCAAAGTAGACTCTGCCATCTGGACCCACGGTCGGTACGGACATGCTGAGGCCTGGGCTTGGGAAATAACTTCTGAGCAACGTTCCGCTTGCCGGATCGAATGCGTTGAGTGACCAGTTTCCGCCGGTCGGTACCGATGCTGAGAGAAAGACGGTGCCGTCGGGTCCGACAATTGGCCGCTCTTGCTGCATCATGTCGCTCTTGGTCATGAACAGCGGAATCGTCCATACCTGTTCGCCGGTCAGGCGGAAGGCATACATATGATTGCGTTCCGAGCTGCCGAGATCGTCGAATGTCACGTAAAATTGGTCCACCGCTCCGCCGGGCTCGGATGGTCCGAAAGACATTTCCACCCCGAGCTGCCCAATCTCTGCCATGATGGGAGCGCCGGTGTTGCTCCAGAGCAGCTGACCGGCTGGCGATAAGGCCAGCGCTCCCAGACCTCCGATGTCGGTGACTGCGTAAATGTTTCCGTCCGGCCCGACGGTCGGACCCGCGATCACACCCTGTCCGCCTAGCGGTTCAGTGAAAGTCCACTTCAAGGATCCGTTCGGTTTTATCGCGGTGATTGTCGAACTGTCTGCAACGTAGACGGTGCCGTCGCGGCCAATGCTGGGCGGTCCGGCAGCGAAGATGCGGGTCGTGAAGATCCACTTCAACCCACCGTCAGGTTTGAGCGCATAGACATTTCCGCTCGAGTCATGGATGACCACCGTACCATCCGCACCAACTGCAGGTCGCTGCAGTATGTAGGCCGAATCAGCCTGGAAGCGCCATTTCACGCGATCATTCACAATGCGTGTGGTGACAGTGAGGTTAAGGGTGTTGCTTGACTGGCCCGAATCGTTGACCACTTGCACAGGCACTGTAGCCAAGCGCGCCGTCTCCGGGACGTAGGCGACGATATGGGTTCTCTCCCAACTGGCGACGGGGGCGGAGATGCCGTCGATTAGTACCTCGCCCCTGCCGCCGAAGTTGCGGCCGAGAATTTCCAGGTGGCCGCTGCGGTCGAGTACATTGGCCGAGAAACTGAATATCGTGCCAGGCCCTGTGACTGCGCCGCTCGCCTGAGGCTGAACGGTTACTGTCCAAGTCAACGTGGCGAGGGCAATTGCTGAGAACTTACAAATCCTTTTCAGAAAACTGAAGGCGATAAGTCCACTATAGAATTGATTGGTATATTTCATAAAGACACTCTCTCCTGGTTCTGTATCAAACCATTTAGTTATTCTTCTTTACTCGTTAGGCCTCGATGGCGGCGCGTGCCAAATCGGTGACTCGTCGTGCGAGTGGCCGCGATCCCACTCAAAGACTTCTTTAATCGCGACCGAGGCTGTGCCACTCCGTTTCCAGATACTACCCGGTACGTCGTCGATTGTCTGATCCTGCCCGCCAGCCCAGCCGTTCTCGGAGTCAGGGAAACTCATGCAATACCAGTCCGTGTCCGAGGGCCGCTCAATCGTCCAGGTCGCACCGGAATCAGTGGTGCGGCCTAAGTCTTTCAGCCCGCCTATCCATGCGGTGGTAGGACTGATCGCGTAAACGGAAACTGAAGCGAACACGCCCGTCGCTTGATTGACCCAGGTCGTCCCACCATTGGTCGTATGCAATTCTTCGCCGCCGACCGTCCAACCATTATTAACATCAGCGAAAGAGACGTCGATGAGGTTAAAAGAATGGGTTGCGCTTCGTTGCAGAGCCCAGGTGGCTCCGCCATCGGTTGACTTGAGGATCTTGCCAGTCTCACCGACAGTCCATCCGGTCTGAGTCCCGGGGACGAAGCGGACGGAGCCGAACCAGCCACCACCACCTGGGTGTCGCACGGCCGTCCAAGTAGTGCCACCATTTGTGCTTCGAAATATCAAGTCCTCCAGCCCACTTACTGCCACTAGGGTCTGTGCGTCGATGATTGCTAATCCGCTCAGAGGTCCGGTGTTCGTTACCTTCAACGATTGCCATGTTTTTCCCCCATCCAGGCTATGCCAGACCCAGCTCGTACTGGTAAAATCACCGTTAATGACCGCCCAGCCTTCGGAGTTATTGAGAAAGGCGATGTCCGCAGTGTTCGAGCATATATCGCAGCTGATAGAGACCTGGATGATCGAGCGCTCCCATTTCTGGCCGCCGTTGGCAGTATAAAGAACTTCGCTATTAGAGTTAGCCGCCCAAAGGTGGGTGGCGTCGGTTCGTGCCATCCGGAATGAGATCGTACCTGAGCCGCTTCCGCGATTGGTCCAACGGGCGCCGCCATTAGTCGTGGTATAAATGGAGGTGCCCCCACCGACCGCCACGGCATTCGCAGGGTTAGTTGTATCAAGTCCATAGAATGGATATCGATTAGCGGGATCGTCGAAGACTCCGCCGAGTTGAAGACTCCATGTCTGCCCTCCGTTCGTAGTGTGCAGGATGGTGCGTAATGTTCCCGCCGCCCATCCGTTGAGGGCATCGACAAAACGAATCTCAGTCGCATCGGCCCCTGGTGGGACCGGTTGAGTTATCCAGGTGCTACCGCCATCGGTCGTGTGCAGGATGGTGCTATTTCCGCAGACCCATCCTTCTGTAGCACTGACAAAACTAACGCCCGTGAAGAACTTCGAGCTATCGTGATGTTGTTGCACCCAGGAGGCCCCGCCGTTGGTCGTCTTAAAAACACTACCCTGGTCGCCCACCACCCAGCCGGTGGTAGAGCTCACAAAGTCAATCCCGACGAAATTTCCGACCAGCGGGATTGGTAACGAAGTCCAAGTGCGTCCGCCATCGGTGGTGATTCGTGCTTCGCCGAAAGCGCAGGCGAAGCCAGTGTTCTGGTCGACCATGTCGACGTCATAGGCCGTGCCAGCGCCGCCCACCGTCGTTCCCGGCAGCCAGGTGTTGCCGCCGTCAGTCGTGTATCGCGCTTCGTTGCCCAGGGCCACGCCATGCAACCCATCGAAGAAGGAGATGGCGTTAAGCTGCCGGAAAAGTCCGCCCTGGCGTTTCCAGTTTTTCCCACAATTGGTCGTGTGCAGAATGGTGCCGTGATCCCCAGTAATAGGATGGGCGACCGCCCATCCCTCGGTGGCAGAAATCATGTCCACGTCATATAGGCCCCAGGGTGTGGGAATTGGTTCCTGTTTTTTCCAGTTTGCCCCTGCGGTCGAGATCGTGAGCCCCAGGGCGATAACTCCAACCGTAAGGGACAATGTATTGGTGATTAAGGTAAGTTTCATGGCTATTCCTCGGATTGGCATAAGTGATCAATGCCTTGGTGGTGTGGTTTCGAAAAGTTGCAGAGGAAGGCCACTCGGCACTGACGCCGGGATGAGGCGAGCGAGATTCTCCGGAAGCGCGCGTTGATCGAGCAGTCCCTCACGGACAAATGCGAGCAGATCCGAGAATTCCTCTTCGGAAAGTGTTACCCGCTTGGTTAACTTCGGATCGAGTCGTTGCAGAACCGGAGCTATCGGTCCCGTATTCCGGGTCAGGTCGGCCGCCACGCCGGCTTCAATAGGATCATAGCGCGGGCCCATTTCGATCGCGTCTAAATGGTGCCGCAGCGCCTGGGTGAAACTGGTAAACGCGCCGTTGTGAAAAAAGGCGGGCGCGA
>Ga0206945_1130_pt1 | contig 16456 bp, 13 predicted proteins | sample Alteio_BWOrgHeat_5_FD_152982 | JGI IMG/M metagenome (GOLD analysis project Ga0206945, IMG submission 152982) | Enriched cells from forest soil in Barre Woods Harvard Forest LTER site, Petersham, Massachusetts, United States -... | ecosystem: Environmental > Terrestrial > Soil > Temperate forest > O... | reverse complement strand
CGGTATAAGACGCGACTCCAGGTCAGTGACCTTAGCCGATAAGACAGATTGTTTTGGGTCTATAGTCAGGACTGGCCCTGATTCTAACTTTCGCTCGTTCAGTTGAATTGGAGATTCTCCAGGTGAATTGGGTTGGCGTAAAAAGCGGTGCCGCAATTATCCAATTCCTGGTACGAATAATAAAAGGCGATGCTCCCGGTTTCATCCAGGCCAACAATGTCGGTCGAGAGATAAGGACCAGCCAGGGTGTAATCGATCAAGTAGTTATTCGTTGCATCTTCATATACGCTGCTGCAGAAAGGGCTGTCGATCGACGGATCCGCCAGATAATGCCAGATTTCGGTGGCAACGTTACCGGCGATCGAATATTTGCGCGGCGCGGCATAAGTGCGCATCTCACCTGGCGGGAACTCGAATGAACTGGCGGTGCCGTTATCAAAAAGCAAGAGATCGTCACCCACCATGGAGACCGCGTGTTGCCCAATCGGCGCCAGCGTGTCCGGCCCGAGGGTGAGCGCAAATGCCCGCAGGGATGGAAATTGATACCAGCGTTTGCTCGTGTCACCCAGGATCCATTTGATCGCCCCAGTATCATAGTCGAGCGCGATGACAAAGTTTTCCCGGCTCGATACGATGAGCGAATTATCTGAAGCTCGATAAGTGGTGGAGTTATTGTGAAACCACTCAGGCGCCTCCGGCGAGACGAACTGGGTGGGATCGTCACCGCCGGCGATCATGGCGGCGCTAATAATATCGGCAAGGTTCCAACTTCTCAGGACCTTTCCAGTAGCGTCCACTTCAATGTTGACGCACTGAGCAAATCCAGTCGTAGTTACATCCAGCACGATGCCGTCCCGGCCGTAGTCGAAATTGTGATGAAACCGGGTAACTCCCAAATCGCTGTAGTCCGCCAGGGTTTGACTTCGCCCGTCGAACTCCAGGCGCACCAGAGAGGTAAGCGCCGCGACATAGATACCATTATTGTATAAGAGTGCTTTCTGGCCGCCCGGGCCGGCTGATCCGACCCACCGAACCTCGGCATCGGAATCGATAATGACGGGGGTATCATCGGTCGGCGAAGCCTTCAACAGAACAAAGTCGTAGCTGAGCGTTGTCCCCTGCAACCTCGGTTGGACGATTGTCGGGTTGGTATAGGTCCCGCCATCATAGGCTGGTGTGCTAATCTTGATCGCATTCTGCTGAGTGGTCCCATCGGTGTAACTGCTGCGCACTATCACCATGTTTTCGCGATTCTGGTATAGGCCAAAAACGGGCAGGGAGAGTTTACCGGACCCGAGCTGAAAGTAGCCCTGCTTTTTCAGATATGCGCTCGAATAGGTCGCCATCACCGGTCGGGTCTGCGATCCCGCTTTAGGGAGGATAGTAAAACTGATCGTGGCCAGATGAATAGGATCGCTGATTCTGGAGCGGACAAAACTGATGAAGGGCGTCGGACCCGGCGCAATCAGGTCCACCGAAATTAAAGGGCGAACGGCTACGGAATCACCGCTAAAGACCAGGGAAAGAGAAGCGCCGATGACCACGAGCAATGTTTTCATAGGGTTGAAATTCTTCTCAAGTCGCCAAAGAGACTACTCCTGGTGGCCCCTCAATTGCACGACGAATCTTTTCCGGCCCAGCACTGGACCAACCGAGCGACAGGTTTTTGGCGAAAAGAGGAAACTTTGCTCTATGTCGCTAAGTCCATCCTGAGTTGGGTGTGAATAACATCTTCGCCTTGGATAGAGCTCCGGCGGTGGGTTTTTGCGATTATCTGCAACGAATCGCGAAACCTGTGAGATAGTAGGTAATGAGATCGATTAGGAGGGCAGCCAGGCAAATCTACTTTTCAGTATGGTTCCGGGAGAGGCCGACCCAGCATGCCTCGCCGATCGACGAGAAAGGACGGGGAGACCTCCTGTTGCGACGGGCATTTCACCGGGAACCACCCAAATCAATATAGCACGCGCACAAAGGGTGTTGTTTGCGATCCGGCGGCACCAAAACCGGCATCTTCGGGTTTGTCGACCGAAAAACCAGCGTCATGTGCGCGAAATGGTGGAGGAAGGTCTGATTAATGCAGAACTCAGCGATGGGTCAGAGCGATCGGAAACGGTGCTTGGCACAATTACGGACGCTGGTTGGAGGTTTCTGCAAATCTTTCCGGCGCGCTATCGGTTGTGCGACGCTCTTCAGCCAGGAATGCAAAGCAGCCGCCCTCCAAAGCGCGAACGCAGCGAAGCATAGGAACAATGCTTTTGAATGAAGGTCGTGATTTATTTCGCCGGCGGTGAGCCGACTCGAGCGTCAAGGTGAGTGGCAAAAAACCACGGGATCAAACTCTGGCTTATATGGAATCGCAGCGTTGTCCGGTGTGGCCATTCCTCTGTTGACCTACTTTGACTCCTTTTGACGCTTCGTCAGGGAGTATAGATCTCACAGCTATCCATCCAATTGGAGCCAATGCCCAGCCCACTTGTGACCAGGACGGTTCCATTGGAAAGTAGGGTGGCTGTGTGACCGTAGCGACCCTTATGCATTGGGGCGGTGGCGACCCATTGGCCCGAAATCGGGTCGTAAAGCTGTGCTGTCTTAATCGCGGGGCCTTGGCGACCGATACCTCCTTCCAGCAGGACCTGTCCGCTGGATAGTAAGACGGCGTTTTCATACCCACCATTACGGACAAGGTTGCCGCCAGAAAAGAAGCTTCCGCTCAGGTAATCGTATAGCTCGGAGGTTTGATTAGCCGAAAGGCTGCCACCCGCCACCAGCACGAGGGTGCTTGCTAACTCTATCGCAACATGATTGGAGTGTGGCGCAGCCATGCTTCCGGTGAGGCTCCACCCGCCCGTCGCCGGATCGTAGAGCTCGGCGCTGGAGTAATAGGTGTGCCCATCGGGGAGCTGACCGCCCGCGACCAATACCTGACCATTGGCCAGTAAGGTAGCGGTGTGATTCTGCCGTGGAACGCTCATATTACCGGCAGAGCTCCATGTCCCAGTCGTAGGATCGAAGAGTTCGGCACTTGATACTGCGATTTGACCGATACTTTGACCACCTGCGACCAGCACCTTTCCATCCCGGAGTAGGGTGGCGGTGTGCAAGCTGCGCTCTGTGGCCATGCTACCGGTAACACTCCAGATTCCCGTAATCGGATCGTAAAGCTCGGCGCTCGAGAGATAATAAGGAGGGCTCGAGCTATTGCCTCCAGCAACCAACACCTGTTCGGTGTGAAGTAGAGTCGCGGTGTGCTCCGAGCGAGCCTCGTTCAGCGGACCGGTAGAACGCCATTTTGCTCGTGCCGGGTCGTAGAGAATTGTATCGTTGGCTCCGGTGCTGGAGTCCACGTTACCTCCAGCGACGAGTACCTTGCCGCCATTCAGTCGAGTGGCAGTATGATCGTAACGACTAACAGGTAGCTTCCTGGTAATGGCCCAGGATCCCGAAGAAGTGAGCCACGGTGTTCCCGCAACAGCTAGCATGCCCGAGGTAAGCAGCGTGCCGGTTATGAACATTGTAAATACGGATTTCATTTTGTTGATCAGTGCTAATTGTTCATGGTTAACGAGCCGGTCGAAATCGAGAATCATAGGTTTTAGTGCGGCACCTACCACATTCAAGCAAATTCGTTGGTGTCTTGAAATTAAGACACCACCGCAAATTCCTACAAAACCTCAGGCTCCGCTCTTAGGGACTTTTTGATGGATAATGGATCACGACATCAATCTGCGCTCTCCGCTCCTGTCGGTTGGTTGGCGATCGGCGCGCTCGTGACCACTGCCCCATTCCGTTCTCGATCGTACATGGTCACTCGACAGAGATCTTTTACTCGAGCAGCGTTGAAAATCTCGACCAGATTGTCAGCGGCGGTTTCCCGCAATGGCCTTTATCTCATCCAGGGCGAGCCCGGCCTGGGGACGGTGATGTCGTCAATGCTCGGCTTGTTTCTTTGAGGTCCTGAGCACTAAAGGAGGGTTTTACCCCAGGCCCGCGACAGTTTGGTCTGGGCCGCGTTTTTTGTCTGCTTCATCTTCTTTGCGACCAAGGCGAGAGGCCTTTTCATAGGCGAAATCGGGCATTGCATTGAAGCCGGGGTTCTTCTAGAACGAAGAGATTCTGTGCTTCCTCTGGGGTGGGAAGGTCTCAATCCATGACGGATCGGACCGTCGTCGCCAGAGAGAACCACGATGGAATGATGAAACTGCCGCCTGATGTTGAGTTTCTCGAGGACCGGCGTCTGCTCATTTTTCGTCCGCACGGGATCCTCGACCGGAAAGAGATCGACAAAGTGGTTCATGTGATCGCCGAGCTCGAGCTGAGTTTGAACGAGCCGTTCAATCGATTCTGGGACGCCACCGGGTATCGCGGCGCGGACCTGAGCTTCAAGTATGCGACGGATATCTCTATTTCCCGGCGTCTCTCGACCGCGGGTCGTCCATCGATTAAGTCGGCGATTCTTGCCGCCAATCCTGAAGTCATTCACTACGCCCGTTTGCTGGCGGTGCTGACTCAGGGGTCGCCGATCAAAGTTCGCCTTTTTGAGAAGCGAGAAGAGGTGGCGAAGTGGCTCGATGTCCCGATCGAGATCATCGCGCCGAAAGACGTTGATCAGGGTGACTGAATCACTGGCCTGACTGATTAGAGCTCGCAAACGTTTGGGATGATAAGAAAGAGAGAACCGAAGTTAGCAAAGCCGGCGAGCCGGACGACCAGGCTACTGGCCGTTGTTGCACTCAGGGACCGGAAAGCGGCGCGGGGCGGGAATGCGCCGGCAGAGCGGGTGACTGCCGCGCAGGACTTCCAGCGTAAAGCGCAGTTCTATCTTGATTTTATTGAAGCCGAAAACTCCTCCGGCTTCCACGCGCCCCAGGAAGCCCTGCGAGTTTTGGGTGAGTCGATCAATTTCGCCCGTAAAGGCCAGCTCGAGCTGCGGCCGGTGCCTGTAGCCGGGGGCGAAATCGACAAGCGGTCCGTAAACAATTAATCAGGATTGAAAAGAGTGATAAAGCTGCCGTCTGACGTCCAATTCCTCGAAGAGGTTCGCCTCTTGATTCTTCGACCGCACGGCGTGCTGGATGAGTCATCGTTGAATAAGATCGTCGATGTGATCGGTGAGCTCGAAGCGATGTCGAAAGAACCTTTCAATCGTTTCTGGGACGCGACCGGTTATCACGACGTCAAACTGAACTTCAGAGTGGCGATGAACGTCTCGGTCTACCGGCGACTGGCCTACTCCGATCGCCCGTCGATTAAGTCAGCGATTTTGGCGACTGATCGCCGGATCATTCAATATGCCCGGCTGCTGGCGCTCATGACTCAAGGCTCACCGATCAAGCTCCATGTTTTCCGGGATCGACAAGAAGCGGCCGATTGGCTTGGGGTTCCGATCGGATTACTCGGGCCGCGGCCGAATGGTTCCTCGTAGGCCGCATTCTCGAGGCGATGCTCTCCTTGCGCGCAACCAACCGGAGAATGCGACCTAAGTCGTAATTGCGACCCAACCCGCCACAAATGACGCTCGTGCCTGTTTGCTTTCGCTAACTTTTTGCAATGAAAATGAAAATCCCTGCACCCGATTCTTCGTCCGTGGACGGTAAGAATTCGCTCAAGGCCTCCTGGGCACTCCTGGTCCTGTTCATCGTCGGATGCACTCAGATTGCCACGGTCAAGCACCACGATGTCGCATACATTTCGAGCGGCCGGCCGGAACTGGCAGAGGCGGAAACAGAGTTAGCGGTTGCCCAAAAAGGAGAGCATAAGGAACCGCTCGGATCCCTTGGCGGATATCTGAGCGCGGCCGAGCAGGCGACCGAACTACTAAAAGATCGGCCCCGCGACGTTGCCGCGCTGCACGCATATAACTATGCGGTTGGCCGAAGTCTTGAGTTAATTGAGCGCGAAAAACTTGACCCCTGGCATCATCCCGTTACCGCGCCGGGGCCACAGAAGACCTATACCGTTACCGGAATCATTCCACCAGGCCCGGATCGCGACCCATCCACCTATGAGATTATTCCCACGGATACTCTGACCGAAGGCGGCGCTTACTTTAGAGAGAAGGTCACACGGGATGGTATCGGGATGCCCGTAGTGGCCATTGGCCGCGCTGTCTCTCAGGATTATCGAAAGAATTTTGCCTTAAAACGGCTTTACGGCACGGCGACCGGCTTAATTCGGTTCAATGGTCAGCACGCGACAATCGACTTCGGTCTCCCGATCAACCAGGATAAGGTGAACCTCAATGGTCAGAGTTACCCGTTGGCGGCGGACTTCAGCGCCCCAATTGCGCTTGGGTTGATCCGTGAAAAGCCGCAGCGACTGGGCCTTATCCGAATGTTAAGGCCGGAGAAATACGCCGATACCGCGCGGCTTGCGCGACTCCAGCTCTATGATAAGGATCGGATCCCGGTGATCTTTGTTCATGGTCTCCAGGACACACCGGCAAGCTGGTCGCCGATGATCAACATCCTGCGCGGCGATCCGGAGATCCGGGCGCATTATCAGTTTTGGGTCTTCAGTTATCCGAGTGGTTATCCCTACATGTATTCGGCGGCCTTGTTTCGAAAAGAGCTCGATGGAGTCAACAAGGTATTTCCAGATCACAAAAAGATCGTGCTCGTCGGTCATAGCATGGGCGGGATCATTAGCCGGCTGATGATTACCGATGTCGGCGATAAGATCTGGCGGAGCTTCTTTGGCAAACCGCCTGCTCAAACAGACCTTCCTGGGCCAACGCGCAAGTTACTCGAGGAAAGTTTTGTCTTCAATCGCCGGCCGGAAGTATCGCGGGCGATCTTTATTTGTGCACCGCATCGTGGTGCCCCGATGGGGGCAAACTGGATTGGACGCCTCGGGTCCAGCTTGGTGAAGATGCCATTCTTCGTGGCCAGTATTCCTGTTAAGTCGATATCGGCAGCTATGACCCCTGATCCTGCGAGCGCGCAAATGAACCGCATTCCCACCAGCATCGACACTCTTGCGCCTAACAATCGCTTCGTGCGCGAGGTTAACAAATATTCGACCACGCCTGGCATCCCCTATCACACCATCGTCGGTGATCGCGGTCGAGGCGATACGCCGAACAGCAGTGATGGGGTCGTGCCCTATTGGAGCTCTCACCTCGACGGCGCGGCCTCCGAGTTGATTGTCCCCTCCAATCATAGCGCGCCAAGCAACCCGCAAGCGATCGCGGAAGTGAAAAGAATTTTGAAGCTTCACTTGCATTCGAGCGACGAAGCAAAGCGAGAAACAGCCAGCAACTAACCCGAATCTGCTTAGGACGGACGGCGCATGGACACGGACCAGCAAAGGTGGGATAAGGCCAACCACGATCAGCAATTTCGTACCCTGGCTAACTCGATTTCACAACTCGCCTGGATGGCTGACCGCGAGGGTTACATCTTCTGGTATAACGATCGTTGGTACGACTACACCGGAACTACCTTGGAAGAAATGCAGGGCTGGGGCTGGCAAAAGGTTCATCACCCGGATGAAGTCGAGCGCGTGGTCGAGCGAATCAAGCTAGCCTTCACCACCGGCAAACCCTGGGAAGATACCTTTCCTCTCCGCAGTAAGGCCGGAGAATACCGCTGGTTTCTCTCCCGCGCTCTTCCCATTTTCGACAGTCAAGGCAGCGTCGTCCGCTGGTTCGGCACCAATACAGATATCACTGAGCAGCGAGAGTTGGAGAGAAGACTTCGGGAAGGTCACGATGAGTTAGGACGCCGAGTCGCTGATCGGACCGTGGAACTTTCCAAGGCCAACGAGGTCCTGACCGAAGAAATCTCCATGCGTCGCCGCATCCAGGATGAGTTGATCAGTCAGACTGAAATTCTGCATTCAATCCTGAAAGACATGGGTGATGCGGTCATCGTCGCTGACCTGGAAGAGAAGTTTCTCGTCTTTAACCCGGCGGCGGAGCGGATGTTTGGCAAAGGCGCGACCAGCACCCGGGTCGAGGAATGGTCGCATCATTACGGCCTTTATTTGCCGGACATGGTGACACCTTGCCCGCCGAACGAATTGCCGCTCGCGCGGGCGATCCGCGGCGAAGAGGTGGATAACGTCGAGATGTTTGTCCGGCATACCGGCGCTCCCGGTGGAATCTGGACCCGGATCAGCGGCCGGCCATTGAAGGATTCGCGAGGTGATCCGGCGGGCGGGATTGTCGTTTGCCACGACATTACGGCAATCAAGCGGGAGGAAGTCTTTCGCAGCGGACAAAGTCGCGTTCTGGAGATGATCGCAGCCGATGAGCCTCTCCGAGAAGTGCTCAACCGTATTGTTTTCCTCATGGAAGCCCAGTCAGAAGGGCTGCGTTGTTCCATTCTGCTCCTTAGCCGCGATGGCGAGCATGTGATGCACGGCGCCGCGCCGAATCTGCCCGAGGCTTACGTGAAAGAGGTCGACGGCGCACCGATCGGGCCGCGCAACGGCTCCTGTGGCACCGCCATGTTCATCCGCAAACCCGTCGTAGTGACGGATGTCACGACTGACCCGCTTTGGGCTGACTATCGCGACCTGGCCAGGATTTGTGGACTTAGCGCCTGTTGGTCCAGCCCGATCCTATCTCCGCAAGGTGAAGTGCTTGGTTCCTTTGCCATGTATCGCGAAGAAAAGCGCGGGCCATTGCCAGAAGAAACGCGACTTACCGGGATCGCAACCCACCTTGCCGGGATCGCGATCGAACGCCAGCAACAGCAGGAAATTTTGCGTGAGCGCGACGCGCGGATCAGCCTCGCCGCGGAGTCAGCCGATCTCGCCTTTTGGAGTCTTTATCCGGATACCAATCAGGCGTGGATGAGTGACAAGGGCCGGGCCATCTACGGTTTTCCTCCGAACGTCCCTATCACTTGCGAGCTCATACTTTCACGGGTCCACCCGGATGAACGGGACAAGGTGAAGGAGACTTACGGCGAGGCTTGCAAAGTCCATGGCACTTTCGAAAGCGAGCATCGCCTCCTTCTGCCCTATGGCCGGACGCGTTGGGTCATCATGCGTGGACGTTGTTTGCAGGATGAGCACGGCAATCTCCTCCAGACCATGGGGGTAACTATCGATGTGAGCTCGCAGAAGCAGGCTGACCTGCAGTTACAGGTGCAACGTGAAGAGATGGCCCATCGCAATCGGGTCAACCTGATGGGGGAGATGACTGCATCCTTTGCCCACGAATTGAATCAGCCCTTGACCGCGATTGCGAATAATGCGGCGGCGGCCCGGCGTTTCCTGGAACGGGGGAAGATGGATCCGGAACTTCTGCAACAGCTCTTGCAACATATGGTGGCTGACAGCCGGCGCGCCGGCGAAGTGATGCGTGGTATCCGCGCGCTGGTGCGCAAAGACACTGAGATGAAACATAGCCTCGTTAGTCTGAACACTTTGGTTAGCGAGACTGTGCGCCTGGTTAGCTCCGATGCCTTGTCACGCGAAAGCGTGATTACGACCGAACTTGACCCTGAGTTGCCACAGATCAAAGCCGCCCGGGTGCAAATGCAGCAAGTGCTGTTAAACCTGATTATGAATGCGCTCGATGCGGTGGAAGCGTTGCCCCCTTCCGAACGGCGGATCGTAGTCACCACCCGTTCCGACAAGTCAGAGGTCGCCGAGGTCACAGTGCGCGACTTTGGCGTCGGCCTGCCGAAAGATCACCCGGAGAAAATCTTTGACCACTTCTTTTCCACAAAGAAGAAGGGCATGGGTATGGGTCTGGCCATTGTCCGATCGATCGTAGAAGCACATGGCGGCACGATCATTGCCGAGAATGCTCCTAATCGAGGGGCGCGACTCATTGTCCGGTTGCCCGCCGCGCAAAGCGAAAGGCAAAGCAAGAGGATGGCGGCATGACCAGTTCGGCAAGCATGGAAGAAAAAGAGGTCTGCCTGGTCGACGATGATCCTTCGGTCCTGACCTCGCTGCAGTTTCTGCTCCGCTCCGATGGGTTAAAGGTCAAGCCATTCAATAAGCCGGATGATTTTTTAAAATATGTCGCGAGTCATGAGGTGCCTTTAGTTGTGCTCGATATCTGGATGGACGGGGTGACTGGGCTCGAAGTGCTGGCACGACTCTGCGCGGTCTCCCCGCGCACCCGGGTTATCGTAATTACTGCCCGGGAAGATTTGGCGGCCCGTGCCACGGCCATGGCTATTGGGCCGGTGGCTTATTTTACCAAACCTTTCGACGACGAAAGATTCCTGAGCGCGGTCCACAAGGCTTTGGCCTCCAAATAAGCATGCAGCTGCCACAGAACGTCTCCTTTCGGCCTGACCTGCGGCTGATGATCTTCCGGCCGCGCGGCATTCTTGATCAGGAACAAGTGAACGGCATCGTAGCCTTTCTCGAGAAAGCGGAGGAACGGGCGAAACAACCCTTTGATCGATTCTCGGATTTATCGAGACTCGACGCCGTCAATCTGGATTTTTCCTATGTCTTTCGGGTCTCGCTTCACCGCCGGTTGAGTTATTCGAGGCGGCCGGCGGTCAAGTCCGCTTTTTTCGCTCCGAGCGAGGCGACTATCCAGATTGTTAAGCTGCACGCTTTGGTAACGGATTGTTCACCTCTTCAGGTTGAATGGTTCACTGAGATTGCGCTGGCGGCCGAATGGCTTGGGCTGACCCGCAAAGATCTTCAGGAGACGTAGCTTCTTAGGCAAAGCAAAGCAAAGGATAGGACCGGATCGGGGCCGGGCCAGATCCGGGAAAAAACGAACTGAGTGGGACCAAAGTCCCATTCTCCCTGCCAGGTTAACGATTGAACCTCGATTCCCAACCGTCTCTTTGCCAACAAAGCACCTTCACGCGGCAGACCGGGCGGTAATAGCCGCCCCTATCAACGATGAAAATAAGACAAAGCCTTTTCGTTTTCTTAAGCTTGATCACTTGGCCCGCCCTGCTTTTTCCGGGGCAAACCGCGACCTCCTCGGAGTCATCGGCGTCCGCTCCCGCGTTTGAGGAACTGCCGGAGCTCAAGGCGAGTGATATTCTTAAGCCGGAGTTAGTCAAAGGAGCTCATTACACGATCCGTGAGTCAGTTCCCACTTGGTCCGGAATGAATCATTTCACGATTGACTCCGACTACGGTGTCTTTGAAGCGGATGGAAACGAGATCCTGGTCACGCGCTTGAGGGAGATCGATGGGATAGCCCGCTTACAAGACGTTTCCCGGACCGATGAGTTCAAGAAGTCGCTCATCGCGGCGGCGAAAAGCCCGGTCAACTCCGCAAAAAACATCGTCAACGACCCGGCCCAGGCGATTTCGAATGTGCCCAAAGGGATCATGAAATTCATGGGTCGAGCCAAAGACACAGTGAAGAACATGGGCAAAAGCGGAGGAAGGGATGGAAGCACGATGAAAGACGTCATGGGTTACTCCGATAAGAAGCGAAAGCTCGCGCTCTCCATGGGGATCGATCCTTACAGCACCAACCCGACCCTGCAAAAGCAGCTCGACGAAGTGGCCTGGGCTTCGTGGGCGGGCGGGTTTACTTTCAGCGCGGCGACCTTTCCCATAAGTGGCCCGGTCGGCGCAGCACTGACGGCGACGAGTCTCAATAGTTCGATCGACCAGTTATTACGCGAAAAGTCGCCGGAAGAACTGGCGCAAATTAATCGCGCCACTTTTCAGTCGGTGGGCGCCAGTAGCTCGGAAGCGAGCCGGATTGTAGATGGCGGTGCTTTTACTCCAACTCAGGCCACGGCTTTCGCGCAAGCGCTCAAGTCACTCAAAGGTGTGGCGAACCGGGTGGCCTTTGTTCATGTCGCGGCGGAAAAGAGTTCGACCGAAGCCGATGCGACCTTCTGTGTCGAAACGGCGAAGCTGATGAGTCAGATCAACCAGCAAACTCCGCTTTCGCGGCTGGCCTTGCTTGGCAATTTTCCGATTTGCATCGCCAGGGACGGAACGGTGGTGGTGGCGCTGCAATGGGATTATGCTGCATGGACACCCCGCGCCGCCATGTTCGTCGAGGAGATAGAGAATCTTGCGACCCGTTCCGCCGAGAAGAAGCCAGTAACCATTGTGCTCTCCGGCGAAATGTCGGCACTCTTACGACAGGAGTTACAAAAGCGCGGGTTCACAGTGCAGGATCGGATCTCCAAGGGTCCGCTAAGAACCAGTTAGAACCCACCTCATAAATAGGGAACGGGTGCGTTGCCAGAGGTTTGCTCCGGTGGGAAGGCGTGAGGAGGGAGAATATCCGTCATGGATCTTTGAGCGCCGAGCAACGTGGTCACAGGAGCAAAGATCGGCAACCCTTCGGGCAAAGCTCTGGCGGACGGCTGGCCGCGTTGCTCCTCAGTTACACAATCCTACGGCTATGCTCCTTCGTCGCGCCTTGCCATCCACCCGCCAGAGCTTAGCGCACCCATTTCCTATTTATCAGATGGGTTCTAGCAGAATGGCGCCCGAAACGGTGATATCTATTAACGCCGAAGGCGTCTCATCATTTCTAGCCTGGGGCAACGCCCCAGGGCCTTTGGTTGAATATATCCTTAGCGCTGAAGGCGCGTCGCATCGCCCGAGGTTGAACTCATCCTCGGCGTATCGGGCCTAACGTATCGGAGAGGGAGCGCGCTTTCAGCGCTTTGACGTCTGGGGATGACATACCTGGGGCGTTGCCCCAGGCTAGAAATGAATTGGCGTCTTCGACGCCAGGCACACACAAAGGCGTCGCTAGCTCTTCCGAGGCACGTGCACGCCTCGCGTGCACCGTTCGGCGCATGGCCGGACGGATGAAGGTTCCGCGGTGGTTGCGTAGTCCGCTTAAGCGCCCAAAAACAGGCGCTAGTTCCAGTAGGTGGATCAGCCGCTTCGTCGGGCGATTAAACCGTCATCGAGTAAGAGAGTGCTTGATCCACCTACAAAGAACGGCGCTTTGAAAGCGCCGTGGCGGTTCCAGACCGGCGTTCCTTGGTCTTCGGCCTTCAAGAACTTCGCCAAGAAAAATCCGTAGTAAAATGTAAGAGGGAAGAATTGCTCAACAGTCAATCAACCAAACCCAACGCCAAACAGTTATGAAAAGAAAAACCAGCAAAGAACCCCAGCACCTAAGCTTTACCTTGTTTAGCAGCAAGGTAACTGATCTTCACAGCGCCAAGAAAGAATGGTCAGCCCGCCTCCTGAAGGTCCCGCGCGCGGAAGGATTTCATGCGCTTGCCACCGGGACGAGCATCGCGCCCGACCAAAACGTGGTTGGGGTCGGGATCGGCGAACAGATCGTGGACGACCGACCCACCGGCGTGCTGGCGGTGAAATTCTTCGTTCGGATGAAGTACGCGGAGCACGAGCTGTCGCGCAAAACGCTTCTGCCAAAAACCATCGATGGCCTTGCGGTCGATGTCGAAGAAACGGGATTGTTTCGGCGGCTGAAGGCGCCAACCATGCCCAACCCGAAGACGAAGATTCGTCCGGCGCAGCCTGGTTGTTCAGTGGGGTTTCGGGACCCGGGCAATCAATTCGTCATGGCGGGGACCTTTGGCGCGCTGGCGAAGAACAGCGGCGGTCAGTACATCCTGAGTAATAATCATGTCCTGGCCGACGAGAGTCAGCTGCCAATTGGCGCACCGATTTTCCAGCCGGGCTTGCTCGACGGCGGTAACCCCAACACCGACCAGGTGGCCGCGCTGACCAAATTCATTCCGTTATCGGCTTCGGGCAACAAAGTCGATTGTGCGATCGCAAAGGTCTTAAGCAACAGTCTGGTCAGCAAAGACGTGCTTCATATCGGCGCGCCGACTGGGACGGCCACGGCGGCGATCGATATGGCGGTGCACAAGTTTGGCCGGACCACCAGTTATACCGTTGGCTCGATCAAGAGCATTAACACCGATGTGACGGTTAGTTATGAGACCGGCAACTTCACTTTTCACGATCAAATCATTATCGTCGGCGCGAACGGGAAATCGTTCAGCGCGGCTGGTGACTCCGGCTCGCTCATCCTGGAACGGAGCACGAACAAAGCGGTGGGTTTACTCTTCGCCGGCTCGAGCACCCATACCATTGCCAACCACATCGATGACGTGCTCTCGGCTTTAAAGGTGACACTGGCCTGAAATGACCCATAGTATCATTCATGCCGAGTGAGCAGGAAGTAGCCGAAATCAAACGCCGTCACTCCGCCAGGTTGCTCCAGCAACCGGGAGTTTGCGGAGTGGGGGTGGAAAAAGACCAGGCGGGCAACTTCTATCTGGCGGTGCATCTCGACAGTTCGAACGCGGCCACCACGGCCACGCTTCCTGATTCGATCGAAGGCGCACCGCTTAAGGTTATCCGCAGCGGTCCATTCACCAAGCAGTAAGCTCGGGCCTCAGCCTAAGGTCACAAGTCCCCGGCGGAAATGCCTTTCCAGTTACGGCGTGACCGAGTTGCCAGTTGCACGGGGATTATATCACTCCGCGCTAGAGAGAACACCGGTGTCATCGTTCGTGCCGCCGGCGCCCAGCACTTTTTCATCGTGAAGGAGAACGGCGGTGTGAAGAAGTCGTGGCTCATTCATATTGCCATCGGCGGACGCAATCATCGGCGGGCAAGATGCCCTCTCTACCTGGCAAAAACGTTCAACGAAGCGGCCGGTCCACTTTCTATATTTCGATCTCTCAACTACCAACTCTCAACTTAACTCCATTGACACCCGGATCGCCAGACGCAACGATCTCGCCAACCAACCCAGGAAAAAGAAAATAAAAACACACAGTTATGGCTACCCGGAAATCAATTACGAAGAAGCGAGGCGCGAAACTAACTTCGCGAAAGAGTAAGACGCAGGCCGTTCGCGCTCAGAGCAAAAGTCAGTCGGCTCCAAGAAGAACCCGTTTGCCCGCGAAGAAAGCCCCCGGGCAGGCGAGGCAAGCCCTTCCCCTGGCAGTAATCAAAGGAATTCCGGTGTTCCAGGATGCAAATGGTCGGGTCCATTGGCAAAGCGGTGGGGCGATCGATGCCGATGGTTCTAATGGGCAGAATGGAAACAAGTTTGCCTATCGTAAGGACGACCAAGGGCTTGACTATAACCGGAACGCCGGCTGGCCGAATGGCGGTTGGCGAAATGTCCTGGTCGACAACGGCCATGGTCAGCCGATCGACGACGGCAAAGGCAACTGGTATTCCCAAACGACTTACACCTGGCAAGGCCGGCCGCTGGGTACCCGCTATGTCGATGCCACTGGAGTGGCTTACATCGTGGTCAATCCCATCGTCCGGCGCAAGGCCAAAGGTGTGGTCATTGGTTGCAAGGCGCGCGCGACTTACAAAGGTGTGTCGGTCAACGCGGTGGTAGCCGATGTCAGTGGCGGGGCCGATATCGGCGAGCTCTCAATCGCCGCCGGGGAAATGCTCAAATTCGAAAACGCGAGCCCGCGCGACGGGGGCGTCGCCGACGGCGTCTTGTTCGAGTTCTGGCCGGACGTGGCCGCGGTGGTCAACAAAGAGAAGTATCAATTGCAACCCATGTAGGCGTTGCCAGGGTTGCAAGAGTGAAAAAGGTTAGCACGGTAAGAAGGGTACAAGAGTTACAAGGTTACAAAGTTCGATGTTCAAATCGCGGCATCGGAACTTGACTCGTGGAATCAAGTGAGTCGCGCGAATGGCATCGGCGGGACGCCGCGAGGCCGCGTGACCGAGCGGGATGCGAAGGAATCAAATGGTGAGTGGTTGAGGGGCTGAGTGGAACATCCGCGATCGGGCTCTTGTACGCAGCATCCAGCATCTCGCAGCTACAAGTTCATCCTTCCGCCCTCATCCCTCATCCTTTAGAGAGTCACGCGCCCGGGAGCTATCGCTCCCGAGCGCGTCTCCACTCTGCCATTGAAAACCAGGGTTAGAAATGGAACCTCATTCCGGCGCCGACCAGGTGTTGACCGATGTTGGAATCATTAAACTCGCCGGCGACGTTGGTGTAATCGAGAAACTTATACTCAGTGAAGAAGCTCATTCTCGGAGTGAAATAGTAATCCACCCCGGCGCCGGCCTGGAAGGCGAAGCCACCATTATCGGCCGAGCCGAGGCTGCGTCTGACTCCGCCAACATCGACTTCGATATCGCCACCGGTTTCTCCCCACCAGCCGCCGAGGCCACCCAGGAAATAGGGCTGGAAACCACAACCGCCATTCGGCGCATAACGAAAGACCATGTTGGTCATAAACGCGCCGGTGTTAAAGAATCCTTTTACCGCCCCGACCTCGGTCCCAACCAAGTCGATGTGACTGGTCGCGTTGACGCCGTTGTAGAAGTAATCTTCCTCTAACCCGAAGCGGAACGGTCCCTGGCCAAAGACATAGCCAAACTTGATCCCACCGTAACCGCCGACATGATGATTTACTTCGGTTGTGACTTCTTCTCCGTTGATCAGTCCGAGATGATGAACGCCGCCAAAGTCTTGATAGACATTGGCGCCCCCATCAATGCCAAAGTACCAGCCAGTGCCGCAAATCGGCGGCGGCGGTGCGGGCGCGGCAACCTGCTTGTCGTC
>Ga0206945_1118_pt1 | contig 16707 bp, 10 predicted proteins | sample Alteio_BWOrgHeat_5_FD_152982 | JGI IMG/M metagenome (GOLD analysis project Ga0206945, IMG submission 152982) | Enriched cells from forest soil in Barre Woods Harvard Forest LTER site, Petersham, Massachusetts, United States -... | ecosystem: Environmental > Terrestrial > Soil > Temperate forest > O... | reverse complement strand
GAACAAGCCGTTCTATGCCGGGGCCGCGAAGATCGCCGTCCAGCTCGATCGGGCAGACAAAGGACTTGCGGGCAGAAGCAATGATTTCTTTGACGGAATTGCCAGGGCTCGAATCGCGGAAGCACAAATGAAGATAACCTGGGAGCTGACCGGTTCGAAGAACCGAAAAGTGATTGAGGAGGGGAAGAGACTCGGTTACGCCCTTGCACTGTTGCGGATCGAGTATTCCAAGGAAGCGGTCCGCAAGAAACAGGGCGGTGAACTAACCAACAAAGAAAAGCAGCAATTTGGGCAGATCAGAGCTGAACAGAAGCGGCTCCTGGCCAGGATCGAAAAGTTAAGACTCGAGGCGACTAGCGACAGGGCGTTTGAGCGCGGTTTGGCCAAAATGCAGGGCGAGGCGAGAAAGATCGTCGCTGCCCCGATGACCGTCGCGAACTATGTCGCCGCGCTTTATCTGCTCGACCAACTTCAAGGTCAACTCTACGGGTATGATTACTATTTCGATCCGAGTTGGCGCGCGGACTGGTTTGTGATCGATTCCATCGCCCTTCTCTGGTCGCGTTTCTATCTCGATTTCTGGGATACCTCGACCTATGACTGGGCCAATGTAGATACCCCAGTCGATCTCGATATGAGCTATGAGGGCGGGGTTAAGGATAGTATCTCGGCGAGCCAGATCACGAGCGAAGAAAGCTTTCTCGGAGAGACCTCGTTTGACCTGACCGACGCGGAAAAAAAGAAACTCGCGCTGGATAATGACCGCGAAGTCACCGGTGACGAGTCGAGCATGGCAGATGCGTCCGATCAAGCGGGCGAGGAAGTGGAACCAGGCAATGACGCAGGCAATAGCGGCGATTCCGATGAGGACGACGATGGCGGGGATGAAAGCTGAGTAGAAGGATTCTCGATTTTCGAATCTCGATTGGCTTGTTTGGCAATTCCCGCGCACGAATTCGTCCCGATATCTCTCCTTTCCAGACTCGGTTTGAGAACGAGGGACTTCTAGGCAGAAGACAAGGAAAGAGTTAAGATGTTCCTTTCGCGCCAGCCAAAAATCGTTGCGTGGATTGGTCCTACCAAATCTAAGATTCGTTAGGCAGAATGAAGGCGCCGTTTGCAAAACCCATAGACGCGCTGACCGGCGATCTGGCGACGAACCTCGAGAATGGACTGAGTAGCTCCGAGGCGCGAGCCCGGCTCTCGCGTGATGGGCCTAACGAATTGGCGGAAACTGCGCCATCGCCCTGGTGGCACAATCTCCTCGCGCAATTCAATGAGCTGGTGATTTGGATCCTGCTCGCCGCGACCGTCATCTCCGCCCTGCTTGGCGACTGGATCGAAGCCGGCGCCATTCTCGCGATCATCCTGCTCAATGCGCTGCTCGGCTTTATCCAGGAACGGAAAGCGGAGGCGGCGCTCAGTTCGTTACGTAAACTCTCTTCGCCGCAGTCACGCATCTGGCGCGACGGATCGCTCCACCACCTTCCCGCGGCCCAGTTGGTCCGCGGGGACGTGATCGAGTTAGAAGCCGGTGACCGGGTGCCGGCCGATGTCCGGTTGATTAACAGTTTTCGCTTAAAGACCCAGGAAGCAATGCTCACCGGTGAGTCGGATCCGATCGACAAGAATGCTACGGCGGTGATGCCGCCGGCTGCCGTCCTTCCCGAGCGGGCGAACATGGTTTTCATGGGAACAATTATCGTCACGGGCAAAGCACGCGGGGTAGTGGTCGCCACCGGCATGCACAGTGAACTGGGACATATCGCCGGTTTCCTGCAGCTCGAAGAACGCGAACCGACGCCGCTCCAAAAACGCCTCGAGGAAATCGGCCGGGTCCTGATTTTTGCCTGCCTTTTTCTGGTCGCGCTGATTTTTGTTCTGCAGCTCATTCGCGGAGAATCGTTCGCGCACACTTTTCTTCTTGCGGTTAGCCTGGCGGTCGCGGCGGTGCCGGAAGGTTTGCCTGCGGTGGTCACGATTTCGCTCGCCCTTGGTCTCCAGCGAATGGTGAAGCGCAATGCCCTGATTCGCCGTCTGGCCAGCGTCGAGACCCTCGGTTCGGTGACCGTGATTTGCTCCGACAAGACCGGAACGCTGACCCGCAATGAAATGACGGTGACGGAAATGGTCGCTGACTCAAAGCATTATCAGGTGACGGGCACTGGTTACTTGCCGGAAGGCGAGTTTCTCGATTCCAGCTCGCAAAGAATCGAGCCGCCTAACGACGCCCAACTGACCCGTGCCCTAACGATCGGCCTTTGGTGCAATAGCGCTCAGCTCCGGCCGCCGGACGACCAGGAAAAGAGCTGGCAAATTGTCGGCGACCCGACCGAAGGCGCCCTCGTGGTTGCGGCCGCCAAGGCGGGTCTGCGCCGCGATTCCAGCTCGCAAATTGTCCATGAAATTCCATTCGATTCGGATCGCAAACTCATGTCGGTGGTCTTGTCCCGACCTAACGAGGTTAACCTCGTCTATGCAAAGGGCGCCCCTGAAATTCTCCTCGAACAATGCGCCTGGGAACAGGGACGCGATGGCCCGATCGAATTGACCGAGGCGCGGCGCGTTGAGATCCTGGGTGAAAGTCGCGCCATGGCCGATCGCGCCCTGCGCGTCCTTGGCCTGGCCTGGCGCGAACTCGACCCCGGCGCCCCCGTCCCTAACGAATGCGATCTGGTCTTCGCCGGGCTCGCCGGAATGCTCGATCCGCCGCGGCAATCCGCCCGGCTCGCCGTTGGGCGATGCCGCAGCGCCGGGATCCGTCCGGTCATGATTACGGGCGACCATCCGGCAACCGCGCTCGCCGTGGCGCGCGCCACCGGGATCGCTGCGCCTAACGATAATGCTGTTTCCGGCACGGAGATGGACCGGCTTTCAGAGGATGAGTTCGCCGCACGGGTTTCGACGATTGCGGTCTACGCCCGGGTGATGCCCGAGCACAAGCTGCGGGTGGTTAAGGCCCTCCGGGCCCGCGGCGAAGTCGTGGCCATGACTGGCGATGGAGTCAACGATGCGCCCGCGGTGAAAATGGCCGACATCGGGCTCGCGATGGGGATTACCGGTACCGATGTGACCAAGGAAGCTTCCGACATGGTCCTGACCGACGACAATTTTGCTTCAATCGTAAACGCAGTCGAAGAAGGCCGCGGGATTTACGACAACATCCAGGCCTTTGTTCATTATCTGCTCGCGTCGAACACGAGCGAGATCCTGATCGTCCTTTTCGCCGCGGTGATCGACTGGCCGGTGCCGCTGCTCCCGATCCAGTTGCTCTGGATCAATTTGATCACCGATGGTTTTCCCGCGCTCGCCCTGGCGATGGAAAAGCCGGCGGCGGACGTCATGCAACGCCAGCCGCGTCCGCCTAACGAACCGTTTTTCAACCGACTCCGCGCCTGGCGGATCGTGCTTCATGGCTTGCTCATCTCGGGTGTGATGATTGGCGGGTTTGCCTGGGGTTATCGCAAAGGCGAGGTAGGTTATGCGCAGGCGATGGCCTTCTATATCACCACTTTCACCCAGCTTTTCTTTTCCTTCGCCTGCCGGAGCCAGCGTTATACTCTGGCCGAGCTGGGAATATTCAGCAATCCGTGGCTATCCATCGCGGTAATTGTTTCCGGCCTGCTCCAACTTGGACTCCTGGCCCTGCCGCTCACTCGCGAGGTCTTTTTCCACGGCATCGCCGGCTTCGGGAGCGACTGGTTGGTCATTTTTCTCCTTTCGCTAACTCCCCCGATCCTGGTCGAGTTGGCCAAGGTAGTGGGGAGATGGCTACAGGCTCGGACCGATCGGACAAGTCATTAAGAGTCCTGTTTAACCTACCTTGTTCTCGTTCCCACGTCGAGTTTGAGAACGAGGATTCTCAACTCGTCGAGATGATGATTAACCAACAACCAAAAGCCGTTGCCACAGCTTGTCACCTCGTATCTTCCACCCAGCTAACAATTTCGTAGTTATTGATGATTCCGGCCGAACCAAGGGCGGCGTCGTAATGAAGATTAGTCACCCCGGTCATGGTGACCGATTTGCCGACCACTGATCCAAAGACATGGCCACTGCTCCCGCCGCCGCTCACGGTCACATCATAGTCAGGTGCGTAGACCGCAGCCGTAATCTGGCCATTGCCGCTCAGATTGACATGTTGACTGGCGCCTCCGATCGGTCGAATTCCGTAAAGGAGAAGGTCAGCCGGTTGGTTCGACGGGTTGAGCATTCCTTTGCCGCTGATATCCACGTTGCCCTGGAAATAAATTTTCGCCTGGACGCCGTCGCCAAGAATAATCTGAGCATTCCCTGAGACCGAGATATCGCCGGTCACGTAAATCTCAACGTAAGACGGGCTGCCGTCGGCGTTACCCGCAATAGTAAGGGTCGAATTACCGCTTAGCGAGACGCTACTCAATCGATAACGCGAAGCGGAAGTTCCCAGAACACTGTTGGCGTTGATCGTGGCCGTACCGCTAACCAGTGAAGGCGTGGCACTGATCGAGAGCCAGTTGGGTGCGCCAATCGGGATTGGATCCTGGTAAAAATCGGTTCGTTGCACCCCGGTGATATTGGCGATGCCAGTGACCGTTCCAGCATTGGTCGAGACATCACCATAAATGTGCGCATTACCCGCATCAATCAGGTTACCGTCGGTCGCGATATTGCCGTCGTTCTGGCGCTTGGTCACATCATAGAGTCCGTTGGTTGACTTGGTCGGGTCCCTTGAGTCGTAGCCATCAATGACAATGTTTTGATTACTTAGGTCTAGTGAACCGACGGAAAAGATCGCCTGGTTAAAGGAAGAGAGTGGCGCAACCACGGCCTCCAATCGGCGAGCGGCGTGCGGGGTATTCGTTTCACTGGTGAAAAGATCATCGATGTATCGCTGGGCGAGCAAAGTCAGTTTGCGCAATGCGTTATCTTCCTTGCTAAAGCCAACCCGGGGCGGACCGGTCAAAGGCATCGTGCCCAGGGTCCGAATGCGATAGTACTGCCAGTTATTGGAAGGATCGATTAAGTTGGCCGGTGCATCGACGTCGACTTCAACCGTCATCGGGGTTCCGGCGAGACCGGCATTCGGAATAGTCGTTAGGCCATGGCTAATCACGCCGTTGCCAGGTGTATTTGTCCAGCCCGACCAGGCATTATTCGGCTGTGGGTTGATTGACTTGCGCAGTTCGACCACGGCAAGGTCGATCCCAGACTCGGCCCCAACCAGCGCCTCCTGCCAGGCGGCGGTTTGTAATCCTACCTGGAAGCGGCCGGCCACCGCGCGCATTATCTCAGTGGCGAAAAGAGAAAGGATTGTGATCACCAGCACGGTCCAGAGGACGACGCTGCCGCGGTCTTCGAAATGGCGGTTCAGATGCATCAGTAAACGCTACTTGAAATGTCGGTCCGGCTGTTCCGAAGAAGCGTCGTATTGTAGATCGCGGTGCCCGCGATCGCGTTCTGCGACGCACCGGCGGAACTGAAGATCGGGCTAAAGGTGATCTTGGTCGTGACCACTTTACCCAGGTCGGTCAGGGTAAAGAGGAAATCGCTAACATTTTGAGCGATCCCAACCGCCGGGGCACCACCCACTTGTCGATAGATGGTGCCGTTGAGCAGGTAATAATGAATTGTGAGCGAACTACCCTGGCTACCATAGTAAACGCCGCCCTCTCCGTCGAGCTGCGGATCCTGTGGATTACCCTGGTTATCGTAATAAGATGGGATGGTGATCGTGGTGCTGTTCGTCGCCGAACTGACACTCAGAGCGCGTCGCAAATCGAGCGCGAGATAGTCCGAAATCCGCACCGCGTCGCTATGATTGGTCGCGAAGTCACCGGTCGCGGCGTAATTGCGTTCCAGACTAACGAACCCCATAAGCAAGGCGATGCTGATCGCACTGAAAACGGTCAAACCGATCAGTGTTTCCAGGAGCAGGAACCCCTTCGTTAGACGAGGGCCGCGGATGATCATTTTGCGACTCCGCCTTTGCCCAGAATGGCCACGAGTTGACGGGTGACCGAGCGGTTATTTGGCGCCCCGGTATAATTGACTGTCCAGATAATCTTCACCGCATTTTCGGTGAGCAGGGTGGTATTCTGACTCACGAGTGTGACCGTCCCAGCGCTGCGGCTCAGTTGCGTATTGCCGACATTTGCACTGCCATAGGCCACCATGGTTACGGTCTCGACCAGGTTTTTCAGCGGCGTGCTCCCGGAGACGTCAGTGTTCAAGAGATTATCGCGGAGCCAGCTCGCATCGGTCACCTCGTGCCAGTTAGCGATCCGCATCGATTCCATTCGCTGTTGCAGGATCTGGCTGGCAGTGATCGATTCCTTGGCGCAGCGAATCGTGTCCATGGTCGAGAGATTAAGGGTAAAGAGGGAACCGAGGAACATGGCCGCGAGGGCAGCGGCCACGGTCGTTTCCAAGAGGGTGAATCCGGCCTGGCGATGGGAATGACGGCGCAGTCGCATAACGGTCGATAAAGTAAGAGCAGAATAGGTGCCGCTGCCATAATTACCATAATTTCTAGATTATGTTTTGGTTAGGTGCGCTTTTCCGTCCCTCTCGGAGGGTCACGGAGCGATAGCTTTGGGGAACAGGTTCAGGGGATTTGAGGCCACGCTGAGAAGGTGCTCGGCCCGATTTTCCGCGACCTCGGCGTTCAGCGCTGGTTGCGGGGGGAGTTCTACCGCTTGGAATCCGCGTTCCTGATCTTTGAGCGGGAGCCGCTCATGCGCCGGGAATCTCTGCAAAACAAAGTCGTAAGTGGCTATCCCTATTAGGTTTCCGAATTCTTAGCGACAAACCTGTGGCCGAGATTGCTCCAACTAACTGACTTGGGAGTAAAAGTAATACGCCCTTTTTTTTGCTTTGTCGGGAAGTTGTGGTGCCCTAGTGAAAAACCCTACAGCATTGTCCGCTAAATCATTACCAGTAGCCAACGCAGAGGAATTTGCTACCCTTACATTATGGCAATACCGGAACGGTTGGTTGAATTTCTTAACAAATCACGGGAACCTGAACCCCCGATCAGCAGTCCCGATGAGCACCTCCATATCGACTCTCTTGGGATGATCCGGTTGTTGGCGTTTATTCAGGAGGAACTCGGGGTCCCCATCGAAGACGACGAATTCACGCTGGATAATTTCCGGACGCTGCGATCCATCGAGCAGTTGATCCAAAGCAAAGCCATGTCATAGATGGCCCTGGGAGCGGGTCGCTCCAGCGATCTCGGAAGGCAATCGCCCCCGGTGGCTATAGCGAAAAGGAATCGGGGCGAAAGTCGAAGTCCGGGGCTTTAGGCGATCCCGAATGATTTTTAGATATTGATCTTATGTTTGAAATGATTCGTAGCGATCTTCGCCGGAAGAGCCTGACATGTGGGGTAGACCCAGAGGCGAAAAGCTTTTTCGGTCACTGGATAACGCCGCTGTTCAAGTTTGGGACTCTTGCGGTCCTAAGTTACCGCTATGGACGCTGGGCCTATAGTATCAAGATACCGGTGATTCGCCAAATCCTGATTGGCATTTACCTTTTTTCCGATTTTTTCGTCGCCGCACTGACCGGGATGAAAGTTCATCCTGAGAGTGAGATTGGACCAGGACTGGTCGTCGATACCTTTTCCACTGCGATCGTTTTGGCGAAGAAGATTGGGAACAATTGCACCATTGAACAGGGTGTGTCGATCGCCAACGTGCGCGGTTCGGGGCGAGCAACGATTGGGAATAACTGTTACTTCGAAGCGGGATGCAAAGTCATGGGCGCCGTAACTATCGGTGACAACGTCACCGTGGGCGCAAACTCGTTAGTCATGAGTGATGTGCCGAGTGGCTGTACCGTGCTGGGAGTGCCGGCAAGGATCATTTCACGCGAGCCTTTAACCCCTCACTTGGGGCGCCCGTAGCGGCGATTATTACGGTACCAGCGTCCCGGCCAGGAGCACGACGTGCGGATCATTCGGCAGGGTAATGCTTTGCGCTGTCTTGGTTGCATCGAGCGCGAATCGATAGAGGTAAAGATTGAAGGTGCGCTTGTCTTTTGTTCCATTGTCGAAATCCCGGTAAGCCATGGCGACGCCTTCTGACTCGGCCTGGAATTTCTGGGGTGTGAACCAATCACTGAAGCTTTGCACAAACTGGGTGCTCGATCCATCGGTGTAATTGACCGTCAGACTCTGTGCACTCTGGTTCCCCTGGATGCCGGTGGCCATTAGCATCAGCCTGGAGTATTGCCCCGGCGGCAGAACAACGGACTGCCCGCTGCAACCGATCGCGTCCAGTTGATTGGCAGGCCCAAAGTTAAAGAGAACGTTGCTCAAGACTCGCGAGTTAGTAAGGAGGTTGGTGGAATAAGAGTAACCAGCCCCGTCAAGACCGCCGGTCGTGTAGGTCGCCCCGTCAGTATAGATGCCGTTGAGGTTAAACTGTGAAGAGAGATCGATCTGGTTGCCCGTTCCAGTCGTGCCCGTTCCGGCGCTCACCGCCACGGTAAAGGGCAGTGTTTGCATAATGTCGCCAGAGGTGCCGGTGATGGTGACACTGGCAAGTCCAGTCTTTGCCGAAGGACTTGCCTGGAGCAAAAGCTTCCGCGCGGTCCCATTGCCCTGGATCATTCCCTCCACGCCTCTGGGCAGCCTGGAGAGAGTTAGAGTTACCTTGCCATGAAAGCCATTCAAAGGGGTGATTGTAATGGGTGCTCTGGCGATGGAACCTTGGTTCAGGAAAACGATGCTCGGGCCGGACAGGCTGAACCCTGTGCCACTAACCGCGTTGTTGATCGCACTCGCGTACTGCGCGGCGAGTCCGTTGCCGACAAAGTCATCATAGAGCCACATAAAGCCGCCATTGATGCCGCACTGCATGTTCCAGCCGGTCATGATGCTTTGCACCTGGGCTGGCGTATCGTTCAGGTCCCAGAGACCGGGCCAAACTGGAACATCACCGAAGTCCCAGCCAACACACGGGTTATTCCCGGAACCGCCCGCATATGCTTGTAAGTGGACACCGTCAACTGTTCCCGGCAATTGAGCATTGGTCTGAGAAACAACATTCTGCCAGTAACTGTTGTTATCGAAGGCATCGGGGTTCACATGGTAACCGAGCTGTCCAAGCATCACTCCGAAGGCGACCGTGGTCGGCAAATCGAAACTGTTTTCATCGTCAAAATCGATCGCGTCCAACGAAGGGATCGCCGCTTTTAGCGCCGCGAAGTCCTTGTAAAGGATACTGTCCTTCCCAGTGCCCTGAGAGTTAACCAAAGCCTTGATGTCCTGCCAGTCGCCGAAGTTCGAGGAGCCGATACTGAAAGTGATCCGCTTCACTGTTCCTTGCTTGAGCAAGGCCATGTTACTGGCGAAATCCGGATGCAGCTGATCGCCGACATAGACGCCGTTTGAAGTGATCGGAAACTCACCGTTGAAATTCAGGTCGCCATTCGTTTTGACCTCCACGCTCCAGACGATCACCTCGGTAAAGCCGGAGTTTTCGAGCTCGGTGATGTTAGTTGCCGCGTTGATGTAGAGTGGCCCGCCGCCAAAAATCCCGGTATAGCCAGGCAATTGCGCCGACGCGACTGAACCCAGGCAGGCAACAAAGAGAAGGAGAATCACGCTTGCGATTCCGGTGAAAACTGAGCGGTAGGTCATGAGTGCGGGTTGCATTGTATGTCTTCTACCCAGCGATAGGACTGTTTGTCAAGATCGCGCTCGGGGAAGAAGAGCGCGCTAATAAGGAAGCGGCCTCCAAGGAATGGCGGGCCATGGCGGATGCGAAACGAACAGCCGGGATCTCCAACCGCCGCCGGCGCTTACCGAGCGCTAACCCAGTGCGCAAAAAGTTACAACTCGGTTACTTTTGGATGACTTGCCCAATTTCTCATTTGTCCAAAAGTCCGCGCACACAGTTCTGCGCAAAATGAAAAAACTAGGCTTTATCAGCATCACACTGCTAGCGATTCTAAATCTTGCCGCTTTCCTTTTCCCGGAGACCCGCAACCTCGTCGCCGCAGGGGTCGGCCGCAAACAGCTCGGGCCGGCCTTTACTTATCAGGTCCTGGCGACCAGCTCAGAAGCGCCGCTGGCTTTGCGCTTGTTTACCACTGCAGTTAAGACGGACTCAAAAGGTAAAATCATAACCGGGTCTGCAAGTGATCCGGTGAAGAACATTGTCGGACCAGAACCCGCCGGGGAACGCGGTGGGTTAGACCGCTACACCAAGGTGATGTTTGGCGCCGGTTACATCGATGGACGCCCAGATCCCGGGACGCGGATCGATCCGAATAACCCGGTGGTGAAAAGCGGGAATCAGCTTTGGCCAAATCGCTCGCAGCCCTTTCGCAGTCAGCCGCGTTCTCTTGCCTTAACCCCTGACGCAAAGAAGCTTTATGTCGCCCTTCCCGGTCGCGAGGGTTACCCTGACTGGCGAGTTGCAGTCCTGGACACGAGGACGCGCCAGATTGCAAAGTGGATCGATCTCCGGCCCGGCTCGACCGGTGGTTTGCGACCCATCAGCGTGAAAATCTCACCGCCGAACAGTGCCATCTCGACCAATCCTTATGCTGTTGTCCTCAACCAATACGGTAACTTCGCCACGGTCATTGACACGGCGACCGACAAGATCCTGGGTGACTTTTCGGTCGGCACCTATGCCGAGAAGGCGCGCTTCAATGCCACCGGCACCCGGCTTTACCTGACTGATCGTTACAAGGATGAGGTCCGCGCCTTTCGCATCGATCCGGGCCCCAGATTCACCCAGATCGCCGAAATACCGACTGGCAGCACCGAGCTTGAGCGGGCCAATCCACGCGATCTCGATCTCAGCTCTGACGGCAAGACTCTCTATGTCGCGAACACTCTTGGTCACACGATTGCGGTGATCGATCTGACTAACGATACGAACAAGTTAGTCACAAACCTCCCGCTCGGCGGCTTGGCCACTGATGTCAAGATCAGTGGCAGGTGGGGGATTGTCTGCGGCCAGGAAACTAACTCTCTTCTCAACGGATCCGAGACCGGACATGGCTTGCCGACCCTTGATGCCAACGGGAATGCGATCAAGAACGACGGATCGCTTCTTGGTTACACGCCGGTGATGAGTGATGCGACCAAGGCAACTACCTTCGATGACATCGGGAGCGAGATTAATATTTTCGATACGACGACTAATCAGTTCGTCTATCGATATGTCGATATGGGCCGCGACTTTTCACAGCTGGTTATTTCAGGTGACGTAGTCGATCTTCACGACCATGCCGCCGGGCAGCGACTCATTCGCGGAAGTGGCCCGGAGCAAATGTTCGTCCGTAATAACCTGCTTTTTGTCAGCATGCTCCACTCAGACAAGGTCGAGGTTTTCAAGATCAACCAGACACCATCGGATATTTCGGGGATTTTGACTCAGGCTGGCTTTGATTTCACCGGCGGGATTACTCCTGAAGGAGTCGAAGTCTCGCCCGATGGCAAGACGGTTTATGTGGCTAACCTGCAAACCGAAGATGTATCCTTTCTTGCCGTTGATAAGAACGGCAGATTAACGAGACAAGGTTATATCGCGGTCGGCGTAACTTCGAAGACGCCTGACCCGAGCAAGGGCGGCATGGGTTCCAACCTCTTTGCGACCGATGAAGAGGTCGGGCTGCGCTGGTTCTTCTCTTCGTCCTATGCCGATGATGGCCCGATTGCTGGAAAAACGAGCACTGGTTTTGATCCGCAGAAGTCATGCGGCTTCTGCCACTGGGATGGTCGCCAGGACGGTTGCCAATGGAATGTGGCCGCGAATGCCATTGGCGGGGTAAAGGTTTGCCCGCAAAACAAGGACATCTCGGATAACTGGCCGGAATGGTATGAAGGGTTGAATAACGACTTCATGGCTTACGCTTCGGCCTGCAATGGCGAAGTATTGGGCGGCGAACGCTCTCCGATCGCCATCTTTCCGCAGACGGATCAGAAAGACCGGTTTGTGGCCCGTGAACAATGGGTGCTCGATAAGACCGCCGCTAACTCTGCCGCAATTGGACGGTCTGACCTGAGCGGCAAGGCTTACAAGGTTGGTTACTATGATATGGCGTACCTCCAGATCCTCTGGTCGCAAAATGAGACCCGGCTCTTTCCCAACCCGCTCGGTCAACTTCCGACCTCAACCGAAAAGAGCCAGATCGCGCGCGGAAAGGATCTTTTTAGCAGCAAAGTCCTGGCCGGGGGCGCGGGCTGTGCCGATTGTCATCACAACGGCAATGTCTTTGCCAACGGTGTGCCTAACGACACTTTTCAGGATTTCAATATTCATGAACCGGGTGTGATCAGTGAGACGACGGTTGATGGCAAAGGTCCCTTTTATCGACCGGAAGACGATTACTTCTTCACTGCTTTCGAGCCGCCACAGGATGTGGGTACACCGCAGAATTTCAGCAGCCGCAACACCAAACATCTCCGGGCGGAATGGGACGCAGTGCCTCGGTTCCTTCACCATGGCTTTGCTCACACCCTGCGCGAAGTATTACTCAATCCGGATTCGCCCTTGCTCCAGCCCGGCGAGCGTGGGTTCAACTTCCGTACCGTGCGCACCGATAACAGCCGCGCCACAGGGGTGGCCTTACCCGGCGAATCCGCGCCGGTCTTGCCCACCCAGGTGCCGATTAGCGTCGGAGACACCGATGGCAGCCTGGCCGGTGACGGGAAAGGACCGATCTACGTTAGTCTGGACAGCCCGGTGACGAAAAACCCGGATGGAACCCTGCAAATCGATCAGCTGGGAACGAATAATCTGCTTCCGCTGACCGTGAATGGTCAGGTGAATCCTGACTTGGCCGCGAGCCATATCCAGGTGATCAAGGATACCCATGGCAAGACCTCGCATCTCAGCGCCACGGACCTCGACGCATTAATTGCCTACGTGAAATCTCTTGATCGTCCGGTCAAATAATTGCAGACTGAAAAACGTGACCGATAAATTCGCTCTGTTCCTCGGACTTGCTGGTGTAGCCGCAGTTGTCTTGTCGATCTGTTTCTAAGAGTTTAGACCCAGCTCAGGTCGATACCCAGACGGGGTTCGAACCAATTGTAAGCGATCTTGACTCGGAAACGCCTGGCCGGTAAATGGTGCGGGTGCGTTCGTTTTTGCTTACCCGCTCTGGCTTTGCTGCTTGGAAGTTCGTTGTCCTGTCTCTCAGCAAATGCAGTTCGCGGTGATGAAGAGACCAATACAAAGGGCAATCTGATTGCAGCGCCCCAAGGGGAATATCCAATTGAGGCGCGGCGCGCTTACCTTCAAGGGAAAGGTCTTTTTCTGATTAAGTTCGATCTGCAAACCGGTAACACTCGGGAAGTCACCGTGCTTCAGTCTACGGGTTACGCGATTTTGGACCAGGCAGCGCTCAAGACTTTGGGCCAGTGGCGGATGAAACCCCACACCATCGAGTTGATAAGAGTGCCAGTTAAATATGAGCTCGAAGGTGGGCGCCGCGGAAAATCATGTCCTATCTGCGCCGATGCCGCATTATCCGCGGGCCACTGTAGCTTATGGAGTACATGGCAAGGGCCAGTTTCAACTTATCATCGACCCTAAACGGGCCTGGTAACCGACGTAAAGGCCCTGGAAACGACCCATGACGAGCGGCCCGACCGAGCGGCCGTCAAAGCCTTCCGTCAATGGCGCTTCAGACCGAACACGATTCAAACCTTGGTTGTGCCCTTTAGTTTCAAGCGTGGCTATGGTTAGAGGCGAATCTCAGCATTAATGATTCGATATCTTAGTCACTCCGCATTTCTTATTCATCAACCGGCTCGAAGCCGGCGAACATTTCCTCGGCTTCAGCCAAGGTCTTCAATGGGACACAATCGCAGGCGTCGAAAAACATCTGCCACATAGCCAGGACATTCGGATTCCGGTGCGCCGCGTCAATCGCTTCCCGCGATTTCCATTCCGAAACCTCGATGATTGTTCCGTCGCGCGTCCGCATGATCGTTGGCGCCCGATCGGTAACCAACCCCTCCTTGCGCAAGGTGGGGACGCGGGCGCGCACCAGCTCGAGAAGGCCTGTTCGTGACCCGGCTTGGGTCGGTAAGCGACAATAACACAAACACCTTTCATGCTTCTGTTATAGCGCGCGGCGGATTTAACAAAAGTCGAAAGTTACCTTCCTCATCCACGGCTGACGATGAAGGAAATCGTCTCCGGACAAGCCGGGGCCTTCGCTTCAGTTAGAGGACAGTGTCTTATTGCATTAGGGCACTATCCGTTAGAGCAAGTCAGTGCTGTCTCGTGCTCAACCTGGCATTATCGAAACCGATATCCCAGACGCCAAAGGGATAGAAGTAGCCGGGCGTACCCAGTTCTACCCCGAGAGTTTCGACGTCTTGCATCAGGGCCTGCCAGTCGGCATCGGTGCCGGGGGAGCCGTCCCCGCGAGTTACGACCCAGCCGGGCGGGATGGTGGGTGAAGCGGCACTGACCGGGAAAGCATAAGTGTGCCAGCCGACCGGCAAATGCGAGATATTGCGACCAATATAGTAAGCGTCGACCCCTTTACTAAAGTCGCCGGTGTGGAAGGTGGTATTCAGGTCGAGAGTGACATTGCGGTCAGGAACTTCGACACCGGCGTAGGTATTCAAGTCGAAGGTCATGGTGCCAATATTCTTTTGCGCGAAGTCACCGAGAAAAACGGTATGGGTGGTGAGATAGGGGACATACCAGGTAGGCACTGCGGCATCGGCCGAAGCGCGCAGATAAGCGCCGGGGTTACCTCCATCCGTTTCAAGGGTGGGCGGGTTAACGGTCAGGTGCCAGTCACCATTATCGGTTCCGTCATCGAAGGTCTCGACGAATGCAGCGTGAAGACCTGGAAGGACAAGAAAAAATAGGAGAGGGAGTAACTGCCAGAGGCGTGGCCGACGGAGGAGAGAAAGGGATGTAAGCTGAACCATTAAACAAAATCGGGATTGCCGTAGGATTGTCAACTGAAGCCGCCAATGCGACCAACCAGCTCCTGGCCGGCATTGTCACGCTCTCTAGCCATAACATCCGGACGGTTGGCCTGTATGTTATGCCGGCCCAGGGCAGCGCGCTCCAGATTGAGCGAAAACTGGGATGGAACGAACTGGAGCTTTAGACCCAGCCCTAACAATCGTAACCCGAACAACCGGCTGCGCGGGATGGCGCTCACATCCAGGAGCAATTTCTGCGCGGTCGAGGGACCACCCGGTTCGCCAGACCCGAGAGAACGATGATCATGCAACGGGTGCCGTAGTCGAAACGTTGCGCTAGAGTTATAGTCGTTAGGCGAGCCCAGAATCGAGAAGGAATCGGGCGTTCGCGGACTTTGATGGATCGAACCCTCCCTTGCTCGGCCGCGACCGAAGCGAGGATTAAATCGCCTGCGGAACGGTCGCTCCATTTTCGGCCGATCTAGCGTTGATATTTGCGTTGCCCGAGGGCCAGCGGTTAGGGGTTCGGCTTATCTTCCGGCCCGCCGTTGCCTTCGAGATAATAAGACACGCCTTCGACAGTCGTTAGGTGGAGGTGCTGGCGCCAGTGACCGGATTGCGCCTCCAGGAGCATTTCTTTTGCGCTCGGGGTCTGGCTAGGCGCTTCGCGCAACGCCTCGCGCAGAACCCGGCCATCCATAGTCACGCCCGGTTTTAAGCCGAGCAAAGAAAGAATTGTCGGCGCCAGGTCGATGTTACCGCTGGGAGTTTGATCCTCCCAGCCACGGCGAAAATCCGGGCCGCTTGCAACCAGCGTATTGTGCAAATCATAAGGACTAAACGTGGTGTGCGTGCCCTGGCCCAAATTCTTTCCCAAGTCCGAAGGGACCTCACCCTTCACCCCAAATTCGTTAGGCTGGGCGTTCCAGCGGCTGGCCACAAAGATGTCCGGCGCTTCGGTTGTTTCCATCTGCAGCTGTCGCATCGTAAACGTTCCCGCGTGCGGCGTTCGGGCTAGGATCACTCCGACAAAATCGGAATGCTGCAGGTAATCAATCAGACGATCGACTGTTTTCGAGTCATGCCCCGCGACATAGAATTCCATGCTGCCGCCGAGGCTAACGACCAATACCTGACCCGGTTTCGGATTCGTGGGAAAAGCCCGGACCGCGTCAAAGCCCGCCGTGCGCAGGCGTTCCGCGGCATCGAGCGCGAGGTTTACGGTCGAAAACCCATGGTCGGAAACCACCAGGATGTCGGTCCTGGTTAGGGCATTTTTTGCTTTCAAGGAAGCTATCACTTTGGCCAGACATTGGTCGCTGCTCCGGATCGCTGCCCGCGAGATCTCCGAGCCGGGCGCGGTCTCATGCTGGGAAAGATCCGGCTCACTCAGCCAAAGGAGCGAGAACTTCGGGATTTCGTCCTGCCAAAAAACGTCGGTTAGTGCGCGGGTAGTCCAGTCATCTTCGCCGTCGTTAGGGAATTTGTTCCGCGGCGGAACGGGTCCGAGCCGGGTCCGAAGTGAGTCAGCCAGCTCTGAAGGGAATGTCTTTCCCCGGTAAACCACCGGCGAATTCTGCGCCGGCCCGCTGGTGCGTTCACGCCAGCGATCGAAGAGCTGCGCGACCGGTTTTGACCCCGCGACCGCGGTGTAGAAGCCAGCCTTTTGCACCAACTCGACGATTGTGGGTACCCCGATAAAATTTCGATCGATCTCCTTCTTCGTTTCGAGCGGGGGAAAATCGGAGGTATCAAAGGCCTGATGCGGATCAATCTCGGGACGGAATTCCTGGTTGGAAACAATG